>Ga0209117_1000187_pt1 | contig 36594 bp, 57 predicted proteins | sample BlaSpr_A8_OM2_M2_FD_187978 | JGI IMG/M metagenome (GOLD analysis project Ga0209117, IMG submission 187978) | Forest soil microbial communities from Thunder Bay, Ontario, Canada - Black Spruce, Ontario site 2_A8_OM2_M2 (SPAdes) (version 2) | ecosystem: Environmental > Terrestrial > Soil > Boreal... | reverse complement strand
TTCCTCGGTCAACTCCTGCTGCTGTTCCACTGGCTCCTCCTGAAGGTCTACATTTGCGAACATCGGGTCCACGCGGGGCTCGCCGCCAACGATGACAGAACGTGACGCGATGATTTGTTCGTCCGGGTCGAAGACGCGGAGGATCCACTTCCGGCCACCGCGCGCCTCGGAAATGTCCCGCTTGATCTCTTCCTCGCTCTGCCCCTCGTGGGTTGCGACATCGTACGTGTCCTGGAGCACGACCCCTTCGGACGTGACCGGAGGCTGCTGGCGTGTCGCTACGATCTTGTTGTTCGGGTCCTTGATAGCCCGGCTGAATCGCTGGAGCGAGGCTCTATCGTCGGTCTCGCCACCGCCCCGCCCACCACGCCGACGAGTCCCGCTCGCCGCCGCCATCATGTCGGATGCCTTCTCGGGGTCCATCGGGATGTCGCTGACTTGGATGCTTGCTCTCGCGCCCTTCTTCCCGCCGGTTTTCTTCGTCGGCGTGTCGATCTCGATGTCGGGCTCGGCCATGCCTCTCCTCCTGAGCTTGCTGGTGGGCTACTGCAACGAATGGGATTTTATGCCAACGGGCATATTGAATGCAAGAGTTCTTGACCCCAGTTCCAGGCGTGGGTATGTTACTCTACTAAGTAGGTATGGCAAAAGGCTCATTTCCTGTGGCCAACGTCGCGAAGCCGCGCACGAAATTGCGCATCTGCATCTTCTGCGGTGTGCCTGGTTCGTGGCGTCAAGACTGCCGGGGCCGGTACTTTTTTTCCTGCTCCGATTGCCGGACTCGCGTCTTCATGCACAGCCATGTCGCGATTGCCGGGATGGAGCAGCTCCACGACCTCGCAATCCAGTACGGAGCGCGCCGCCTTCGGCAAAACGTGCTCCGGCGAGCTGGTGGATGACCGACGAAGGCCCGATCATCGACAGCGAACAGCTCACACCTGGCCTAGATCCACTCGGTGGCGTGAGGCCGGATCTGCTTTGCCTCTACTGTCGGCAGAAAATCGCCGGCATGAGGAAGAAACGCCGTTTGAAATACTGCTCCAACATCTGCCAGTTACATCACGATAAAGGCAGAACGGGACGAGTCAGTCATTCCTGGCGAGACGCGGCAATGCGTTCAACGTCAGCGACTGGAGCCGCGCACGAACTATTGGTTGCTGTCGACTTACTCGCTAGAAGTTTCATGGTGTTCCGCAATATATGTTCAGAGGGGTTCGACCTTGCCGCGTTTTACGGTGATATCACATTGCGGATCGAAGTGAAGACGGGTTCCTTCGGGAAGCATGGAGAAGAAATCAGGGGCACCCAATTTCGTCCACTTGCACCCTATGATGTCCTGGCCACTGTGTTCCCCGGTGGGCACATTACATATGAGCCGGAATTAGAGAAGATAGTCTTGACCAAAGAGACGCAGGCAAGATACTTGAAGCGTCAAATCGGGTCCGAGACGGCCCCATAGAGTAGTAGGCGCTGGCCCGCCCACCTCAAGTGAGACAGACGGTACCACATTACCCACGGGTAACAACCCACGTCACAGAACGGTTACAAGGCCCCCCCAGCCGACCCTAGCGGACGCCTATTCCCAAGATATGAATATGCCTTCAAACACGTCTAAATGGCCTCTAGCGACGACTTGTCCACATATTGAGCCCAACCTGTGCCGTACTTGGCATGGCCCTTGCTAGATGCAGGGTAGGAAGCGCCGAGGGGCGCAGGGAACAACGGAGGTAGAAGATGGTGGACTCGCGCAAGGAACACAAGACGCCCACGACGTGCGAAAATTGTAGCGTCACACTCGACTCTGACCTGACGTGCCCCGCGTGTGGCATTGCTCACTGCGGTGACGCGTGCGCGACGTGCGGGCGGTTCGGCGTTCACACTAATACATGCACCGAACCCCCCAGCTTCGACACGGAGGGCGGGCCCGCCTTCAACGCGAGGCTGGATAAAATCCTGTGGTACGTCAAGGAAGTGAACCTATACGACGGTGAGGACGTCGCGGAGTACGCCACCAATTTCTGGCGCGACCTTTTGGACCGAGTTCTGTAGGCACGGAAGAGACGGAGGAACTATGGCCGACCCGAAACTGAGCGCTAAGGACTGGGCCGAAGTCTACTACGCGTTGGACTACAAAATCACCTGCATCGAGAGAGGCACCTTCGGCGCGACCGACACGAATGTCAACGTCGAGGTGTGGCTCGCTCAGCTCAAGAGCATCCGCGACCGGATCGCCGACAACGTGACTGTTTAGAACGGACTCGAAGAAGAATTGAGAGGAGATGACCATGAACGCGACACAGGAAAAGACTCAGAAGTGGACGCTCGACCTCGGCAAGGTCGACGCGAACGGGCGTGGCCGGAAGTCGAACCGCGTGACGCTGGAAGTCGAACTCCGGCGCAAGGTCAATACCGTCGCGCCTTACCTCGACATCGACCTGAACCCGTGCAAGGAGTATACGGAGCTGTCGATCTGCGGGAACGTCTGGAACGCGGCGGGGTCGGATATCTCCTCTGGAGGACAGAATCACGAGGAGATTGAGAAGCTGTTCCCGGACAACGCGGCGGTCCAGCGGCTCGTGGAAATCTGGGAGCGCTACCATCTTGGCAGCATGAACTCGGGGACGCGTAGGCAGAGGGATTTTCTCAAGGATGCCCGCGTGAAGGCGGTCTATCCTCAGAGCCAGTATGACCTCGACTGCAAGACGCTGGAAAAGGCCAATCTGCTCTGGGTGACCAACATGCCCGTGACGCCGATCACCGATACCACGCCCCCGTACCGGAATTACAAGTACGGCGAGGCGTGGCTCGTCGAGGCGCTGCCCGCCGAAGTCGAGGCCGAAGTGGTCCGGCTCTGCGGTGAGCTGACGGCGAATCGCGCCGCGACCGCGCCCGAGTTCGACCCCCAGAACTTCGCGCAGGAGCACGGCATCCATGCGGACGCGGAGCAGGTCGATTCCAACCCGAACATGGTCGACGGTCCCCGCGACATGAACCACTGGAAGGTGACGCTCCGGCGCGGGAAGTCGCGGCTGACGGTCTACTTTAGCCAGGGCTCGGCTCATACGAAGCCTCCGACGGCGATTGAGGTGCTTGGCTGTCTCGCGAGCGACTCGTCCGGCACGGAGGAGTCCTTCGAGGAGTGGTGCTCATCCTTCGGGTACGACGTAGACTCGCGCAAGTCTGAGAAGACGTACAAGGCGTGCGCGAAGCAAGCGGCGGCGCTGAAGAAGTTCCTGGGAGATGGACTCTTTCGGGCCCTGCTCGAAGACTCGAACAGATAACGGAGGATCTATGCGCGTGGGAATCGTGTCCTTCTCGGGGCTGGAGAAACGGTGGGATGCTGAGTTCTATCTCGGGTCTCAAACGCTCGACATTCAGCGCATCAAGCGGGCGAGGGCCCGCCTGAAGGCCGCGCAGGCGACGCTGAACAATGCGAGACGCGATGCCCATGAGAGTCGCGACCGGGTCCGGGACTTTGAGCGGCGCGGAGTGGTCCGGCTGTTCCGATAAGACTTCTACCCCTCTCCCCAATCTGGGGCGGCGCCCGTGGCCGCCCCCCGTTAGGGGGACGAGTAGTCTCCCAAAGGAGAACAGTATGAGCAAGGCAACAGTGGACCGGGTTGCGCTGAAGCGCGCCCTCGCGGTGCTGACGAGCGCCGCCGCGACGAAGACGACATGGCCCGCGCTGAATCACGTCCGGCTCTCGGTCAACGGAACCGTGAAGCTGGAGACGACCGATCTGGAAGTCTCGGCAGTGGTTGACCTCCAGCGCCAGGGCCGGGGCGGAGAGTTTCAGGCTCTCCTGCCCGTGAAGCGGCTCGCGGAGTACGTGCGCAAGTCGACTCTGGAGACGGTGACGTTCCAGAACGAGAGCAAGACTGAGACCCGCGTCGACGGGGCGGCCTCGTTCATCGGGCTCGGGATCGAGGACTTCCCCACGACCCTCGGTGCGGAAGGAACGCTGATCGCGTCGTTCGCCGCCGGTGACCTTGCGCAGGCCCTGCACCTGACGAAGTTCGCCGCTTCGCTGGAGGTGGTCCGGTACGCTCTCACGGGCGTGCTCTTCGACGTGCGGAAGAAGGGCGGCGCGGCGCTCGTGGCGAGCGACGGCAAGCGGCTCTCGGTCGCACGGCTCAAGGTCGAGACCGACCGGGACGTGAAGACCATCGTTCCCTGGAGCGCTGCCGAACTGCTCGAAAAGATCGCGGCCCAGGCCGACCCCAGCGCGCGAGTCGAACTCCGGGCGACCCTGGTCAAGGTGACGGACACGGTGTCCGGCAGGCAGAGCGACACTGAGACGATCCAGCAGCTCCACTTCGTGGTGGGCGAGACTGGACTCTTCACGCGGATCGTCGAGGGACATTTCCCAGACTGGGAGGCTGTCGTCCCGGCGCTCGTCGACAACGTCTTCACGGTCGACCGGAAGGGCCTGATCGCGGAGCTCGAGCGCGTCCGGCAGGCGTGCACCGACAAGTCTCTCGCGACCAAGTTCACCTTCGGCGGTGGGAAGGTCGTGCTCTTCTCGAGGACCGTTGACGTGGGTGAGGCGCGGGCCGTTCTGTCTGCCGAGGGCACTGCCGAGCTGGCGATCGTTTTCAATCCTGACTACGTGCTCGACTTCCTGAAAGCGCAACCGAAGAGCGTCGAGCGGGTGACCCTGAAGCTGAAGGACCGCGCTTGTGCCGGGCTCTTCCACGGGGCCAAGGGACACGACTACATCCTGATGCCCTTGACGATCAACCTTTAAGGAGAATCAAGCTCGCAACGAAGGGGAGGCCCCTTTCTGAGCGTGACCCCTCTCACTGTGGGCCCGGCACTGCGCCGGGCCCACCTTGCCGGCCGCCCTGCGTGGACGGCCTACAAGGAAGACGTGAGGAGATGACAGTGACCACGAAGAGAAAAGCACTTCCGCCGATCCGGTCTCTGATCTGCTGCTGCTGCGGCAGCGAGACCAAGGGCCGGCAGTGGTGGAACCGGGACACGGGATACGGCCTGTGCGTGGGGTGCATCGACCTCTGCGCCAAGGGCGTGAAGATCGGCGAGAAGACCTCAAGCTACGGCGTGCGGGGCCTCCATTTCGACGTCGAGGCGAAGCCGGAGGTGACCGTTGTCTGCCAGTGGTGCCTGAAGATCATCGGCTACAAGCCCTGCGTGCCGACCCAGCACGGCAAGCAGTCGCACGGCGGGTGCCGCGAGTGCTGGAAGATTCACGGGATCGGCGAACCCACCCCGGAAATGGAGCAGGACTGGACCAGGTATGAGGCAAGCCTGAAGGAAAGGATGAAGCCATGAGGAACAAACTGGACAAGCTGGTGGGCCGGAAGGTCCAGCCTAGGATGCCGCGCACGATAAAGGAGGCGCGGGCTCAGTTAGACGCGGTCCGCTGCGGGCTCGAGGCGGCGGCAGTACAGCTCATGCAGGTCGGGCTCAGGGTGTCTGCCGATTCACTCAAGCGACTCTCCTCGCAGATCCCAGCGCTGAAGAAACTGGTCCGGTTGCCGTAGCTGGTTAGAATGGCTGCGGAGCATTGAGGAGGAACCATGGGAGCCTGGATCAGACCTGACGGGAAGTGGAAGTTTATCCCGGACCACTTCGAGTACATCAAGGCGCACCCGAAGGACTTCGGCTTCAAGAAGAAGGACCCGGAGGGCTGGGGCCTCGGCGACCGTGGAGAGGTGATTGAAAAGGCTCTCAAGCGCGGCTGGATCCGCGTGCGCGGGATCCGGCCGAACCTGTCCATGGAGTTCTTTAGGCTGGACAACAACACGATCTTCAACATCAAGGACTTTCTTTCGACGGAGAAGGTCGACCCGGACGAGAAGATTATGTTCGAGTCGGAGCATATGAATTGGTACGAGCCCGCCGCCTGGATTCTTGGTGATGGAGCCCTGGCGGTCGCGGCGAACAAAGGGAAGAGAAGGAGAAAGTCATGAATCGCAGAAGGCCGATCATCGTGAGGAGCAACAATCCGTTCTACCACCCGATCATTCGGGGCGACGGAAGCATATTCATCCCGACCGGACCGCCCAGGGTCACCTTCCGTGGCCAGCGCACCGGGGGGGCGCAGTGGAACCCGGCCTATTGGAGTAGGAAACTGGTGCCGTTCGACAGGGCCGTGCTTGCCGTGGGGCGTCATTCGACCCGTGGTAGCGAGCACTGGCCCAAGGGAACCACGGTCCCGCTCAAGTTGCTCGCCGACGAAGTATCCGACTGGAGATCCACGAATGCGCGGGCCGGGGGAGCCTCTGTTGTCTCTCAGCTCGGCCGGTACGTGCCGCGGACTGGCCCGGACAAGGGCCGCATCGTCCGGGAGCGGTCGGTCTCCGTGACCGTGTTCAGAGAGCCGACCGAGTCCTGGGCTGCGTTCCAGAAGAGCATCCGCGACCTCGCGAAGTTCCTCGTGGCCAGGTACGGCCAGTGGGAAGTGTTCGTTGATTTCATCCGCAACGGCCGGACCGTGGAGTCCAGGACCGCGTTCTGGAAGGACTGAGAGAGGAACACATGGACGGAAAGAGAAGGAGCCGGACCAAGATGGGCCTGCTGGACCGCGCCTGCCACGCCGTCGAGGGAAAGTTCCCTCTGATCCGGCGCGAGAAGAGCGTGCTCTTCATCGGGTCGGACGGCCTGCTGGCATCGAAGCGCGGGGAGAAGGCGCTCAAGTTGCGCTTCTGGACCGGGGCGCAGATCGAGTTCCGCGAGGCGCTCGCCAAGGCCCTCGACAAGGGTCGGGTGCCATGGATGCTTGGCGCGGAGTACGAACTGGAGGACAAGGGCCGGCGCGTCGACCCGAAGCCTGCGCTTGTTCTCATGGGCGGTACCGGCGATGAGACTATCGGCCAGCTTGAGCGGACGCCTCACGTGCGCGGCTGCATCATCTGCAAGGAGATGCTCGACCAGGCGGCGGCCGGAGACTTCGAGTACCAGCGGAAGGTGTACGCGACGGTTCTGGGACACCTGAAGCAGAATCCCAAGAGCGATGCGCCGGCCTGCATGTACGGCGGGTGTGTGCACCACGAGGACATCTCTCGGGAGCTCGCCAGAGTTCTGGTGAAGCTGGGAAAGAACGGACAGCCCTGGAAGGACGCCCGCGGCGTGCCTGTCTCGACGCTTGCGCTTGTCGCCACGAAGGACGACCATCCGAAGGGCTGGCGCTTCGGCGCGCAGGACGCGGAGAGCCGGACTTTCAAGAACCTGCCGGCCGAGGAGGCGGGGACCATATTCATCCGGCTCGCCCCGAAGAAGGTGACGCTGCACGTCTGGATCGAGCCCCAGTACAAGACGAAGCACGAAGACGTGGAGTCGCCGGCGACCGTCGAGGACGTGCTCGACACCTTCGCGGCCCGCGTGCCGGCCCTGCGCGAGTGGGTGATGAATAAGTACCGGGATATCCGTGGTCTGGCCGAGATGGATCTCGACCTTGAGAAGAAATAGCCGCGCTGGGGCGGTAAAGGAGGCACTCAGGTGGACACGAAGTGGCTCGAAAAGGCGATGGAGGCGCGCGGCCTGACGTACTACGCGCTCCGGTACACGCACCACATTTCTCCGAGTACCATCCGGGCGTGGAAGACCGGCCAGGAGGTGAAGCCCGCAACGCTGCGTCGGCTCGCCATCGCCCTGAGCATGGACTACGATACGCTCCGGAAGAACCTCGGCGTGACCGTGCTGACCACGGCGCGGATTCGTAGGCACATGGGAATCAAGAGAGCCTGACATGTTCCCACTGGTCTCTTTCGACCTGATCGACGACGTCACCGCCAACCTGAAGTTGGAGGAGTGGGGTCATTGGCTAGGGCGGTGCCTCCGGCCCTTCGGCCGGCAATCGTTCGGACTCTACGTAGAGCAGGAGCTGCTCGCGGTGGCCGTGAGCGCCTCGACCGTGAACGAGAACTGCGCCGGGTACCGCCGCCAGGAGTGCGTTGAACTGGCTCGGCTCTGCGCGGCGCCAGCCCACCGTGACCTCACGCGCCCGGCGCTGCGGCTCTGGAGGAAGGTCGCACCGAAGGCCTGGGCGCGCGCCTACTGGCCGGTCCGCGTGGCCGTGTCGTACCAGAACGCTGTCCGGCACACCGGAGATATCTACCGCATGGATGGGTGGGTCCGTGCGAAGGAGGTCCGTGGAGGGAAGACCGGCCCGAACGCGTCGTGGTCCCCCTCGAAGGAGTACGACCCGAAAGTGATCTGGGTCTGGCCCATCGACGAGAAGGAGCGCGAGGATCTCCGCGCAAAGCTGAAGAGTGTGACCCAGGATGGCACAGTCAAGAAGTAGGGTATATAGGCCGTAATAACGTCGTTTATACGCGGTAATTATGCTGGTACTCGGAATCGACGTTGCGCTGACAGACACGGGCCTCGCGGCCATCGAAGACGGCCGCGCGGTGAAGTGGCTGACCATCAGCGTCGAGGGGGACGCGGAAGAGACCGGACCTCGCTTCGCAAAACTGCGCGAGAGCCTGGAGTTGGTCGCGGTCCGCATCTTCAAGAAGAAGGCCCCTGGCATCGTCGTGATCGAGCGGCCGGAGCACGGGATCCGCGAGGGGCGAGATCCTGGCAGCATCCTGAAGCTGTACGGCTCGTTCGCGGTCTGCTACGCGGAGTGCGCGCGGCTCTGGCCGAAGGCACGGCTCGTGGGCATCGAGCCCCAGCGCTGGAAGGGGAACTACCCGAAGGGGCTCATGGAACGCATGATGCGGGCGAAATACCGCGTCGAGTGCGACAACCACAATGAGTGGGACGGCTTAGGACTCGCCGACTACGCGTGGGACCTAGCCCTGGCGGCGCAACGCGCCGAAGCCAGAAAAACTTGACAGGCGACACGGACGAAGAGGTATAGTACGACCGCTGACGAAAGGTGGACTCGCGTGGCTGACCAACACAATCACGTCTGGAAGCGGCTCTTCAAGGTGCCGAAGGACTCGGACCAGAGCGGCCGGATCTCCTACCTCCTGGCGGGCTACGACCGCTACTTCGGATGTAAGGAGTGTCCGGCCGTCGGCCGCAAGGCGAAGTTCAGCGGGTTCATCAACCCCATCAGCGACCCGGCCGCGCTTGTTCGGCGTGGGCAGGCCGCTGAGTGGAAGGAAGTTCTGACAGCCAAGGGGAAAACGGAGACCAAAAAATGAGCATCAATCCTCAGCAGGCGCGCGACCTGATCGCGGGCGCACCGATCTACGCAGAGTACGTGGGAGGCCTGGGCGACTCCATCCTTCGCATGTACTTCAGCGGGGGCGCGTGGTACGAGCCGATGGGGAGGCTCTCCGGGCGCGATTACGCTGTGGTGGCCCTCATGTGCCACAACCCATACCTCGCCGAGGTCTTCCAGTGGCACCCGATGCGCGACCGGATTCACGTGATCGACCTCGGCTTCACGACGCCGTTCCATCCCTGGGAGAACGCGGCGTGGAGAGCGGACCACGGTCTGCCGAGGGAGTCCCCGTGCCCTCCCTACATGCCCTCGGAGACCCTGGAGTTCTATCCCTCGCCGGAGGATGTGAAGATTCTCTCCGAGCTCAAGGCGAAGCCTTACATCATCATGGGCGCGACCGCCGGCCAGCCTGACAAGACGATCCCGGTCCAGCTCCGCGAGTTCATCGCGGCGGGTGCCATCGCCGCAGGGTTCGACGTGCTCGTGGTCGGCCGGAGCCGGTACTTCAAGGGCGAGAGAACTGAGGACGTCAAGCCGGTCGGCGGGATCATCAACGTCGTCGACCGCCTCAGCGTCCCCGGAGTGGCCGAGGCGGTGAAGGGCGCAGCCGGCGTGGTCTCTGCCGATACCGCAGTCCTCCACATGGCCTGGCAGGAGCATCGGCCAGTCTTCCTGCTCTACAACCGCTGGACCGACGAGAACCTGATCCCGCGCGGCCCGGTCGGATACATGCAGGGCATCAACCGCCCCGACACGGAGCACATGGAGTTTTCCGCATACGATCCGAACCGGCTCGAGCGCTGGCTGACAGCGAGGTAACAATGCACGAGAGCACGTACCGGGAAATGGAGAAGTTCTCAGACCTTCTACCCATGTCTCCCCTCTCAATCGCCGATGTTGGCTCCATGGACGTGAACGGGACTTACAAGCCTATTTTCGGCAAGCCAGGGTGGACATACACGGGTCTGGACATCAGTGCTGGAAAAAACGTGGACCGCGTGCTTGCAGCCCCGTACCAGTGGTCGAACGTCGCCGATGAGGAGTTCGATGTTGTGATCTCCGGTCAGGCGCTGGAACACACCGAGTACCCGTGGATCTTCGCGAAGGAGCTGGCGAGGATCGTAAAGAAAGGGGGCTACGTGTGCGTCATTGCCCCCTATCAATGGGAGTTCCATGAATACCCGATCGACTGCTACCGCTTCTTTCCTGATGGCATGCGGGCGATTCTTGGCCAGGCAGCCCTAAAGGTCATTTTTTGCTACATGGCAGAGAACAGTCCTGATCCGAGGTATAAGGGCGACACCGTGGGTATCGCGAGGCGGCCGGTATGAAAACTCTCGTCGCGATCCCGACGCTGACCCGTGCGGATCTCCTCATCCGCAACAAGACATTTCTCGAAGGTCTCCTGAAGCCGGACGCGGCACTCATCATCGACAACGGAGGCCAGAAGATCGACATTGACGTGGAGATTGTGAGGCCCTTCGCGAACCTGGGCGTCGCGAAGTCTTGGAATCGGTCCCTGCGGGCCGCGTTCATGACCGGAGACTTCGATCTGCTCGTGCTCCTTCAGGACGACATCATCTGGGATGCCGAGCACTTGGCGACCGCGAAGCGGCTTGCGGCGGCGCATCCGGACGTCGACCTCTTCCTGTCTCACTTCCAGTTCGCCGTGCAGGTCCACCGGGCCTCGAACCTGAAGACCATCGGCTTCTACGACGAGCGATATTTTCCTGCGTACGCGGAAGACGATGATTATGCGCTGACGATCATCCAGCGTGGCAGGATCTACGAGCGGTTCGTTGAGCTGGATCCGCTGCCGGGCAGCATCTCCGAAGGCACGCAGAAGTCGGTCCCCTGGCACGAGCAGAAGAAGAAACTGGTCGCGAAGTGGGGGCGGGACTTCGGAGTGAATGATTCCGCTTCTGCTGCCTATCACACGAACCGTGGCGTGAAGGGAATCCTATGAACAGTGACGCCGTCAAGTTCAGCATCATCGTCCCAACGTGCGGCCGGCCATCGCTCTACGCGACGCTGGCCAGCGTGATCGCGGCGGGGGTTCGGCCATCCGACCAGGTGATCGTGGTCGCCGATGGGAGGCAGCTAGAGGCGCAGATGATAGTCAGCGCAATGAAGGACCGCTTGCCGCTGAAGTATCTGGAGACCGAGCCGACGAATGACTCCGGTAACCACCAGCGCAACCATGGAATGGACTACGCGACCGGCTCCCACCTGCTGTTTCTCGATGACGACGACGTGTACGTTAATGGCGCACTCACGATCATCCGAAAGGCCGTGATCCAGAACCCGGTCCGCGTGCATCTCTTCAAGATGAGGGGGCTCGCCAAGAGACTCTTCTACGACGTCCTATGGACGGAAAAGGTCGTGAGGATGGGCAACATCGGCACCCCGATGGCCTGCATCCCCGATGTGGCCGCGCCCCATAGGTGGGGGAAGAACTATTGGGCCGACTTCGGGTTCATCCAGAGCGCGGTGGCGGCCACTGGCAACGAGCCTGTCTGGGTCGATGAGGTCGTTGCACACATCCATTGACACTATACCTTAGATAAGGTACCATACACGGTATGATTAAGAAGATAACGATGTACGAGCTGACCTGCTGCCGGTGCGGTGGGAAGTGGGTCTCAAAGACTCAGGATCCAAAGAGGTGCGGCCGGATCGCGTGCCGGTCGCCGTACTGGAATACCCCTAGGAAAGGGAAGCATGGAGGTACCAGATGAAGACGCTCGCATTGGTCGCCCTCTTGGCCCTGCCGTGCTTGGCCGATGACCTCGTCATGAAGGACGGTCGGGTGATCTCGTGGAAGTCTCTCTCAGACGAGGGCGACTCCTACGCGCTGGTCTCGAAGGACGGCACCGTGACGAGGGTTAAAAAGGGTGACGTGGAGAAATTTGTCATCCCCCGGCAGGCTGCGGAGCCCGCCACGGGCCCGCTCACCGGCGCCAGCTTCTCGTTCGGGCAGAAGAAGACCGCGACGACTAACTTGCTTCCGAAGGCCGATGTAGAGCGTTCCGAGCCGATAGGGGCGTGGAAAATGGCTGGCTCTGCTTTGGTCGGTGAGTCCGCAGGAGCGTGGATTGGCATTCAGTTCGACTTCGCCATCCCTTCCGAAGACTACGACCTTTCCCTAGTGGCCGAACGCCTCTCAGGGACAGATACATTCGGCGTGGGCGTCGGAACGCCTGATGGGATGGGCGGATACCATTTCGACGCATGGGACGGGACGGCGAACTGCCTGACCTTGCCTGCGGGCGAAGGTGAGCACACTAAGGGGCAGGTATTCAAGAAGGGGAAGCCACGGGCCGTGAAGTTGTCCGTGCGCAAGGACTGCCTCAGGGTCGAAGTAGACGGTAAAGAGTTCTGGAAGGGCCGTGTGCTCTGGAACCAAACTGGCATCCACCCCCAGATCCCCCTCCGCGAGCGTGGGAAACTCTTTCTTGCAGTGAACAAGGGGACATTCAAAATCCATTCCTTTGCGGTCACGGTGGCCCAGCCGGAAACGAAATAAGAAATGAATTCTGAGTCGCTCCATTTCATTCAGCTCCGTACGTGGTTCCAGAGCCTGCCAAAGGCTCGACAGGAGGCCATGAAGGGCTGGATTGCCTCGCTCCCGAAGGAGCAGCGTATGCTCCCCGTTGAGCACGGGAATACGCTCCCGGAACAGTGGGAGGCCGGTAAGCGGCTCTTCCTTCAGCGCAAGGAGCCTCTCTTGATGCTCCGGATCGGGGACTGCGAGATATCCCTGCTCACGGCCGGAACCCTGGAGGAAGGATGGAGGCTCGCGCACGAGAAGTACGCGACGGGCTGTTTCGAGGAAGGCATCCACCTGAGGCAGGACTTCATTTCTGCCGTAAACGAAGCCCATATCCTGGGTGTCCAACAAGACTGGGGCCCAGATCGCGTCACGGAGCGGACGGCGCTTCTGCTACGGATGCTTGGGATGGAGCTGCCGATGGCGAGCGCCGTCGACTTCCACCTGACCTACAAGCTGCTCACGGATGGAACGCTCTTCAACTACCTCGCGAACAAGCGCGTCCTGCTCATCGGCTACCTCTCTCAGAAGCTGAGAGAACGGTTCCTAGATCCTCTCTTTATGGACGCGTACCAGTTCCTTGGCCCCATGGACAAGATCAAGATTGTCGGACACCTTCAGACAACGCACCGCGACCATGGCGGTTCCCACAGAGACTACGAGGCCACGGTAGAGGCTGCTTCCAAGATCGACTACGACGTGGCGCTGATCGCGGCCGGCTCGATGGCGAAGCCCCTGGCTTGGAGGCTGTGGAAGACAGGGAAGACCGCGCTAGATGTTGGTTTCGTTTTCGACGCTCTCTGCGGGGACGGAGAAAGACAGCACCGGCCCGCGCTCCGAGATGCACACTGGCCGAACTGGTGATTTAACGGGTGCTGGCTGAATGCACCCTGAACGTGGGGCGGTCGGCGGCGAAGGCTGTCGGCCGCCCCGTAAAAGGACGCGCCATGAACGACCGCCAGAAGATCGAGCTGCTGAACAGGGGAGATGATCCAAAGGCCCTCTTCACGAAGCGCGAGTTCTTCGCCTTACTCAGGCTGCTTGGCTACGTGAAGAACAAGAAGGGCAAATGGGTGGCTGGCAGCATGGATGACTGCTCAGGAGAATTAGATAGGCTCAAGGAGGTCGCACGGCGACTGAAGATGGTGCACCGGTGAAAACGCAAGGCCATGGAGAGTGCCGACTGAAGCCTCTTCAGTTCTGGAGACATCGGTTTAAGCGAGGTCAGAAGTTTGACAGACTGACGATTGTTCGTAGGGTTCCTAATAGTGGGTTAGGGTGGTCAACTAAGTGGCAATGCCTGTGCTCTTGTGGCCAAACAACCTTCTTGATCGCGAATAGGTTGGTAAGTGGTCGTACTAAGTCATGTGGGTGCCTTCAACGGGATAAGGCGCGCGCCGCGGCGAAGCATGGTATGTGCACTGCGCCGATCTACAAACGCTGGCACGCGATGATCGAACGCTGCACAAATCCAAAGCACAAGTATTTCAAATACTACGGAGGCCGTGGCATTACGGTGTGCAGGCGATGGAGAACCTCCTTTCAGAACTTCATCGACGACCTTCCGAGGATGCCAAGGCCAGGGATGACGCTGGATCGCATTAAGAATAACAAAGGCTATACGCTAGGGAACGTGCGCTGGGCGACAAGAGAAGAGCAGTCCAACAATATCAGAAGCAATGTGCTACTTACTTTCCGTGGCAAGACGATGAGTGTTGCTCGCTGGGCACGCCATCTCGGCTGTAGAGCGCGGGCTATTCATAGCAGACTTGAACGAGGCTGGTCAGCAGCCGAGGCACTCTCTACCCCATTCACTGGAAAATGGCTTGTCAACGTGCGACGCGGTACAGATCGCTGCTCGCAGTGCGATAAAAAGGCGCAAGCGCGAGGCTATTGTCCTGCGCACTATCAACGACTTAGGAAATCTGGAGCGTTCAAGAGAAACCATAAATTAGGAGGAGCCAATGGGTGAAGTAGAAGACCGTACGAAGTCGGAGATCCCAGGGTCGGCGGTATCCAAGGGAACCTTGATGTCGCGGGACGTGGAGGTCATGCCTCAGTATGAGGTGGAGCAACGCGACATAGATTATAAGCGGATGCTTTCTCAATTCCGCGAACAGGCGGCCTTCGTGAGCGGAGTCAGAAAAGAAGCGCTCGCTCAGACGAAGGCCCACCACTGGCTCGCGCGCAAGCAGAAGAACGGAACCGTGACCTATTCGTTAATGTCCCCGGGGGCTGAAAGAATCAAGTCCGTTACGCCGATCGGGTTCCAGAACAAGCGGTACTGGGAGGAGACCTGGAACAAGGAAAGTGGGCCTGGCTACACCTGTTACTTTGAGGCCGACTACTACCTCGGAAGCCCGAGGATGGGCCTTCTTCCGGCAATAGGTAGCTGCTCAAGTTCGGACGAATTCTTTGCCACTGAGCATGTGGAGTTGCCGTACAACGTCGAACTCGGAGAACACAAACTGGCCCTGGAATCAGGTGAGGGGAAACTGTCGAACGATGGGAAGACACTCTACATCCGCCGGCAGATACCAGCTTCAGAGGTGTCCAAAGACCTCATCATGAAAAGTGCCCTCACGCAACTCCAAGTAAACGGTCTTACCAGAGTGCTCGGTATTCGCTCCATCAGCGAGGAGGAGTTGAAGGAAGCAGGCATCGACATCGCCAAGATCGGGGGCTTCGAGTACGGGTCCACGCGGGCCGCATCCGGCCAGCTCGCGCCGGCCGACCAGCAGAAGCGCGACGAGATCAAGAAGTGGCTCATCGAGATGAACGGCGGCGACGAAGCCAAGGCGCTCGCTGAACTCAAGAGCCGGACGAAGTTCAACGACTACGCCGGATGCGACGGCTGGGACCGGATCACGGTCAAGCAGCTCGCCAGGAAGCACCCGGAGATCAAAGCCGACTACGACGCGTCCCGCGAGGGACGTCCCGATCCAAAGACGGACAAGGCGCAGGCAGAGCCTGCCAAGGGCGGCTCGGGCGCCGGGGTAAAGCCCTCAGGTGGTAAGGGCGGATCAGCAGCAGGAGGACAACAGCCTTTGCTCTGACCGCTTGAGGTGCGGATGCACGGTCCGCTGGGGGCCGTGCATCCTTCCGCGGGCCGTTGGAGACACGCTACTTAGCTATGGCGAAACCAGAATATTGTCCTAGGTGCCGCCAGATGCATGACATCCTTTTGATGGAGTGCCCACCGATGAATCATTGCGGATGCGGATTTGTTCTGACCGGGACCGCGAAGGACCAGGAAGACCATCAGAGACGTTGCGTGTATGCCCTGAATGCCAAGCTCCGCGCCGAGGTCGAAGAGTACCGGGAGGCGCTCGTTGAGGCCGTTGAGTGCTGCGGCTGCCCATCAGCGCAAAGAGCGCTCGATAAAAAGCCAAAGGAGGGGTCATGATTACCGATCTCGATAGCTGCTCCCAGATGAGCGACGGGCATTGCCCAGCACATAATCAGCAGGCGAAGGAGTGCCGACGGCAGGCTGTCACGGAGTACGATCAGCTACGATTGCAACTGGAGGAGATGCGCGAGGTAGTGGACGCGGCCTGCGCCTACGAGTCGATCCTCGGCTTCGATGACCTGAACAGCGCCTACCAGAATCGGCGCGAGGTAACGGACGCCTTCGTTAAGGCTGTCGGGGCCTACAAAACGCGACTACCACAAAAGCCAAAAGACGAGAGGCCACGCGTTACCACATGCGAACACAAGGATTCGCGTGAGGTTTTCGTGGATTGGGACCCCAATCTGAATCGCCAATGCACGACCTGTCTTTTGATCTTCACCCAAAAGCGGAAGCACGACAAATACTGCGAGAAGGAAGGGGAGCACGAAGGGGAGCTTTGTTAGGAATGCTATGAGGAAAACAGTTTGCGATAGGTCACACGGGTTCCGCTACTTCCCGTTCGGGCCGATCCGTTGCGGGAAGCGGCCTCGCCATCGTGGGCGGCACCGTGCGAGGGCTATTGTCCATGAGGGACACCTGAAGCACACGGTTACGGTTGAGTGGTTCGCCAATTGGCAGGACTACAGGTAAGAGCTATAGAGGGGATCATGTTTTGTCGCCAATGCGGACTTAAACTCAAGCATTCAGACATCGGGAAGGAATGTCCGGCGTGCTGCGCTCCGGTGCGAAGGCCTGACCCCACTGCATCTTCTCGCTGCTGGATCTGCTGGCAGGATACGCCTCATCAGCACGACGAGGCGACGGTGAGGAACGCGAGAAAGGTGAAGGCCAAATCATGACGTTTTCTGGAGACGGCTGGCATCTGGTTGAGACTTTATGGGGGTTCCGCTTCTGGTGTGGATGCAGAGATTGGAGTCGTCATTCATGACAACGACGAAACGACGGCATCGCCACCGCTGGACACCGGCGAGAACCGCCAGAGGCCAGAAGTATTGCGAGGGATGCTCCAAGTTCAAATTCCGCCACCGTGGGAGATTGGTGATCGAATGAAAACCTTTGAGTTCTGTAGGTGCAAACACTTGGACAGGTATCACTATGCGACCGGGGATTGCTTCACCAAAGGATGCGGCTGCGTTGAATTTTCCGGCACCGGTCAATTCGATCACTCCACGGTCCCTAGCAGTCGGAGGCCAGGAAGGCCAGCAAGGCCACCGTCCGTTTGTCTGACGCCAGAATGCGGATGCCCCGCGTCTGTGCGTGGCATCTGCCGTGGATGCTACTGGTACGCCCTGAATGAAGTGAAGAGCGGACGGTTGACGTGGGAACAACTTGAGGCCGCCGGGAAAATATGCCCACCGGTAAAGAGGATCTTTCGCGCAACGGAACGCTCGAACTGGTTCCGTAGTAATACGAACGTCCAACCCCAAGAAGGGCGTAAACCATGAGCAAATCGAACAAGCCTCCAGGGCCGGTATCGGTGAAGGTGGAGTTCTGGATCTCTATGCAGGCGAAGAAGGAGATCGAACGCCTTCTGGCAACTGGATTCTACGGGCTCTGTATCGAGCAGACGATGGAGCGACTCATGTGCCAAGCGATATTGGACAATCATCAATCCAGCGAAGTGAAGGGACCGCAAGCATGAACGCTGACGTGGAGAACGCCCTGGTGCTTGCCGCTCAACAGGCCGTCGACGCGCTCCGGCCGGGCGCGGCACAGGACGAGCGCGACCGGGTGCGGACCGCGCTGGACCAGGCCCTGCGCGACCTGAGCATCGCGGCGGCCGTTACCCGCCAGACCGACCCCGAGTTCGACGGGCCAGCGTACGACCCCGAGGAGGACAAGAACCGGCTGTCGCACCAGCTCGGCAGGGTCTACAACTGCATGAGGGATCACCAGTGGCGCACCCTGGATGAGATCCACAAGACCACCCTGGGCGAGCCCGTTGCTTCGATCAGCGCCCAGTTGCGGCACCTGCGCAAGCCGAGGTTCGGCAGCTATCGCGTGGAGAAGCGGCACCGTGGTGACCCGGCCCACGGGCTCTTCGAGTACCGCGTGCTCCCGCCGGACGGCCTCGTCGAGCACGTCGTCGCCGACGTGTCCGACCTGAAGGGCGTCCCCGGAGAGTTCCAGCAGTCGGAGATCCTGTGAGACTGGTACCGCTCGCGCTCGTCCTGCTCGCATCGGCCGGCTGCTCCTCTGCCGTGCCGGTCAAAGACGACATCTCCTTCGAGGTCAGGAACACGACGGAGCAGCCGCTCTACGGATTCATAGTGACGAGTGCTCCGATGGGGATCCCTGCTGCACTGGAGACGTTGTTCAGTACCTACCGTCCCATCACCATTAAACCAGGGGAATCCTACCCGTTCAGCATCCCGCGCACCCTCATCCCGAGGCAGATCATTCTCCAGGTTGTCGCACCGAAGGGGGACCAGAAGTGAAAATAACAGAAATCAAAGTCACGGCCGGGAAGGACGTAATCCTGATCCAGCCACGATCCTTACAAGTGATTCGCTCTGGGAAATCATTCTTTCTCGATGAGAAGCTGGCGGCCACCCTGTTCAAGACCATCGCTGTGCCGTGCGAAAAGTTCTGCTCTGGAGTCCAGGAGTTGAAGGGTTAGGCAGCGGTAGGGAACGATGAGAACCTTCAAGCGGCACCTGTGGATTGGATACTCGACCTGTGTTCGGTGTGGGGTGACGCGGTTCGAGAGACGGAAGCCCTGTAAAGTGCGCTGATCTTACAACCTATGACCATTGAAGACATCCTTCACAAGTATTGCCCTCAGAAACATCCGGCCAAGGGAGGCGCATGCCTACGTTGCGACCCATTCAAGCCTGCCATGGAGGACGCGAAGCGCGAGGGCTACAAGGTGGCGCTCGGGCTCCTACGTAAACAGACAGCCGAAGGGGCGACAGCTACGTTGCTGACGCTCCTCGAGAGCAGGCTTCCGCAGGGATGATCGGAGAACTCTACCACTAAGGCGAACGAGCATGCGAAAACCGGACACAAAAACGCTCCGGCGGTGGAAAAAAGATCCGCTGTTCGCGGCCCCCAAGAAGGGCCATGGGCACCACGGCTGGACGAAGTGGCAGGCCTGCTACACCGGATATGACGAAAGGGTGTGCACCCGCGTCCTATGCCCGTGCATGCACTGGTGCTGCTACCAGCAGCGGTGCCCCCGGAGACGCGCATGACCCACCTATTCGACGGGATGGGGGGCCACCACGGCTCGCGATCGACGACCGACGAGTGGCTGACGCCGCCCGAGATAATTCGCCACCTGGGCGACTTCGACCTCGACCCGTGCGCCTCGTGCTCCCAGACCCATATCACGGGGACCGTCATGGGCATCGGCCGGGCCCGCTACTGCAAGTGCGACGACGGGTACTCGAAGGAGTGGAAGGGCCGGGTCTGGCTGAATCCTCCCTATGGGAAGGAGACCGGCCGCTGGATCGCCAAGATGGCGAAGCACGGGAACGGCATCGCCCTGATCTTCGGCCGCACGGACGTGGGCTGGTTTCAGGACTCCATCTTCAGGACGGCGACCGGCCTGCTCTTCCTCGGGCAGCGACTGACCTTCATCCGTGGGGACGGCGTGAAATCGACCTACAACTCCGGGGCTCCATCGGTGCTTGTCGCGTACGGGGAGTTCAACGCGGAGGCCCTCGAGCGTCTTCAGATGCCGGGCTACTTCGTCCGGCTCAGGGGACCGAAGGTCTGGCGGAAGCAGACTGTTTTCAAGACGAAGAATTGTCGCGCCACGGTGCGCTGAGGGGGAACCATGGGACACCATCAATGCTTCGGGACCGAGTTCGACCGCTGGGGTAGACACTGGGCCTGGTGTTGCGAGGACGGGGTGATCTATGAGACCACGCCCTTCCCGAAGGTCTGCGGCCACTGCAAGCGGCAATGGCGGCTCGTGCCGGGGACGCCGGAGGAACTGATCCGAATCAAGGACTACATCGACCGGCAAGTTGACTTTCCATACTACAAGGTGCGCACTGCGGAGCTCGAGGCGGCGATGAAAGATCTGCGCGAGGCGGGCCAGTGGGCACTGAACGGCCTAAACCAACTCGCCCAAGAGGAGGCGGTCCGGAGCGGAAGCACATTCGAGTTGTGCGACTACACCTTCGCGAAGAGACTCCGGGCAGTTCTCAAGAGCAGTGCAGTATGACGGGACGAGCGACGCATGGACATACCCGTAACAGAACCACTACCACTGAATTCAGAACTTGGTGTGGGATGATTGCGAGATGCACCAATCCAAACCAAGAAAATTACCCAAGGTACGGGGGCCGTGGCATCAAGGTCTGCGCTCGGTGGGCAAATTCCTTTGAGGCTTTCTTAGAGGACATGGGTCCAAAACCTCCAGGGCAGACGATTGACCGAAGGAACAATGACGGCGATTACGAACCAGGGAACTGTCGATGGGCGACTAGTGGAGAACAGCAAGCGAATCGGCGCAAACCTAAAATTGTCAGGAAGACACAGTGCCCGGCAGGCCATCCATACTCAGGAGACAATCTGTACGTACGTCCACACGGATACCTAGTCTGCCGCACATGCGGAAAACTCCGGGCCCAGAAGAAACGGGACAAGTTGAAGAGACTCAGATGAAACAGGACAGTATCAAGCGCTCCGCGATCTTCGATCCTACCGGCACCTGGAGGTACGAACTCCGTAGGTCGTGGTCAGACCTCATGCCTGCAAAGGGCCTCTTGTGCCTGATCGGCCTAAATCCAAGCGTGGCCGATCATGAGCGAGACGACCACACTATCCGGGTCGAGATGGGCTTCACTAAAAAGTTTGGAATGGCTGGCTTCATTAAGGTCAACCTATTTGGCCTCGTGTCGACCGATCCAATGGGTCTCAAGATCGCGCCGGATCCGGTGGGGCCGGAGAATGATAAGTACATCCTCAATGCGGTGCAGTTATCGGACCTAGTCGTTGCAGCCTGGGGCGCTGATGGGATCCTGTTCAATCGGGCTGGCGTTGTCCGGCGGATGCTGGGGCCTGTAAAGCTGATGTGTCTTGGGACTACGAAGTCTGGCGCACCCCGGCATCCGAGCCGACTCAGTTACGACACCCCCCTGGTGGAATTTAAATAATGACTGAGGAGGAGCCCCGCCCAGGGGCTGTCTGCAAGAAATGCCGTCGCGACATCTGGGACTGCTGCGACAAGTGTTGGCGATGGGGCTGTGCGAGGTGCGAGTTCCGTCCGCACGGGAGTCGTGAGCCGGCCGTGTGTCTGGAGACCTGTTCTACGATGAGGAGCGAACCGATGCCTAGACTGTTCCCGAAGGGCCAGGGCAAGAGCCGTGCCGAGCTGAAGGCGCTTGAGCAGAAAAAGGCGAAAAGTAAACCGAAAAGCGGTTTGTCAACCAAACCACCAGTTGTCAAGCAGCCAAGCCCCAAGGGGATGCGCGCGCCGAAGGGGCAGGCGAAAGCGATTTGTCAACCAATCAGCGATTTGTCAACCAAGGGGCCGGCGAAGCAGGAGGTGCTGTTCCCGGTCGAGCTCAAGCCGGTCCCCCGCAAGATCGAGGCCCCAGGAGTCGATCCTGCGCCGGCCGCGCCGCCACGCCCCGTCGAGCCGTCGATCGCCAAGGAAATCTCGACCCCGCCAGAAGGCGTCTTCAGCGCGCCTTTCATCGAGGGCTCCCTGGCCCACCATCTGAACCATCCGGAGAACCGGATCGATGGAGTGATCGACCGCACCTTCAAGAAGAAGAGGTACCCCTGGATCAGCGAGTACACGGGTGCCGCCGATGCCGGAGATCCCTGTATCCGAAAGCTGGTCTACCAGCGCCTCATGCCGGACGCCGCGCTCCCAGACGATGGCGAGATGACCTTCCTCTTCAAGCACGGCCAGTGGGTCGAGAAGGAGGTCTATGCGGAAATGGCCGAGGCGGGCTACGAGGTGGTCGAGCAGCAGCGCCCATTCGTCGACACCAATCTCATGGTAAAAGGGAAAATCGACGGAAAGTTGATGGTGAACCATGCTGGCAAGCGGATCCGGCCGCCGTTCGAGATCAAGGGCTACGCGCCCCACACGTGGGACCAGATCGACAGCGCGAAGGACATGCTGGAGAGCCACCAGGGCTACTTGAAGAAGGTGCCGGCCCAGATGACGCTCTACCTCGTGCTCGACAAGGAGCAGGAGGCCGACTCCGCGATCCTCTTCATGAAGAACAAGATGACCGGGAAGCCGAAGACCGTGATCGTCCCGCGCGACACCGTCTACGCGGAATGGCTCATGCGCCGGCTCAAGATCGTCCGGGAGCACGTTCAGGCGAAGACGCTGCCTGCCCGGATCGAGTTCGAGGAGACCACGTGCGGGAAGTGTCCGTTCCGCGGTGTCTGCCTGAAGGAGATGCCAGCCGGCCCGAACCCCCTCGTGCTCGACGCCGCGAAGGTCGCGATGCTCGCCGAGCTGCTCGAGGAGTGGTGGACTCTCAATCCGCAGCGCAAGGTGTGGGGCGAGGTGGACAAGAAGATTTCTGCCATCGTGCGGAACCACCCGAAGATCATCGTGGGCGACTTCATCATCACGGGGACGCCCGGCACCCAGACGCGCGTCGACACGAAGGCAATGACCCCGGAGCACCGCAAGCTGTACGAATCCGAGAGTCCGACGTGGAAGAAGGGGATTGTGAATATCAAGGACCAGACAGGAACGGGAGTGACCGAATGACTGCAAGAGCGTGGAACCGGGGGCAGCGTATCGCGAACGGCCTCGTCCTGGCCGCGTTGATGACGCCGCTCCTCGTGTGCACTGTCGCGTGGATGGGGACCTTCGCCGATCCGAAGAACCCCGAGTCCATGATCGGGTACGTGGCCTGGACGGCGTGGCTCTGCTACGTGACCTCCAAGGCATTCGTGAAGATTCTCAACGCGGGTGTTGACAAAACGGAACGGACAGGGTAACAATCTGAGCGACGGAACTGGAGGAATGGTGGACTCAGGAGAGAAGGGGTACCGCGTCGTCTCGACGAATGCGGTCCGCGACCCGGGTTGGTGGGCAGCGATCTCCCTCCAGGCCGAAAGGCTGACGAAGCGAGTCCACCCACGCCTGTTACACCAGCCCGGGCCGCAGTCCTCCAACACCACACCCCATTCCCGCTGGGACAACGTGGACGCGACCATCGCGCACCGCGCCCGCTCTCGGCGCGCCCCAAAGTGCACCTCGGGGACCCCCAAATGAAGTGGTTCCAGCACATGACGGACGCCCACGACGACGAGTTCGTCAAGGAGTTGATGCACAAGTTCGGGAGCGATGGATACACGGCCTGGTTTGTGACGATAGAGCTTGTGGCTAAGATAGTTAAGGTGCTTCCGGCTCCCGTGATTCCAGGGAAACCAGCACCGAAAGTGCCCTACAAAGTGCACGCGAGGCTCGAAGCGGTGCCTCACGTCTTCATCGACGCGACCAAAATACCCCCCGACCGCCTCGAAAAAGTCTATGAGTATTGCGCGAGGCGAAAGAAGTTCCGCTTCATGCGCACGAAGGAGCGCTGGGTCGTGGACTGGCCTAAAGTGTTGGAATTCAAGGACAACACTACTTCCGACCTGATAGCTAAGTATTCCAAGCTCCTTGGAAGTAGCTTCCAAGCGCCTTCGGAAGGCCAAGTTGTGCCCCCTCTTATAGGTACTACAGAGGTATCTTCTCTTATAGGGGTAGGGGTAGCCCTAGAGACTAGCGGAGAAGGGGTGGGAGACGTCAGCGACGACGAAATGGCCCTATGGTTCCGGCGCATCATGCGGTCGTGGACGAAGATGTGTCCGGCACCGGGGGAGCGGAGCCAGCGGAACCATATCAGAGACTGGGTACGTCAGGGAGTCAGCCGCCGCGCGATCGAGGAGGCTCCCATGATGCCGCAGTACCAGAAGATGGACTTTTACAAGATCGGCGATGAACTCAAACGAGGGGTGAATGGACATGGCGGAAATGGACGCGGAGGGGGAACGCCTCTCAACCCAGGAGCCAAGGAAGTTCTCCGAACTTTTGCGCTCAAGCCAGGAGAACTCGAAGACCAGACCAACAAGCGAATCGCAGATCGGGAGCGACGAGAAAGAGAAACTGAAGGAACTGGTTCAGAGAAAGATCATGGAAACACAGCAGGCGCTCCTCAAGGAGATCCAACTCACGGTTCCTAGAAGATTTTTTGAGCGCGCCCAAATGAAGACCCTGGGGGTTCACCTGACTCCGATCGGTCGTAAGGCGCTGGAATACTGCCAGCGTTGGGCAGAGGCGCCGTCTGGAATGTCCGGGCCGTTGCTGATGGGGAAGAGCGGCACGTTCAAGACGCACCTGCTCTGGGCCACCGCGCGGACCATCCACGACCGCGTCTACAACGGCATTCGGACAAAGTCCCAGCATCTGATCGACGAGGCGTATGCGCAGATCGACTCGGGCGAGTTGCGCTCACCGAGCGCGTTCCGCGTGCAGTTCTCGTACTACCCCACGCTGGACCTCGTCGTCACCGATGGCGCGCAGATCGCGCACGACGTACGGTCCTCGGTCGAGCGCCGGAATCTCGACGAGGTCGTGGCGAAATATAGGCAGTTCGGGAAGGAGCCACAAGCCGCCGTGTTGCTCGTCGACGACGTCGAGGTGATGAAGCTGTCGGACTGGCTCCACGAGGAGTTGTACCGTATCTTCGACTACCGCTATCAGGAGCGGATGCCGACCCTGGTGGCGACCAACCTGTCGACGGAGGAGTTGCGCCAGCACCTCGGCGACCGGATCGCGCGCCGGATCATGGACATGACGGAACCCTTCAAACTCTGAGGAGCCAATGGTTGACAAGGAAGACGTCCTGCGCCAGTCCCCATCGGAGCGGAAGCTCAAGGAGAACTTCGAGCGCCGGATGAAAGCCTTCGCGCAAGAATTCAAGGAGTATGAGCCTCCGACTCGTGAGGCTCTGGAGACGGCGGTCGAGGATACGACCAAGTGCGGGAAGTGCGCCGGTGGGGTTCGTGCGGTCATGGAGAATGTTCAGCCATCCAACGCGTTCGCGTACGACCTGGAGATCCTCGTCTCCCTAAACTGCCGCGACGGGGCCTGCGGATGGACTGCCAGACAGTGGCGCACCTGGGTGCGCACCAAGCCTCTGGAGCTGTGATGACCAAAACGTACGAAGTAACGCTCGAAGCGCTGCCCAGGGTCTCCGGTGAGACGCTGGCACGACTCAAGGCAGGCTCCACGGGGTGCCTGTTCTGCGCGACGATCTTGAAGTACATCGTCGCCGGCGACCGTGTCGGGCCGGCACTCCACAAGGACGGGACCACGTTCACCGTGGAAGACCAGAAGCGCCACATTCTGGAGCTCAAAGGCCACGCGCTCACGAAGGAGCAGGTCAAGGATCTCCGGGCACGGGCCGGCACGTGCCGGAAGCCGGACGGCTCCGGATGCTTCTACTGTGCGCGGATACTCGATGCGGTGACCAAGGATGGCCTCCTGCGCGACTGGCCACAGGGCTCGAAGGACGAGCAGATGAAGATCACCGTCGACGAACAGGTAGGACACCTCATGCTGGAAGCCGGTCGGGCGATAGTCTGGGAAGAGGTGCCCGCATGAAACTGCCCGGACTCCGGTACCGCCGGAAGGCGAACACTTGCAATTATTGCCAGGTGGTCAAGGGCTTCACTCATTCCGCGTTCGGCGAGAAGGAGCGGAGAATCCTGCTTGTGCCGTGTGCATGCGGTAAGAAGCACAACGTGTGCTTTGCCTGCGCCGAGCGGATCGGAAGTAACTTCGTCGGCAATCTTCGCCTCATCAAGCAGTGTGCCAAGCGATATTTCTGGAAGAACATCCGCCCGCGGCTCGCAGCCAACGGCGGGAAAGGAGCATAGCGATGCCCAGAGACCCGAGATGGAACGGATGGCCCTTCGCGTTCGGCTGGATCTGGTGGCCGAGTGGGGAGAAGGACGAGAGAAATCTGGTCCGGCCCGGGCACGTGCGCGTAGGACACCTCGACTCCAACCGCTGGTGGGAGGTCCCCATCCGCGTCTGGGACGAGCTGGCCCAGAAGCACATGAACGACCGGACCATCAAACCGGGCCAGCCGGTCCAGATGCCGGACCGGAAGGTGCTCACGATCCCGTACATGGCGCTCGACGACGAGGCCGATGCGCTCATTCGCCGGCAGATGCGGCCGAACCCGGACCGGAGCCCGCTCAGACTCAAGAGCGTCGAGGGCATGGTCATGGAGCAAGCGCCGCGTGACTGGTTCGAGGGGCTCGCCGCGACGCACATACAGCGCCGCAAGACCGAGCCGCCGATCTCGCTCCGGGTCGGGAACGACATCATCTCCATCGACTACGAGGGCTTCGACGCGATCGTGAAGGACTTCGTTCGGAACCAGCGCGACCGCTTCGTGGCGGCCGGGAAGTGGCCGGAGCTGCTCATCCACGAAGGCATCAGGGACGCGAACAAGCCTGGCCCGCTTCCGGTCCAGGGCCGCGCGGACGCGTTCGGCCAGGGAACGACCGCCGGGCTCAACCCCGTCAAGCCAGTTCCGGGACAGCAGGGGAACCAGATGTCGCTTCCGGGTCTTGAGAATCAAGAGTTGGCGTAGGAGAGGCGATGGCGACGGCGACGAAAAAGAAGATCCACCGCGAGACTCCGCTGGAGCGGGCCCGGAGCATGGGCTGGGCCAGCGAGGAGGAGTTCGCCGCCACGGTCGTGGCCTGGCTGAAGGCTCTCCACTGGGAGGTCTATCAGGAGGTCGAGGCACACCGCATGGGCTCCATCGCCGACATCATCGCGGTCCAGGGGCCAGTGGTCTGGATCATCGAGACTAAGTTGGCCTTCAACCCCGAGGTGCTCTGGCAGGCCACCCAGTGGTTGCAACACGCTCACTATGTCTCGGTCGCGGTCCCAACGACGGGCCGACGAAACGAGCGTCGTCTCCTTCTCGAACGGTACTGCCGGCAGAACGGGATCGGCATGCTTGAGTCGATGACCTACGACCGGAAGGAGTACGATTTTCGTGAGGAGGTCAAGCCGGCGTTCGTGCGGCGCCCCGGCATGGTCGACAAGGTGAAGGTGTGCCTCACCGAGGAGCGAAAGACCTACGCGAAGGCTGGCAACGCGGACGGGCGCCGCTACACGCCGTGGAAGGCGACCTGCGACGCGGTTCGCCGGGCCGTCGAGGAAAAGCCTGGAATCACGATGAAGGAGTGCATCGACGGGATGAAGCACCACTACAGCTCGAACGCGTGCGCCAGGAATTCGATGGCGAAGTGGATAGATGCTGGGAAGGTCGAGGGCGTGAGGTCCAAGCGGGAAGGGAAGTTCCTGCGCCTCTACCCGACGAAGGAGAAGAAATGAACGAGGGAACGCTGCCCAACGAGCAGGCCGCCGAGCGGCTCACGAACATCGCGGGCTGGGTCTGCAAGACGTGTCGCCGATTCTACGGCGACGAGCCCGGAGCCGAGCGGACCGCCCGGTACTGTTGCGAGAAAGACCACGCGTGCGACACCAAGGACTGCGTGGGCAGGGCCAAGAAGCCCTATACCGTCTGCGACCTCTGCCGTTCTAGGCTAGACCTTGAGCGATACCTGAAGCTCGAAGTGGTCGAGTGGGATGGCGAGGCTCCGCTCGTGACCTACGACGACGACGAGTATTTCTTCGATGTCGACTCCCTCGCGGACTGGCTGGCAGAGCATGACGTGAAGGTGGAGGATGCCCAGCTTGTGATCGCGGAGGATGATGGACCGCCCGTCTTCGAGATGGACGAATTTCTCTCCGACTACCTCTGCGAGGACAACCGAGATCAACTTGAGCCGACGGCCAAGATCGACAAACTCGTCAACAAGTGGATCGAGAAAAACACGCCGAAGACCTACTTACCGTCGAACAAGAGGCCGTCCATCGACTCCCTGAAGAAGCACGTGCCGCAGCCAGACCAGGCAGAGGCGAAGGAGGCGACCGATGCCTGAGACCGCCGCGCCGCCCAAGGAACTGCCCATCCCGTTCGACCGCAAGGAGAACATCCTCGCGATGCAACGTGGTGAGAAGACGGAGACGCGCCGGGTCATGAGGCCACAGCCGAAGGCGAAGGACATCGGCGTGATCGACCCGTACAACAAGGACTACGGCCACTTCACCGCGTGGACCAAGGACAACAAGATGATCCTAGGCGAGGGGAACATCAAGAATACCTGCCACTGGAAACCGCCGCACGGAAAGCCGGGGGATAGGCTATGGGTCCGCGAGGGACTGGTGGAGCGGCTGGGCCAGTGGTATTACAAAGCCGATGGCAAGCCTGTTTTGCTGGACCCGAAATACCGAGGCGAGATGCTTGCCTGGGCGCACCACAAGGAATCCAGCCACTGCTCGTCCCGGTATATGCCGCGCTTCGCATCGCGTTTCATTCTGGATATCGTGGCCCTCCGGTGCGAACGGCTCCAAGCCATCACCGCAGAGGGCGCAAAGGCCGAGGGCATTTTCTTCGATGGGCAGTGGTGGCGTGGCGGCGTCCACAAGATCAAGGGCTCGCTCCAGTGCTGGCCGACGGCCCGTGACGCGTTCTGCGCGCTCTGGAACTCCATCCACGGTGAGGGAGAACATCCGTGGCACTCGAACCCTTGGACATGGGTATACACCTACCGGGTGAACTACATCGACCGCTCCGAGGTGAAGGGATGACCGAGATGGTGAAGGACCGGCTCCGCAACGCGTCCGGCGCAGCGCTAGAGGCGAGCGAAAGCGTCGAGGCGGCGCTCGCCACGATGCGGCAGGAGCTGCTCCGGGTCGAGAGCGAGTACCGGAAGCTGGTCAAGGATCTGGAGAGGTACCGCCGAATCGACTCCCTGGAGGCGCACGCGTTCCTGAAGGAGCCCTGGTGCATCCTCCCGCAGGGCCGCGACGAGTGGCGCGTCGTCGTGCCGAAGTTCGCTGGCGTGCAGGTCGGATGGCTGGAGCGCGCGACGGAGACCTACAACATCTTCCGGGTCGATCGCTTCAGTCAGTGGCTCGGCGGCATTCCGGAGGATCTCCGCGACCTCCTCAAGCTGCCGACTCCGTTCAGCTCTCAGGTCTCCGGAAAGACGCTGAAAACCTCGGCCCGGTTGCCGGAGACCGTGAAGAAACACGTCGCCGAGCAGACGAAGACAGGCGAGTACCGGATCAAGGTCGGCCACGAGTTCGACATCATCGCGGCCCTGATCGACGAGGGCTCGCTCCCGTTCACGCCGCGGCCCGTGGACGCCGACGACCTGCGGGACATCAACTTCCGCTATCGAGGGCTACCCACGGAGCTCCGAGATTACCAGCGCGCGGCGTGGGAGACCTGGCTCAAGGTCGGACGCGTCGGCATCTTCTGGCCCTGGGGGGCGGGCAAGAGCGTCATTGCAACCTACATCGCGGGCCGCGTGAAGGGTCGGAAGCTGATCGTCTGCCCGACGTCGACGCTTGTGGAGCACTGGGAACACGAGATCCGGACGAATTTGGACCTGTCGTTGCGCTCCGGTGCACACGCGGTCGACATCATCACCTACAACGGTGCCGACAAGGTGAAGGACAGGGAGTACGCGGTCGCCTTCTTCGACGAGTGCCACCGGCTGCCGGCCAACACGTTCTCCCGCCTCTCGACGGTGCGCGCGAAGTACGGGGTCGGCCTGTCGGCGACGCCGTACCGGGAAGACGGCCGTACGCCGTATGTCTTTGCGCTCACCGGGTTCCCAATCGGGGTTGACTGGACCGACTTCTTCAGAAAGGGCATCATCACGAAGCCCCAGGTCGAGTGCCGCGTCGTCCGTGACTGGAACGTGAAGATGAAGGAGGCCGAGACCGAGGCCGATGCGACCAAGGGCCGCGTGTTGATCTTCTGCGATGCGCTGGAGCGCGGCGCCCAGCTCGCCGCCAGGATGAACGTGCCACACGTCGACGGCAGCTCCTCCAACCGGCTCAAGACCATGAACGAGAACCGCGTCTGCGTGGTCTCGCGCGTGGCCGATGAGGGTGTGTCGATCCCGGACCTGAAGAAGGTGATCGAGGTCGACTTCCTGGGCGGCTCGCGCCGGCAGGAGGGCCAGCGACTGGGCCGGCTGTTCCACGCGGACGGGGAAGGACAGCACATCGTCCTCATGACCCGCGAGGAGTTCGAGCGCTTCGAGGGACGTTTCCTAGCTCTGGAAGAGAAGGGGATCAAGGTTAACGTGGTGGAGAGGTAGATATGAACAGCAAGGAATTCCCCCTCGTGGTGCTGCTCGGCACTTGCGGTGTGTTCTGGGGCTTCACCGGATGGATGCTGCCTGAATTTCCACCCGACTTACTCTTCCCATGGATCATCGGTGGAGTAGTGCTCTTCGCCATGGTGCTCATGCGCATCCTGTCGCGACACGAGGAGAAGAGCCGCGTCGACGACACGACCCCTGAGGACCGTCCCCGCCTCGAGCTCCCGCCTGGCACGCGGGCCGAGCGGAAGGCAGACCTCCGCGCCATGAGCGAAAGCCGAATGCTGATTGAGGACTACATCGACCGCTGGAGCGAGCGCGAGATCATTGAGGCACCCACGCCAGGATGCACTGGGATGTTCCATAAGGATGGCAAACAGTGCAACTTATTCGAGTGCCTTCAAGCCGCCGCTGGGCCCGCACCCGAGGTGAGTAAATTCAAGGAAGGCCAGTGGGTGCGGCTCCAGCAACGCGAGGGGTGGGTATCCACCGAATGGTCTGGCAAGCCGGCCCTCGTGATCGGCCAGGCTCACGAGCCGCGCCTCTGGAGCGTGAGGGTCAGCGGCTACGTGGTTCTGACCGTGCACGAAGATTGCATGACGGCAGAGCCTGACAAGCAATATGTGGCCTACACCGAGAAAGACGGCGTGTTCGGCGTGAGGTTTAAGGAAGGCCAGTGGGTCCGTGTGAAGCCGGGGGGAAGACACGGAGGAAACCTCGTCAAGCTGTGGGAAGTCTGCAAAGTGGTAGGAGAGAACATCTGGACATTCTCGTATTCAACCGATCATGCTGACTCTCTCTTTGAGCAGTGCTTCGAGCCGGCTGTTCCGAAGAAGGGCGAGTGGTGGAAGAAGTTGGAGTGCGCGAATACGCACGGTGGTAACTGGCACTCGATACAGTTGCAGTGGGAAATTGAGCCTGACAAGAAGCCATCCGACTATGTCCACGCCGCTGCCGCCATCGAGTGTGGCTGCTTCGTGCCGGCGAATTACGGGATAGGCTTCCCGAGAACCGGCGTGGAGTATGTATCCGGGCCTGATGTCTCGAAGTACAAGGGAGGGGACCGGATCCGCGTGACGAATGCGGGCTATCTGAATGACCGCCTCGGCGTCCTGGCAAGAGTGCACGAGTTTAGATCCGGTGGCAACCACCTCTGGGAGACACAACGCGATGGCGGTCCCGTCACCGGAGAACGGCTTTATGAGACACAGTTCGTGCTCGCCGTGCCGATCAAGGGAGAGGTGTGGATGCTAAAGGAATGCAACAAGTGCTTCCAGCACAGGGCGTCCGGATGGCCACAGCCAGGAAAACCATTCGACGTCGAATCCGATTGGGCTTATTCACCAATGGTTGCTGACTGGATCCGCTGCGGCTGCCTCTACCGGATCGGCATTCAGGACGCGAAGAAATGATCTGCCGGCGTTGCAAGGACATCCACGCGGGGAACGACCTCGCGCTCTCGGACGGCGGGGTCTCGCTCTCACTGGGCGACTGCCCGACGGCCGGCGCGCGCCACGAGTGGCGTACCGTGAACTTCGTGGCCGACGTGCCATATCTCGTCTCGGACGGGGACTATAAGGCGCGCAAGGTGACGGTGGCCCAGGCGCAGGCGTTCGTCCGGGAGCCGTTCGTCCTGTCTGTGCTCCGCAGCGTGTTCATCTCGAAGATGCTGAGTGCGGTTCTCGACGCGCCCATCATTCATCGGAAGAGCCCGCGCCTCCGAATGGACATCGGGGACCGGATGCTCGCGCCGATCCTGCCGCACGCCATCGCGGAGGGTACCGATGTGTACTCCCTGGTCTATGGGAAGGACTACGACCTGCTCGTGATTGAGAAGACTGCATGAAGAATACGAAGATTTCATGGGCGACCGACACTTTCAATTCCGTCTGGGGATGCGAGAAGGTCTCCCCCGCCTGCGACCACTGCTATGCCGAGACGTTCGCAAAGCGCCTCGGCCTAGACCTCTGGGGCAAGGACAAGCCGCGCCGTTTCTTCGGTGAGAAGCACTGGAACGAGCCGAGGAAGTGGAACGCCGAGGCGGCGCGCACGGGCACCCGCAGGCGCATCTTCGTGAACTCGATGTCCGACACCTTCGAGGATCGGCGGGACCTCGACCCGGTCCGCGAGCAGCTCTGGGAGTTGATCGAGGAGTTGACCTACTGCGACTTCCTCCTGCTGACGAAGCGGCCCGAGCTCATGACCCAACTTACCCCGAAGCGCTGGATCGCCGGGTGGCCCAGAAACGCGTGGGCGCTCACGACTGCGGAGAACCAGCGCCGGCTCGACGAGCGGCTTCCCTCGCTCCTCTGCGTGCCGGCGGCCGTACGCGGCCTGTCGATCGAGCCCATGCTCGGGCCCATCGTGATCCCGGAGCTGTGCCTGCCCGCCATTCAGTGGGTGATAGTGGGGGGAGAGAGCGGCCACCAGGCGAGGCGAATGGACCCTGCGTGGGCACGTGCTCTCCTGATCCAGTGCCGGGAATCGTGGGTCGCCTACCACTTCAAACAAAAAGGCGAGGTACTCTCCCGCGAACTAGGCTGTAAGGACAAGGCCGGCAAGAACCCTGCCGAGTGGCCTTTAGAGTTCCGCGTTCAGGAAGTTCCGGTGCCCGTATGACGCTGGCCAAAGTGGTGGCAGAGAAGATCGTCGACTGCGCCGGGTGTCCGCTTCACGGGCCGGAGACCTGCCGGGTGCGGAACTGCATGAAGTGCGGCGAGCCTTGCTGGGTAGATCAGATCGGCATGCGCCTCGTGATCGACTTGGGCGCCCTGGTGAACTGCGTGGAGTGCGCCGGCAAACCAGATGCGATCCTCCTCGTCCGTGAGGATGAGTTCTCGCGTGCGATCGAGGAAGCAAAGCGGCACCGCGACGCGCGCCGCCGGATTCTGGCGACGAATTAGGTATTGGAGGGCGGCTATGAAGGCGTGCGAGCACTGGCTGGAACAATTAAGGGCCTGCGTGACCGATGACGACTTCCGGCAGGTCGTCCGGTCGGTCCAGGCTGATACTCTTCGTTCGACCAGAGACTTCTCCATTTCAGAGCATGAGTTTGTTCTGAGCATGAAACTTGAGGAGGCGGCGAAGGCGTTGCTTTCCCAAGGGGGAAGCCCGACCCCATTGGGTGGAGGGACACGGAGATGAACGGGAAGGTATCGAAACTGATCTCGCGGTTCTGCCACACGACGGGGAGGAACTACCTCGACATGAAGAAGTGGTACCAGGGGCTGTCGGACCCGCAGCGGGCCGAAGCGACCGCGATGATGCGCGAGCAGCTCGCGGCTAAGGAAAAGGCAGCGACGCCGTGAACACTCTCGTAGACCTAGTCCACTGCGCCGATCTGGCGTACGACGAGACGTACTGCCTGAAGGGGTACGACGACGTGCTCGGTGCGAAAATCACGCCCCTCTTCGACGGACAGAAGAACGAGACGCGCGGCTTCGTGCGCACCACGAAGGAGCAGGTCGTCGTAGCCTTCATGGGGACGAAGACTCCGGCCGACTTCCTCACGGACGCGCTCCTCGTCCTCGAGCAATTCGCGAAGGGCAAGGTCCATGCGGGGTTCAAGAACGAGTGCATGAAGGTCTGGCCACAAGTCCGCGAACTCGTCTCCTACAGCACCCCGCTCTACGTGACGGGCCATTCGCTCGGGGGGGCTCTCGCGGAGCTCGCCGCGATGAAGGTCAAGCTGGATCTCGGCATCGACCCGGAGGTGGCCACCTTCGGATGCCCGTATGTGGGCGACCCGGAATGGGTCGAGGCATACACGGCGTTGGTTCCGAAGAACACGAGGGTCGTCCACAAACTCGACATCGTGCCACGGACTCCTCCCCCAGAGCTCGGGTACAAACAGACCGAGGGCATGCTCCAACTGACCGATGAAGGGAAGATCATCGGGCCGGTCCGGAACTGGCTCGTGGAGTTGTTCAGGTTCGGAGAGGACGTGAAGTCCGTCTTGAACGGGGAGGGCCTCGAGGACCACGACCGGAAGAAGTACGTCGCCGCCGTCGAGGCGTGGGACTGGAAGTACAACGAGAGGGAGAAGGCCGCGAAGTGAAGAACGGAATTGCCATAGAGGGGCATCGTCGAATCCTATTGTCTATCGGTTTAAAGATCGCCAGAAATCGAGCGCCATCTGGCGGTTGGAACTTGAGTTGCTGGTGTGGTTGGGATGGTGGGTGGCATAGGATAGTAGTACCAGCTCAGAGGGCATACCGCGCGCATCTTGAAGAAGAAATCAACAGGAAGCCACGCCGATGCAGACGCTGTGGCGAGGAAAAGAATCCGGACGAAATGGCTCCCGCCACCTTTTCTAGGCATATTTGCCGTGCCTGCTGGTCTAAGAAGGGCAATGAATGGCAGGTCACTCATCCAATAGAATCACTGCGACACAAACGCAAATACAGCCTACTGAAACACTATGGCATAACCCTACAAGAGGCAGACCAACTCCTCAAGGAGCAGGGTGGGGTGTGCGCAATCTGCGGCGATGAGCTCAGAGACAGTCGCGGCTATTCTCCGCATATAGACCACGACCATGTAACTGGAAAGATTCGCGGCATCCTCTGCTTTAATTGCAATTCTGGGTTAGGCCAGTTCAAAGATGACCCACGACTTCTCCAGGCTGCACTCCGGTATCTCACTCGCGTGTCGATTATAACCAGTGGCTCCGAGGGCCATCATTCTGAGATGGCTTTGCAATGACAATGCGTGGCTTAACGCTTTTGGAGCCATGGGCATCATTGATGATGTGTTCGTATAAGCACATGGAAACACGTAGCTGGGGTACAGACTATCGCGGCCCGCTCGTGATTCACGCATCGAAGGGAACGAAGTCTGTGAAGCGCTGCCATGAGGTCGAGGCGATGTTCGGACGGGCAGGCCTGCCATTCCCCGAAGGCTGGCCGGTCCGGCAACAGGAATACCCCCTCGGCCGGATCCTCGCTGTCGGCAAGCTGATCGACTGCGCCAAGATGACCCCGGAAATGATCGCGCGCCAGAGCCAGATGGAGTTGGCGTTCGGAGACTGGAGGCCTGGGCGCGTCGTCTGGATCATCGCGAGCCTGCGACGCGTGGAGCATATCCCGTTCAAGGCGAAGCTGGGGCTCTGGACGGTGCCGCCGGAGATCGAGGCGAGGATCGCGGCGTGAGGGGGACCGATGTACGTGTGCGAGGTCTGTCACCGGAAGCTGTGCTCCTATCACCATGTGGTGGTGACGTTCGGTCCATGCGAGTTGTGCCGGCAGAATGCGGAGTGCTTCGACTGCGTATCGAGCGCTCCCGTAACGAAGGCAGAGATCCAGGCGCAGACGGATCGGAAGGCGTGGGATATTGCAATCTACCGGAACGTGAAGCAGGTCAAGTACACGAGGGAAAAGAAAGAACCATAATAGGGTCCAAGGGGCGAAAGCCCTGGTCTGAGGCATGGTTGCCCGAGTGCTCCGTCTGGCGCTCGGGTCGTCAGGTGCCGGTGGGGCCACGACCATCGGCGGCCGGAGAAACTCGCAGGCGGAAACCGGACCCGTTGACGACGCAAGGTCTAAGGTCTGTTGGGGCTCCGCTGTGGCCGGAGCCCCTAGTAAAACTGGAGGTTGGTCATGAGGATGTGCCTGAGGTGTCACGATGGAGTAGCGTGCGAGCACAAGCACGAGAGGATCATTCTCCGCGCGCCCGGCGCAGGACCGACCTGCGGCGTCTGCTCCAGCGACCTGACCGAGGTTGAGTGCTTCAGTCCGGTAGCTCGGGAGATCGACTCGTACAACCGGGCCGTGCAGCACTTTGCGCTACGGATGCGAGCCAAGTTCCTGGCCAACCTGAAGGACAAAGGGGGATGGCAGGAGATCGGCTACGACTACGCGCTCAAGCGACTGCTCCACGAGGCAGGTGAACTGGCAGAGACCCTGATGGTCTTCGTGAAGTCGCAAGACCTACTGTCGGACATCGTCGACGAGGCAGCGGATGTGGCCAATTTCGCCGTCTTCATTGGAAGCCGCGCCCAGAACGAGCACGCACGCGACCAATCCATCCAGAAGCAGGCAGACGAGGCATGGGTGCGGATGCGGAAGGGGATGGGGGAGTGCTACAGCACGACCGGGCCGTGTGACCGGCAACTAGGCCTAGCCCCGGATGCGTACTGCGACGTCTGCAAGGCGGCGCTGGCCAAGAAAGACACACAGAAGTTGGAGGCGCAATGATCCTCGCCAGCGTGACCCTTACCGGCGCGGACGACAGCATAAACCCTGCCGCGCTGGCCGGGTTGTCCATGGAGTTTCCGTACGTTGAGTGGGGGATCCTCTACGGCTCGCG
>Ga0209117_1000186_pt1 | contig 36808 bp, 24 predicted proteins | sample BlaSpr_A8_OM2_M2_FD_187978 | JGI IMG/M metagenome (GOLD analysis project Ga0209117, IMG submission 187978) | Forest soil microbial communities from Thunder Bay, Ontario, Canada - Black Spruce, Ontario site 2_A8_OM2_M2 (SPAdes) (version 2) | ecosystem: Environmental > Terrestrial > Soil > Boreal... | reverse complement strand
GAGCCGCAAAATAGAGCTTGTCCCGCGGCACGAGCTTATTCTTGGCGATGAAAATTCGACTAATTGGAGACACCTACTGCAGTTCCCAGGTACGAATTGTCAGTCAGTTGGTTCAGCATGAAATGGGCGACATCAGCCCGCGAGATCCGAGCCGTCCACACGAAACTCCCGACGTTGAAGCCGTGGCGATATATTCCTCGCGCGGGAGAGTTCGTCAACGCTGCCGGACGAACGATCACCCATTCCAACTTGCTGGCCGCAATCGACTGTTCCTGTCTGGTCTTATCCCAAAAATATAAAGGCAAGATGAAGGGGATCACAAATAGCGAGTAATAAAGGCCCATGCGTCCGACACTGTTCCCGAGGCCTAGCGAAGTCTCGCAGACAAACCGGCGTACACCGTGGGTTTCCATCGCACGCAGGACGTTGCGAGTGCCCTCGGAGAGGATACGACTGGGCACGAAGAAACGCTTGTGGCCAAGCGCCGATAGCACCGCGTCCTGGCCGCACACTGCGTTCTCGACGGTGGAATAATCCAGGACATCGCCCTGCACTACCGTTAAGCGCGGATGTTGAACCGTGAGTGCCTGAGGGCGCCGGACAAGCGCCGTAACCATCAGACCGCGTTCCAGTGCCTGGGTTAGCAACTGACGACCAGTTCCACCCGTCGCACCTATGATCAACACCCGAGTGAACGGTCCGCCTGAGTTTACAGCGGGAATTTTCGTGACACTTCGGAGCCCACCGCGCGCCAACGCAGCAGCGAGTGCGGTCGCGTAAACCGCGTAAATGAAAAGAATCGGCGTTGTCATTAATTTCCCACTGAATTTGCCAAACACTGTCCGCAAAGGCCAGAGTTATTTGAGCATGAACTTCACCAGTACGGTGAACCAGAAGTAGGTTTAGGCGTTGCGCGGCGGACCAACGCAAGCAAATTATTGATTTAGAAGCCGTTAGTTGGTCGGCGCGAAATCGCGCACGGTACTATATTTTTGCCCTTCCTATATTCCCATATACCTGAGCCACCTCTGCGTGAAGACCCACGGGTTACGGAGGTCACGCACGGCGGAAACTAGACTACAAGGAGAATCACCATGAAATCGGGAGCCGTTGCGATTTTGCTGGTCGGTATCGCCTTTACCGCGCATGCGAAAGATGCGCCGAGCTACGACAAGGGAGTGCTAATGCAAATGGAGTCGTCGCCATGTGGCTACGCCGAAAAAGACGGCAAAACCGTCGCCGGCCAAATTTTTGGAACCGACGGGCAGCATAAAAATACCAAGGAAGTTTTGTGCCAGGAATACACGTTGCAAACGGATCGTATCACTTATCGCATACGGCCCAAGGATGATAAGCATCCGGTTCTTTTGCCCGTGGGTGAAACGGCGCAATTCAGGATTCACAAGGATAAATTGCTTCTGCGTGTTCCTGAGTCCGATGGCAAGGAACGCGAGTACTTCGTGCTTTCGATGACCCCGCGCATTGACGTCGACGGAGCGAGTCGCGTAGCTACGAGAGTAACCACGCGCTAGGCTCCTCCGGCCATTTGATTATTGAACCCTGTTGAACGTTGCGTTGCACGGAACGGGACTGCGGGGATCCGTGTTAAATGGATTCCCGCAATCGCATATTTATTGTCACAGCTTTATATTTTCAGTCTATCCAAGCTCTTCCCGTCATCTCTCTGACGCCGGCCAGGAACATTACCTTTGATGCGCTCCCGCACAGGGTTTCTCTTGTCCTCCCTACTCTAGTGCCCCAACATAAAAACCGAGGCACCGAAAGCACTACGATGACGGCAATGCTCGCAGTTCACGATCTTTGCGTTTCGTACAGTACCGGTGAGGGAGAACTCCACCCGGCGTTGGTTGGGGTCCATCTGGAGCTGCAACCGGGAGAAATACTCGGCGTGCTCGGCGAATCGGGATCAGGTAAGAGCACGTTGGGCACGGCTTTGCTGCGGCTTCTTCCGCGAAATGCATGTATCACTCGTGGTGCAGTCGTTTTTGAAGGCCGAAAACTTCTGCAATTGACCAGCGAGGAGTTACGGCAGATTAGAGGCCAGCGAATATCGATTATTTTCCAGGAGCCGTCGCGCGCCCTGCATCCCACAATGCGCGCCGGGCAACAAGTGAGCCGTGTGTTGGCGGCGCACGGTATAAACAGGAAAAAATCGCTGCGAGAGAAAACTCGCCGCGCGTTTGATGCGGTTTTTCCTGGAGAGACCGAACGATTCCTAGAGTCGTACCCGCATCAGTTGAGCGGTGGTCAACGACAGCGCGTGCTGATTGCGCAAGCAATCGCGTGCGAACCTAGTGTGGTGATAGCAGACGAACCAACCGCGTCACTGGATCCAACAACGCAGTCGGAAATATTGAATGTGTTCCGGTCGCTCAAGAAGCAGCTTAAGGTCGCGATGATCTTTATTACCCACAATCCGGCGCTTCTCGTCGGTTTGGCGGACCGTGTGATGGTGCTCTATGCGGGACGCGTTGTTGAAGCGGGGACAGTCGAAAAAGTACTCACGTCGCCGGCACACCCTTACACCCGGGCTCTTTTTCAGTCCATCCCGCCAGAAATTGCGGAATCAGGGAATAGTCGCAAGGCAAAACTGATGGCTATCCCGGCAGATTTGTCACAAGAATCGTTGCTGCCGGAAGGGTGTTGTTTCCAAGCGCGCTGCACGGAAAAAATGGAAGTTTGCAGCGCTGCGGAGCCAACTCTGATCAACCTGGGCGATTCGCAAAGTGTTTCGTGTTTCAAATACACACACTGATTTGTAACGTGGGATAGAACACCTCTCGTATGTCGCTAACGGTAGAAAATCTCGTCAAGCGATACCTCCGGCGGAATGCCGTGGGGAGCGAAGAAGTCTTTGCTTTAAGAGGAATATCCTTCACCATTCGTCCAGGAAGCACCCTTGCTGTCGTCGGAGCGTCCGGCTCAGGCAAGAGCACGCTGGCATTGTGCGTGGCTGGCTTCGAGGAACCAACGTCGGGAACAATTTGCTTTGACGCAGCAGAAAACGCCAAGCTTGACGCAAACGAACGAAGGAAAAAGCGTTCACAAATTCAGCTTATTTTTCAGGATCCCGCCAGTTCTCTGAATCCCAGATGGAAAGTTTCTGAAATTCTCGCTGAGCCTTTCGCGTTACAGAAAAAATTGTCTGGTGACGAAATGAATCATCAAGCCCATATTTTATTGAATCATGTTGGCCTATCCCGGTCATTTCTGACCAGGCGCCCCGGTGCACTGAGTGGTGGCCAACGACAAAGGCTGGCGATTGCCCGGGCGATCGCGCTTGAACCCAGCCTGCTTATTTTAGATGAAGCGCTCTCCGCGCTGGATTGTTCGGTGCAGGCGCAAATCGCAAACCTTCTCGTGGATCTGCAAAGCGCGTTGGGCATGACCTATCTCTTTATCACGCACGATCTGGCGATGGCCGCGCATTTGGCGGATGAAATCGCAGTGATGGCTCATGGTGAGATTGTGGAGCAGGGCCCGGCCGAAAAAATTGTAATGCAGCCTTCTCACCAAGAGACTCGCAACCTCCTTTCCGCGATGGCTCATCTCCCGCGCGCGATGCCGCCGGTTCCGGAGCGACCATGAGCTACCTGTTGCGCCGATTTGGGCACGCCGTATTTTTACTGATAGGCGTATCAATTCTCGCTTTTGTTTTCACCGCTCTGGCGCCAGGAAATTATTTTGACGAAATGCGGTTGAATCCACAGATTTCTCCGGAGACCGTAGCGGCCTTGCGCACCCAATACCAACTTGATCGCCCACTGCCGCTCCGCTATTTTTCATGGTTAAAATCCATTCTGCATGGCGACATGGGATTTTCTTTTGCGAACGACAGCGCTGTCGCGCCACTGTTGATTGCGCGTTCGCGAAACACTCTGCTGCTCACCATCACAGCGACGCTGGTTGCGTGGGCACTGGCCCTGCCACTGGGAATATACAGCGCGGAGCGCTCTGGCCATCTGCCGGACCGCTTGCTTTCAGGCGCAACCGCAGCGCTGTTGGTCATTCCCGACCTTGCGCTGGTGCTGGGTCTTTTGGTGCTGGCCGTGAAAACCGGCTGGTTTCCCGCCGGCGGCATGGCTTCGTTGGATTTTGAAAAGCTTTCTATACCCGCCAGAGTTCGTGATTTAACCTTTCACATGTTTTTGCCGGTGGTAGCCCTCGTGCTTTCTGCCTTGCCCCTGCTTATGCGCCACGTGCGTGCCGCAGTCCTGGAAGTTCTTGCTGCCCCTTTTTTGCTGGCCGCAAAAGGGCACGGTATTCCTCGGCGTACCTTGCTCTATCGTTACGCGCTGCCTGCAGCCGCGCATCCTCTCATCTCTTTATTCGGCTTCAGCATTGGCGCGTTGTTGAGCGGCTCGCTTCTCATTGAAGTGGTAATGAGCTGGCCTGGCTTGGGACCGCTTTTGCTTGAATCAATTCTGGCGCGTGATCTCTATGTCGTTATCGGCGGAGTATTGTTTTCAACGATGTTTCTCGTAGCCGGAAATTTTCTCGCCGACATCCTGCTTTACTGGTGCGATCCGCGCATTCGAGCCGGTAACAAATCGCGATGAAACCACGGCACGCAGTTTCCAGATGGGTCACTGTTCTAGTAATCTTGCACGGAATCGTTGCATGCGCGGGATTTTTTGCGCCATACGATCCCGTCGAACAGAACCGCAATAACCCTTATCTTCCGCCAATGCGGCTGCATTTCGTAGACGCGCAAGGGCATTTCCATGCGCGCCCGTTTGTGTACGCTGTCAAATTGCGAGAGGACACCTTCGATCAATATGAAGACGACTCTCGGCAACCCAATCCTGTGAGATTTTTTGTAAATGGCAGCCGCTATTATTTATTGGGATTCCTTCCAAGTCGATTGCATTTATTCGCCGGGGAGAAGAATCGGGTTTGTCTGATGGGTAGTGATGGTTACGGCCGGGATCAGTTCTCACGGTTTCTGTTCGGCGGACAAATATCGCTGCTAGCCGGTTTCATGGGTGCAGGTCTCACACTTCTCATTGGCTGGTGCATCGGCATCATCGCAGGTTATTACGGAGGTTTTCTCGACGACTTGTTGATGCGCGTCGCTGAACTTTTTATGGCCTTGCCGTGGTTATATCTTCTGTTCGCAATACGCGCTTTCCTGCCACTCTCGGTCAGTCCTACTAAGGCATTTCTCCTGATAGTGGGAGTTTTAGGCGGCGTGGGTTGGGCGCGACCAGCGCGCCTAGTTCGCTCCGTGGTTCTGAGCGCCAAGGAACGAGATTTCGTTCGCGCGGCGAGAGGATTCGGCGCAAATGACCTGTACTTGATGCGGCGCCACATCCTGCCCGAAACTGCCAGCGTAATCTGGACGCAATTAGCCATTTTAATCCCCCAGTTCGTTATGGCGGAAATGACGCTGTCTTTTCTCGGCTTGGGCGTTCCGGAACCCGCTCCTAGCTGGGGAAATCTACTTTCGAGCCTTCAGCAATACAGTGTTCTGGTTTCTTATTGGTGGATGTACTTGCCAGCCTTACTTATGGTGCCGTTCTTTCTAGGATACCTACGCTTCGCGAGTTCATTGCAGGAGCACGGAGAACCGTACAAGATGGAAGGAGGAGTTTTGAGAGGCTGATGTGAAAAAATGCGTTTTCCAGTCCCTTCGCTCCGGCATCCGCGTGGGTGCGCTACTGTCCGTTCCGTTTCTAGCTCAGATTTTTATTTCGTCTGCCCATCCGTCTTCTCCTCAGAAAAATAGCGACGAAGAATTGCTGGCGCTCCCGGGAGAATTGGGACGCTCAGGCGGGCGGCTTGTAGTATCTCTACGCGGCGAACCCAAGACCTTGAATCCTCTAATTGCCACCGACGCGCGTTCGCGAGAAGTGATTGGCGTTATGCAAGCCGATCTCGTTCATATCAACCGCGCTACGCAGTTGACAGAACCCGCGCTGGCGAAATCCTGGAAGGTTTCATCCGACGGGCTTCAGTACACGCTTGTTTTAAGATCGGGAATAAAATTTTCCGACGGGCAACCGCTAGCCGCAGATGATGTTCTATTCAGCTTTCGTGTGTATCTGGACGAAAATGTTCACGCGCCGCAGCGCGATCTTCTTATCGTCGGGGGGAAACCGATCGCCGTTCGCAAACAGGACGAGCACACGCTACTTTTTCAACTAGCAAAACCTTATGGGGCTGGCGAAAGACTGTTTGATGGCTTGGCAATCCTCCCCAAGCATCTTTTGGAAAAGCCTTACCAGGAAGGGAAGCTTGCACAAATTGCAACGCTGTCAACCGCGCTCAATCAATGGGCCGGACTCGGCCCTTTTCGTTTGAAAGAATATGTCGCCGGGCAACGGCTGGTATTGGAGCGCAATCCTTACTATTGGAAATCGGATTCATCCGGCAAGCGTCTGCCATACCTCGATGAGCTTGTTTTTCTTTTCGTGCCCAACGCCGACGCGCAAGTGTTGAAGTTTCAGTCCGGCGAAACCGACATCATTAGCCAGCTCGGCGCTGAAAACTTTTCCGTTCTATCGCGGCAGATGAAAAGTTACGCGATGGCCGACGCCGGGCCGGGACTGGAATATAATTTTCTATTTTTCAACCTGAACGGCGACACGGAAAAAACCTCGCCAGAGTTGCGGCGAAAACAGAAATGGTTTCGTGACGTAAAGTTCCGGCAGGCAGTATCCGCAGGCGTCGACCGCGCGGCTATCGTGCGTCTGGTGTATCAAGGACGCGGCGCGGCGATCTGGGGATTGGTGACGCCCGGCAATCATCGGTGGGGAGACGAAAAACTCGAACATCCCCAGCGCTCCGTCGAAAAAGCGCGCGAACTACTGAAGCAAGCAGGTTTTTCCTGGAGGCAAGGACCTGACGGGGACCAGGCGCTGCGCGATCCAGAAGGTAACGCCGTGGAATTCTCGATACTCACCAGCTCGTCCAACGCTGACCGTTCCAAAATGGCTACGCTTCTTCAAGACGATTTAAAACAGCTCGGAATGCGGGTGCAGATTGTTCCGCTGGAATTCCGCTCGCTGCTCGACCGCGTGACGCAAACCAAGGACTTCGAAGCATGCGTAATGGGGATAGCCAGTTTTGATGCCGATCCAAATTCTGACGTCAACGTTTTGCTTTCCGGCGGCGCGACACACTTGTGGAATCCTTCGCAAGCGCATCCAGCGAGCCCGTGGGAAGCGGAAATCGATCGCTTGATGCAGGAACAATTATCGGCTCGCACCTTTGAACAGCGAAAAAAGCTTTATAACCGTGCCCAGGAAATACTCGCGGAGAATCAGCCCATGATTTTTTTAGCGAGTCCGGACATCCTCGTTGGCGCAAAAAATACGATTGGAAACTTTCGAGCCGTCATTTTGGAGCCTTACGCGCTTTGGAATGTCGAACAGCTTTACATTAAGAACGGAACAGAAAACGTTGCGCGATGAGCCCGGTGATCACGAAATCTGCAAAAAAGCCGGCGGCGTTAAGCGATATACGCCTGGTGAAAGAATGTCTGTCCGGCAACGCGGAATCATGGTCCCAGTTAATCGATAAATACAAAGCTTTGATCTATTCCATCCCGGTGAAATATAACCTTTCCCGCCAGGAATCTGCCGACGTTTTCCAGGCTACGTGCATGGAATTGCTGGTGCGATTGCCCGAATTGCGAGAACCACGAGCGTTGCCCAAGTGGCTGATGCAGGTTGCGCATCACGAATGTTATCGCGTGAAACGGATGAATCTGCGGACGATAAGTCGTGATGACGACAAAGATTTGCCCGAAGCGCAAGTCCCGGCCATGGCCGAAAGTATCGTTCAGCAAACGCAGGAAGAGCAGATGTTACGAGAAGCCTTGGCGGTTTTGACGCCGCAGTGCCGGCGGCTCGTTGAATTGCTTTTCTATGAAACGCCATCGCGCCCTTACAGCGAAGTGGCGGCAGAACTTGGCTTGGCTGTGGGCTCCATAGGCTTTACCCGGCAGAAGTGTTTAGAAAAGTTACGAGGGAAACTCGAAGAACTGGGGTTGCGCTAATGCCCGGGATCCTCAAGAGAAATCCCAGCGACGCGCTATTCGCCAGAATAGGTCGTCTGGATAACGACGTTGCCCGAGCACAATTTTTTACTCAGCGAAAAAGTTTGCTGCGTCAAGACATCGTTGAACAACTTGCCAGGCTCGTCGTACAAAAAGTGCGCGTCAGCACACAGGAAGCGCTGCATCTTGCGGAAGCCGCTGTGCTCATCGCAAAAAAACTCAAAAGCGAGGAATCACTGGCGCTGGCGCTGCGCGCTAAAGCCAACGCGCTCTATTCCTCCGGCGATAACCACGCGGCCATTGAGCATCATCAGCAGGCGTTCCAACTTTACGAATCGCTGGAAATATGGAACGAGGCAGCGCGTACTCTCAGCAGTTCTATCCAGCCCATGATTCTAGTCGGTGAGTACCAGCAGGCATTTGAAGCGGCAAACCGCGCTCGCGAGATTTTTGAGCGTTTAGATGATCCGTGGCGCCTGGCTCGCCTGGAAATCAACGTAGGAAATATTTATCACCGCCAGGATCGCTTTGAAGAATCCATCCTGCACTACGAAAATGCCTATCGCGCGTTGATGCCGTACAAAGACTCCGAAGGCATAGCCGTGGTGCTCAGCAATATGGCCGTTTGCCTGATCAGTTTGAACGATTTCCCTCGCGCGCTCGCAAATTATCAGGACGCTCGCTCATTCTGCCAACAAAACAATATGCCGCTGCTGGTAGCGCAAGCGGATTACAACATCGCTTACCTGTATTACATGCGCGGAGAATACAGCCGGGCCATCGAAGCGTTGTACGCCGCGCGGCGTGCTTGCGAAGCCACCGGCGACGCGTATCATTTCGCGCTCTGTCACCTGGATCTTTCCGATATTTACCTGGAGCTGAATCTCAGCGAAGAAGCGCGTGAAATTGCGCACGAGGGATTTCTGCAATTTGAAAAATTGGGAATGGGCTACGAAGCCGCCAAAACCCTTGCAAACGAAGCCACCGCGTATGGCCAGCAGGGAAAAACGGTCCAAGCTCTCGAGGGTTTCGCAAAGGCTCGGGAGATGTTCACTCGGGAAAACAATCTGGTGTGGCCGTGGCTTATCGACCTGTATCAGGCACTGCTACTCTTCCACGAAGGACGCCACTTTGAGGCTCGAAGACTGTGTTCGGCGGCCGCCAATTTTTTTGATCAGTCTGCTCTCGCGGGCAAGGCCGTCCTCGCGCATCTATTGCTGGCAAAAATTGCTTTGAAAGTTAGCGATCCGGGACAAGCGCATGCAGAGGTCGAGACCGCTTTAACGCGACTAATGGAGGTTCCTTCGCCGGTGCTTGCCTATCAGGCGCACCTGTTAGAGGGGCAAATCGCTCAGGGCTGCAACGATCGTTCCGCCGCGCTTCGCGCCTATCTGCAGGCAAAGAAGGCTCTGGAGACGTTGCGAAGCCGGTTGCAAGCCGAAGAGCTGAAAATTTCATTCGTAAAAAATCGAATGCAAGTCTATGAGGCGCTGGTGGATTTATACATTTCCAGCGAGCCGGCGGGTTCTTTTAACGACGAAGCGCTGACCTGCATGGAAGCCGCGAAATCGCGCAGCATGACCGAAATGATATTTCAAAGCGGACAAAGTCTGCCGCTTGGCGACGCGGGACAAAGCGATCTGGTGCGAAGAATCCGCGACTTGCGCGAGGAACTCAACTGGTACTACCACCGTATCGAGCTGGAACAACTGCGCCCCGAAGACAAAACCCGGGAAAGACTTGAAAGCTTGCACGAAAAAGCGCAGTCGCACGAAAAGGAATTGCTGCGAACCTTGCGCGAACTCCCGGCGCACGAGCGAGAAAATGCAACGTTGGAAACTCCTTCGGAATTGTCTCTTAAAGAGTTGCAAGCCACTCTTCCGCAGGATGCCACCTTGATCGAATATTTCTCCACCGGAGAGCGGTTGATAGCCGCGGTTATTAGCAGGACAGAAATTCACATTTTGCCGGTAACCGTAATGTCGAGAGTCGCTCATTTTCTTCAATTGCTGCGATTTCAACTCTCGAAGTTTCGCATGGGCACGGAATACGTCAGCCGTTTCCAAGAACCGCTCTTGCGCGCCACGCACAGTCACTTGGAATCTCTGTATAGCGAACTGATTGCGCCGCTTCGCGCTTTTGTTCAAGGCAAGCACCTGATCATCGTTCCGCATGGTACTTTGCATTTTCTCCCCTTCCACGCACTGCGAAATGGCGAAGAATATCTCTGCGACGTTTTCACCATGTCGTACGCTCCGAGCGCCGCGGTTTTTGCTTTGTGCCAGCAAAAACCTGCCAACTACACTGGGGACTCCTTGATTTTCGGAGTTGCCGACGACCGCGCCCCGCAAATTGCGCATGAAGTTGCGTCCGTGGCCGCCATCTTGCCGGAAGCGACCTTGTATCAAGGCGAAAAGGCCACCTCCGCGGCCCTTCGCACCAAAGGTACACAAAGTGGCTTGCTGCACATCGCCACGCACGGTGTTTATCGGCAGGACAACCCGATGTTCTCCGGCATTCGCCTTGGAGACGGTTACCTGAATCTGTACGACCTTTACCAAATGAAGTTGAGCGCGCGATTGGTTACGCTGAGTGGGTGCGCCACCGGAATGAATTTCGTTGCCGTTGGGGATGAATTGCTCGGACTCCAGCGCGGTTTATTTTGCGCCGGAGCAACCACGCTCATGCTCTCGTTGTGGGACGTTCATGATCAAAGCACTTCGCAACTGATGCAAATCTTCTATCGTCAGTACTTGTCCACCGGCAATATGCCTCTCTCCCTGCAAACCGCCATGCAGCAACTTCGCCAGCAAAATCCCCACCCCTATTTTTGGGCCCCCTTTGTTCTGATTGGCAAACTCCCTGATTCCATAGCACTTAATTAATTTCTCCAACGCTATATTTATTCGCCTCTGCCACCCCCTTATGCCATGAGGGTCGATATATCCCACTCACTGGGGAGTGGCCGGGCAGACAAATAAAACTGGGGGAAAGAGATGGCGCACTTTAAAACAGAAACGTGGATCGATTACGTGAACCAAGTTGTTACCGGGGAAGAAAAGAAGTTGATGGAGCAACATCTAAAACAAGGATGCAAAAGCTGCATGGAAACTCTCGCAATCTGGGAAAAAGTTAGAAATTCCGCAACTGCGGAAAGGAACTACCAGCCCCCGGAAGATACCGTCAGGGTGACGAAAGCGGCATTCGCTGGAGCAGGCCTGGCCGAGAAGCAGGCCGGATCCAGCAGTGGCGTCCAACTGCTTTTCGATAGTTTTTTGCAGCCGGTTTTTGCCGGTACACGTTCAACTGGCAGCACCAGCCGGCAGATGCTCTATCGCGCCGATCCTTTTCAAATTGACTTGCAGGTTGAAGCCAAGCACGGCAACCGCATCGTTGTTACCGGCCAACTTCTCGATCTGGAGAAGTCGGAAAATGGCGCGCGAGACGCCCGCATTATCCTTTCCAACCTCCAGGGTCATGTGGTGGACACCGTTGCCAATCAATTCGGAGAGTTTAGCGGCGAGATTGAGAACAGTGGCGACCTGCAGCTGACCTTTGCAAATCCCGGCGGAAAACCCATTGTGATTTGCCTGCGGGAAGCCATTCGTGATTTGCCTGGGGGAAGGTCATGAGCGCCTATTTGCGCAACGATTTTTCGCGAAACACTTCACTGGTACCAAAGTACCGATACCGGTGGGAATTTTGTTTAGACAGGAAGGCACACTCGTACTATTGGCTCGGAAAATCTGCTCACGGAAGATGAAAGGGCAGCCGGACGCGCCAGTAAACGGGTAATTCACTCTGGGAGATCCCGAAAAGGGTCAATAACTATGAAACGCATAACCCTGATTTTCGCACTAGCAATTCTCACCCTCGGTCTTACAATGCCGGTCGAGGCCGCGCAAAATCGCTACATCGTTCGCAGCAACGGGGGTTTACTGTCTGTCCTCAATCTTTGCAATCTTCTCCAGTGCCAGGTCCAGGGTGGTTTGGACGGCCGCGAGGGCCGGACGTTTCTCGTAACCTCTTCGAACAACTTGCTCGGTAATTTAGTGAACGGCACTTTGAGTTTTCTCGAACAGTTACTGGGAATCGTGAGTGTGGAAGCGGATCGAATCTTACCAGTCCCCCAGCGCCCGCTCCCTAACATCCCTTCCGGGCTTTACGACCGGGTGCCGATGAATTATTACGGAAGCACAGTCTGGCACGGGTACGTGTATCAGCCCGCGACACAAATCATTCGTCTGCGGGATGCTCAGAACGACTTTGGGGTACGCGGATCGGGAATCGTCGCGGTAATTGATACCGGCGTTGACGTGAATCATCCGGTGTTATCGCGCGTGCTTTTGCCAGGGTATGACTTCACCCGGAATCAAGCCGGCGCTTCGGAATGGCTCGATGTGTCCGTGCTGCAAAATGGCTACATCGTTCCCAATCCCCAGAATCAACCGCCGGCCTTTGTGCAGCAATCCACTGCCGCGGTACTCGACCAATCGACAGCGGCGGTTTTGGATGGCAAACCCTATACCGCTTTTGGTCACGGTACGATGACCTCCGGCCTGGTGCACCTCGTCGCTCCTCAAGCTAGAATTCTGCCGCTGAAAGCGTTCTCTGCCAACGGCACGGGCTATCTTTCCAACATCGTTGCCGCCCTTTATTACGCCGTTCAGCACAACGCCAACGTCGTAAACATGAGCTTCGACATGACCTTATCCTCGCCGGCCCTCAATCAGGCGGTAGCCTATGCCAACCAGGCCGGCATCGTCCTGGTCGCTGCCGCTGGAAATGGCAACACTAGCGCGGCGGTCTATCCCGCTGCGTTGGGTAATTACGTTGTGGGAATCGCTTCCACGACGAATTGGGATAGCAAGTCCAATTTCTCCAACTATGGTCCAACCGATGTTTGGATCGCAGCGCCTGGAGAAAATATCATCAGCACCTTCCCCGGTGGAACGTATGGCAGCGCTTCGGGAACGTCATTTAGCGCTCCCATCGTCGCCGGCACCGTTTCGCTGATGCTGAGCGCCAAGGACCAACCGGTCAGCCAATGGGACGCCGCCGGTGCGCTCTCAAATGCGCAGCCACTCACACCTGAACTGAATAACGGCCGATTGGACGTGTACCAGGCAATTTCTGCATGGGTCTGGGCCTGGTAAACAACGTGACTGCTTTCCTCACTCCGGCGTCGCTTATGGCCTCCCCGCCATGGGCGGCGCCAGATCTGTTGCGCATCAAGCTGCTCGAAGAACAAAGCGCGGCGCTTCGCAATTCGGTGATTTGTGCATTCAATCAGTTACTCGACTTGAAAGATTTAAATACAGGTGTACACAGTACGCGCTTAGCGGAATGGGGAATGCGTGTCGGGCAAGAGCTTGGACTGGAAGAAAGCGAGTTGCAAAATCTGGAAGTCGCGGCGTTGTTGCACGATATCGGCAAAGTCGGTATTCCGGATTCCATTCTCAAAAAACCCGGACGCCTGGAGCCCGAAGAATTTGCTCTAATGCGGAAGCACCCCGAATATGGATGGGCGGTGCTGCGGATGCTGCCCGGTTTCGAGCGTGCCGCTCTTGATATTCTTCATCATCATGAATCTTTTGACGGGAAAGGCTATCCGGCGGGTTTGTGCAACACCGAGATTCCGGTGGTCTCCCGCATTGTCTGCGTCATCGACGCATTCGACGCCATGGTTTCCTCGCGGCCGTACCGCAAGGGCCTGCCTTACGAAGAGGCAGTGCGCCGTCTTAACGAAGCAAGTGGAACGCAGTTCGATCCTTTGGTAGTTCAATCCTTTCTCTCTTTCGCTGAGACAGAAATGTCCCCGGTGTTCGCCGCCGCAGGTACTTCCATCCAATCTGCGTTGTAAACCCAAACGGCCGGCTCCGAGGAACAGCGCGTAAGACCATCTAGTCGGCGGGACAAAAAATCCTAAAAGATAAGCAAACGTTGGCGCAGTTTTATCAAGTCGGAATCCGAAAGATTCAAACCATTCTTCAAGTAATTGTCGAACGATCCGTACTTTGCGGCGATGTTGTTAAAAGTGGCTTCGAGAGTTTCTGGGCGCGTGGTCATAAGTGTCTTTACGGTGTCGAGATCGGGGAGTTCGGGAAGGCCAAAAAATTCCTGGAGATTCGTTGCGGTACCGTCGATGCTTTCCGGCGCTAGAAAATATTTGCTAGTTAGCAGATAGTCCTGCATCACGGTTTCTCGAGGCACGCCAAGCGCAGTGAGAAGAATCGCGCTGAACACGCCGGTACGGTCTTTGCCTGAAGTGCAATGCTCGACCATGGGCACACCACCGGCGGCGACGCGCCGAAGAATTTTCCCAAACTGCGCAGCGTCGGTGATTGCGTAGTCATACCCCTTGGCAGGTCCTTGTGCTTGTTCTTTGGCAGCGCCCACGCGTTGCTTCAATTGCTCTGCTGTCATTCGCCCGTCGCGATTGGGGCCGATGGGAACAAAAACGAATTCAGGCCGAGGGCCATTCCATTGATCGGGAGCGCGAGCGCGCTCGGCGTCGGCTCGAACGTCGCATACCAGGTGTATGCCCAACTGGTTCAGGTAGTCGGAATCCTTGGCTGTGAGATGAATTAGATAATCGGAACGATAGACCAGGCCCCAGCGAGTGTAATGTCCGTCCTGAGTACGATAGCCACCCAGATCGCGAAAATTGCTTGCGCCTTCCATCGGCAGTCTGCGGATGGAGACCACTCTGGTAGCACCCGACGCAGGTTTTAGATGGAAATAGATTCTTCCCGAACGTCCTGGGAGATAAACCTCGCCGGGTACTTTGCCGATAGTTGCGACTGGCTTCGTGGAATCAATTCGATCCGGGCTTGAGCTGGCATATACGTCGACAGCGCCCATCCGTGGAGCCGATTCGAAATCTATTCGGTAAGTATCACGCGCGATGAGTTCACAGGTTGGATTTTCAATGTCGACAGCTTCTGAGCCTGTGAGAAGCAGCGGTAAAAGCAGTACAGCGGCGAAAGTAAGGGTTTGCAAAAAAATACGGAACAAACCTACGCAAAATCGCTTAACCGGTGCGGCGTTGGCGTGACAGAACATTGAATTATTTCGCGGGCTCGGTGATTCGCAAGACCTGATTTTCACGCAAATTCTTGGCAATTATTTGCTTGCGACCAGAAGGCCAGTTGACCTCGATGCTATCGATTATGGGGCTTTCCCCGAGTCCGAAATAGAGCGGTAAAACGCTCTGCGACAAATAGCCGGACTTGCCATCGTTATAGCGCGTGTAGGTTCGGCCGCTGGCATGTAAACGCACCGTGGCTCCCAAACCGTTGCGATTTGATTTGGTCCCCACCAAAACTACCTTGAGCCAGTGAATTTTTTTCTGTTGAGCGAGGTCACTGATCAAAACCATCGGCTCGGAATTGAAATCGTTGGTGACGATGTCGAGATCACCATCGTTATCGAGATCGAATATTACCGAGGAACGGCTCGCTTTGGGCACGGACACGGTGACTTTTTGCGTCTGTCCCTCGCATACGGCCTTGCCCAGCGCCGCCAACAACGATGCGTTGGTACAGTCCATGACGAACCATGGCGTGTAAGCCGTTTGGCGTGGTTCGACGCCAAGGATAAATTCGGAATCGAGAAAGTTTTCGCCGCGATTGTTCAGCAGCAGGGAATTAATTCCATAGCGAAAAGGAAAATTCATCCCGGCGGTAATGAACATATCCTCGTAGCCATCTGCGTTCAAGTCACCCACACTGACGCCCCACGGCCAAAGCTGTTCCACGCCGATTCTGTCGGAAATTTCTTCAAACTTTCCGTTGCCAAGATTGTGATAGAAAGCGTTGCCAAATATGAATTTGCTGGCCGGCCCGCCCAAATGTTCGTCTGGCGGATGGGACTTGACTTTTTCTTTCTCGTGCTCTGGAGTCTGCTCCTCCATCATGTCTGAATGCATGTCGGTAACAAAAAGATCCATGCGTCCATCGTTATCGAAGTCAAAGAATTTCAGCCCCATACTGCCCCAGGGAGTTTTAGGAAAATAATCCTGAGTTTTTTCAACGAACTTCTTGCCGCTCTGGTTTTCGAAGTAGTGACCGGACCCTTGCATATTCAGGAAATAGACTCCGGGCCAACCATCGCCTTTCAGATCCGCGAAGCTAGCGTCGCCGCACCAACCGCGAGGGTTAAGGCCGACTTCCGCGGTTACATCCTTGAATTTGTAGTTACCCAAATTCTTGTAGAGCACTGGATACTCGAAGCGTTCGGAATGGAGATGGCCGGAAAAAGCATCCCTCATTCCGACATACGCGCCTTCGGGACCTTTTTCGTCCGTGGTGTACACGCCGACATTGCAGACTAAAAGGTCCACCAACCCGTCATTGTCGTAATCGAAGAAAAAAGCGCCGGAAGAATGAGTCACCAGTTCCAAGCCGGCTTCGTGAGTAATATCCTTGAAATGGCCGTGTCCGTCATTTTGGAAAAGCACGTTGCCTTCATTCACGGTAGTGACGTAGAGATCCTGGTGGCCGGTATTATTGCCATCGCCGAATGCGGCGGCGACGCTCACGCGGTTCTTCAAGCCGACGCCAGCCTGATCCGTAATATTCTCAAATTTCCCGTTACCGATATTCCTCCATAGTTCGTTTCCGCCTAGCTGATTGACGAAGTAAATATCGTACAGGCCGTCGCCGTCTACGTCCGCGACGGATATGCCCGTGCCATGGTCGTAGTGCACGGGCATATATTGATTGGTGGCGTAGGGCACAGCTTGATGATGGAAGGTGATACCGCTCTGTTTTAATTGATCGCTAAAATGAAATTTATAAAACACTTTGAACTTATCCCCGGATTCCAATTGAGCTTTTTTGCGATTTGCAAGGGCGTCAAGGCCCACATCATTTCTGGGAAATGGAACCACGGGTAGGGCGGGCTCTTGCGCTCGAAGGGAAAAACCGGAGGAGCCAGTAAATAAAATGAGTAATAAAATGGCGCGAAGCGATCGAGGCAAGACTATGTGGACCCCTTGGAACTCCCGATGCGAGTGCAAAAAGCCGAGTCGGCCAAAAATTCAACCGCGTTACCGTTTGTAGAGTTTACACGGCTCGTGAATTGCGGAACAAATAGTTAATGTGAATTGGGCGGTGGAAGTTTGACGGTACTTTTTATGCCTTGCCCTTCGACGACGGTATAAATGGCGTCAGCGGGAACGTTGCGAAGAATTTCAGTTACTCCGTTAGGCCAGCGAATCTCCACTTTGTCCATGAGGGAGTCTCCTGCCAGGCCAAAATGCAGCCGAGGGTCATTCGTCGACAGATAGCTGGAGCCGGCTTTAATTTCTTCCATCTGTGCGCGCGTGGCGGAAGTGACGGTGATTCGAGCTCCAACACCTCCGCGATTGCTTTTGGTTCCAATCAGCTTAAAGAGAACACGGTGATTCGAATTTTTCGTGTCGTTGAGGAACAGAGAAGGGGGCGCACCAACGTTGAAAATCACCATATCGACGTTACCGTCGTTATTGATGTCACCGAAGGCCACGCCACGTCTTGAGTACATCGTGCCGTTATTCAATCCTGTCTCAGCGGATATTTCATCGAAAGAGCGATTCCCCTTGTTGCGATAGAGCAATATAGGTTCACGATATTTGATATTTTTCGGCACGGTATCCACGTCGGGATACACGTGACCGCTGGCAATGAGCAAATCAGGAAGGCCGTCGTTATCGAAATCAGCGAAACCGGTGCCCCAGGAAACGTATGGAAGCGAACTTTGAGCGATTTTTGCCGCGTAAGTGAGATCGGTAAAGCCTTGTTCTCCCTGATTTAAGTACAAACCTTTCGGCTGATCGGCGTAATCGGTGATGGAGAAATCCAATTTGCCGTCACGATCAAAATCACCCATATCCACGCCCATATTGCCCACTTCGCGGCCTTCGGGACTCAAAGCCACGCCGGAAAGCAGGCCGCGATCCTCAAACGTGCCATCGCGGTTATTGTGATAGAGAAAATTTGGACCAGTGTCGTTGGCTACCAAGAGGCTGGGCCAGCCTTGATTGTCGTAGTCACCCCAGACCACACCCAAACCGAAATGTCCCCCGGGATCGTCGACGCCCGCCTTTTTGGAAACTTCCTCGAAGGTGCCGTCACCGCGGTTGTGAAATAGAAAATCACTCTCGCCATCCATAGTCCAGGGATTTTCAACAGGCAGCCCTTTATGGAAGAAATTTTTTGAGGGATTCTCCGCGGTGGGCAAATGATTCAGATCGGTGTGCACATAACGGGAGACGAATAGGTCCAAGTGGCCGTCGCGGTCGTAGTCAGCCCAACCAGCGCCTGCGCTGAATCCGCCTCCCGCCACGCCCGCCTTGGCAGTAACATCCTCAAATTTGCAATTTCCCAGATTGTGGTACAAGACGTTTCCACCGTACCCAGTGACGTAAATGTCCGGCAGGCCGTCATTGTCGTAGTCAGCCACGGCGATACCCATGCCCCACCCTTTATGAGTGAGCCCCGCCGACTTGGTTACATCGGTAAATTTTAAATTTTCACCCTGGTGGTACAGCGTAATCATCGGAACGCCACCGTGTTGAGCTTGTTCGATAGTGGAGTCGTTCACCACTGCGATGTCGAGTTTTCCGCCATTGTCGCAGTCAAATAGCGCTATCCCTCCGGAAATTGTTTCCACCACATAATGCTGCTTCATGGAACTGAAAGGTACGGTGGTTAAACCCGACTGCATTCCCACTTCTCGAAAATGAATGGGCGGGTTCTGTGCGCAGATGTGCGCAGACAAAATAAAGAGAAGAAGCAAAACCGCGAATGAACGCATGGAGAAAGTTTAATCCTGAAGTGATTCTACGGGAAGAAAGGCCGCGCAGAAAGGCTCGTGCTTCGCTAACATTATTAGCTGCGGTAGACTGGGATTCCAGCGAGGCCGAATTGCGCATTGGAAAAAAAAATAAAAGCGCGAATAGGGCGCGCGCTTCGAAATGGCGCATCGTCATGTGCGCGTGTCTAGGGCTGGCATTTAGCTGCGGCGTGGCGAATGGCCAGAAAGGTGAACTCGCCGCTATCTCATCCCTGGTTCAGCAAGGCCACCTGGAGGAAGCCGACAAGCGACTGCATCGTTATCTGACAAGAATGCCTCACTCAGCCAGAGCTCAGAGGCTTTTAGGAGAAGTTTATCTTCACCAGGGACGCTTTATGGAGGGCGAGGAAGCGCTGCGAAAGGCGATTGTTGATGATCCGGCTCTTCTTGAGGCTCGGCTGGATCTCGGTGACGCCTATTTGGCGGACGGGAAATTGGATTTAGCCTTGGACGCTTACCAACGCGCGAGCAAGCTTTCCCCGCACGACACTCGCGTTAATCTGGCTCTAGCCAAGCTCTATCTGGGTATGCAGAAATTCGCGGAGTCGATTGCGGCTGCGGGAAATATTCCCGCGGAAAAACGAACCTCGGAGCTGTTGCCGACTCTAGCCGCGGATTATTTTGGTTTGCAGCAACCGGAAAGAGCAGAGGTGGAAATTCGCGCCATGATGGAAGTGGCGGAAAAACAGCCGGACCTGATTCCGGAATTGGCGGAATTTTTTCTGGCTCATGAAGATTTTAAGAGTGCAGACGCCTTGCTTACGGTTGTTAAGGGTAAACAGCCGGCCACGGATCGTCTTCAAATAGATGTCGCGCGAACGCAAGCAGGGTTAGGTCAGCTCGATGCAGCACAGACCACTTTGGAAAGTGTTTTGGAGCACGCACCCGATTCCGTGAACGCATTACTTGCTGCCGGACGAGTAGCGGGTCAACAGTCCGATTGGGCGGCGGCGGTTGAAGCGTTTTCTCGCGCGGGCAAAGTTGCGCCGGACCGGCCGGAAATTATTTATGGACTGGTTTCAGCGGAGCTACATACCAACCAAGTGGAAAGCGCTCTGAGGGACGCGCAAAAATTGCATTCGCTGGTTCCAGACGACCTGCGCGCGACGTATGTTTTGGCACTCGCGCAATTCGGCGCCAGAAAATGGGAAGAAGCGAAGTCGTCCGCTGAAAAGGTGTTGAAGATGCACCCGGATGATCGAGAAATGAACCTTATATTGGTGGATATCGCTTTTAACAATGAGCAGAACCTTCAAGTAGCGCGCAAGTACGTTGATATCTGCCTGAAGCAAAACCCGGCAGACCCTGGAGCGCTGTATTATTTGGGCATGATCCAGAAAATGGAGGGCGATATTAACGCCGCGGTAGAAAGCCTGACGAAAAGCGCGGCTGGCAATCCCAAGAATGCGGATGCGCAAGCTGCGCTAGGGTCGCTTTGCCTGCAAGCAGGTAATCTGCCGAAAGCGATACAAGCACTGGAACAGGCAGTGGCTCTGGCACCGGATATGGCGCAAAATCATTACGAGCTTGCGATGGCCTATTCGCGCTCGAATGCACCGGATAAAGCCAAAGCGCAGTTGGACATTTATCAGCAGATGAAAGCAAAAGAAGCTCGCGAAGCTAAAGAATCAAAAGGGCCTTCAACGAGTGAAGTCCCGCCGATGGGCATTACTTCGCGTCCCTGAGGTGATGTAGAAGCAGGCAAAGTTACTCTTTGAAGTCCGGCAGCCAACTCGCCTTTTTAATTCATATACTTCCCTAAATCCCATATTTTCGTAATCAGCTAGTTAAGCTTATTAGTACAAGCGTGATGCGCGACGGAATGCGCGGAAGGCGAGACTAATGCTATGGAAAACAGTATGAGGCCCACGTTTGGAAATAGACGGTGTCTTTAGAATAACAATATTATGTTGCAGAATATCAATATTTTTGCTTGACAGCATTGGCACTCGTAGTGCTATATAGCCGGTAATAGAAAAGCACTAGTTTTTGGGGTAGTAGTCTCTGGGTTTCAAAAAACGGGGTGGCGTCCACTTCTATTCCTTGCGATAAACGTCGAGTGCGCGGAATTTCGACTGGATGCCGCAATGAAAATATTCTCCTTGAGGTGTATCGGAATGAAGATTCGAACCAGCAAGCTAAATTTCACGTGCGCGATGTTAATCCTCGCGGCGGCAGTATTAGTCGCGTTCTTGTTTGTGCCATTGGCCGCGAACGCGCAAAACTACTCTGGATCGGTGCGCGGCACGGTAACGGATCCAGGAGGCGGCGCGGTGGCTGGCGCCAATGTTTCGCTGCGCGACATTGGCACAAACGCGACGCTGGACGCCACGACCAACGATCAGGGCGCCTATTCATTTCCCAACGTGAATGTGGGCGTTTACGAAATTACTGTCAAAGCAACCAATTTTAAAGAGCATAAAGCTACCGATGTGGAAGTTCACGTCTCGACGGCCACCGAAGTGAACGCCAAGCTGGAGTTGGGCTCGTCGAGCGACCTGGTCACCGTCGAAGCGAGCGACGTTCAAGTGCAGACGACCACGGCGGATGTCGGCGCAGTCATTGAAGGCACGCAGGTTCGCGAGTTGCCATTGAACGGACGCAACTTCATGGCGCTGACCCAATTGCAACCGGGAGTCTCTGCCAACAACGGGTTCAATACCAAGGATAAAGGCCTGCAGGGCGGCGCGGACTTTTCTGTAAACGGCAACCCCAGCACCAACAACCTGTTCTTGGTCGACGGAGTGAACAATAACGACGTGGGTTCGAACCGCACCATCCTTATTTATCCGTCTGTCGATGCAATTGCCGAATTCAAGATGCTCACCAACTCCTACGGTCCGGAATATGGGCAGGCCTCAGGCGCGATCATCAGCATCACCACCCGCTCGGGCGAAAACCAGTTCCATGGCGGGTTATTCTATGAAGGCCGCAACGACAAACTGGACGCAAACAGTTTCGCGAATAACCTTAAGGGTGCCCCTAAACCGCCGCTCCGCCGTAACGACTACGGCTACCACATTGGCGGTCCGGTAAAGAAAGACAGGCTCTTCTTTTGGTGGAACCAAGAATGGAACAAAGACAATCGTGGAAACCTGGTTTCAACGTGCACGCCTACGGCTCCAGAGCGCGCCGGAGATTTTAGCGCTGATGTCGCCGCTGCAATAAAGTCTCTAAATTCTGGTGGATCTGCCACTGACACTACGACTTGCGGCGCTCCACCCCCAGCCACATTTAAAAACACGGGGACTGCTACCGCACCGAATTTTGTCGCTACTTCGGCAATTCCAGTGGGTTTCCGGGCGGCCAGCTGCAGCGGTCCCGCCGGCACCGAGCCAGGATGTTTTCAGATTGCCGCTCCGGATGCCGTAGGGCAACTTTTCGCCGCGTATTATCCTTTGCCTAACCGAACGGTGGGGAATGGCTCGGACAATTACGTAACAAACGTCAGCACTAGAGCGCCTTGGCGCGAAGAAAACGTGCGCGTTGACCTCAATCTAACGAAGAGGAATGCGATTGCGTTTCGCTACACGCAGAACGCCTGGAGTATCCCGGCACCCAATAACGCTTTTGGCTGGGGTGATGATCCTTTCGCAACCTATCAGGGAAACTGGAACCAGCCTTCCAAGAGCATCATGGGCAGGCTGACCTCGCAGATCAGCAACACATTGATTAACGACTTCGAATTTGGCTACGCCCACAACGCGATTATCATCACCGCACAAGGCAGCGCGAATCCCAATTTGAGCAAGCAGCTTGATGCGGCTATGCCTCCCGTTTGGCCCGCTGCGGGCAAAACGCCCGGCGGCATTCCGACAATGTGGGGCGGTTTGGGTCACTATGGAGACTTCAACTCGATTTGGGCCATTGTTGGCTACAACAACGACATGAGCCTTTACACGTACCAGGATAACCTCACGAAAATCCACGGCAACCATGCTTGGAAGTTTGGCGGACTAGTTAGCGCCAACCACAAAAATGAGAATCAGTTTGGCGGCGGCGACCGCCCCTCCTTTGGTGGTGGTGATGGTTGGGGCCCAACCATAATCACGGGAAACGCCCTGGCAAACATTCTACTTCCGGGCACAGGGACGCCTAATGCGTACAATTCCGCCACGTGCGTGGCTAACCCAGCGGCTGCGGGCTGCCCTCAGCAGTACCCAGGAGTAAACGAGACCAATATTAACCCGGTTGATCACGGCAAATGGCATGACATTGAGTTTTACGCGGGCGATACCTGGAAAGTGACTCGCCGCGTCACGTTAACGTACGGTTTCCGCTGGTCCTTCCTGCGTGAGCCCTATGACGAAACCAACCAGATGGCCTCGTTCAGCCTTGCAGCGTATAACCCGAATGGCGATCCCAAAGACGCCTGCAATGGCGTCATAGTCGTACCTGGCACCAGTTTCTGCCAGGCCGCCGCGACAGCGACGGGACTCCCCTTGAGCGCCGGTACACCGGGGGTGAACCGCGCTCTGATCAGCAACAACAATCATAATATCGCTCCTCGGCTTGGCATTGCTTGGGACGTTTTCGGCACAGGCAAGACGGCCTTCCGTATCGGGGCCGGCCAGTTCTATCAACGCGAGCGCGTGAGCCCGCAAGTTGGCCTGTCGAACACCGCGCCTTTCGCAATTGGTGCCACTGTCACTCGTCCGCTGGACACGGCTGTTCCTTTGGCAAACGCTTCGACATCACCCAGTGGAGGCAGGTCGCCGCGCGGAGTTGCTCCAAACTCCTGGCAATGGAACGTGTCTATTGAACAGCAGGTGGCCCACAATACAGCGGTGCAAGTGGGTTATGTCGGCAATGTGGGCATACACCAGACCACTACCTACGACATCAACCACGTGCCGGAGAATGCATTCGCGCAAGGGGCATTCTTGGCGTCAGGTTCGGGAAAAACCGCTTACTCTTCTGGTCCCGCTGGTCCGGTCGGCACGACCTGCAGGCCTGGGGGCGTGTACAGTGCGACGGACAAAAATTGCAGTTATACGACGCCGAGCATCAATGGATTGCGACCTGCCGGGAACTTTGGGTCGCTCAACTATTTCAGTCGTGACGGCCACTCCACCTATCATGCGCTTCAGGTGCAGTTCCGTTCGAAGCTGAGAAACTTCTCCAACATACAGGCAGCCTATACGTGGTCACATACCATTGCTGACTTTGAGCAAGACGCGGCCAATGGCGGAGCCAGTCAGGGAAGCTTCACTGACATTCAGAATCTACGCGCGGATCGCGGCAACGCTACTATCAACCGCCCGCACATCTTCGTCTTCAGCGAAGTGTTCTTCTTGCCCAAGTTTGAACACCAGAACGGTTTCATTCGCGAAACTGTCGGCGGGTGGGAATTTAATACCATCCTCACTGCCGAAAGTGGCAATTCCATTACCGTATATCAAAGCGGCCTGTCCCAGGCAAAAGGAAAGTTGGATCCTAACTCCGACCCGCTGGTATGCACAGCTCCCGGAGTTCTTAACCCCTTCCCGTGCAACTTGCAGTCGCTGACGGGGACCGGCTACACGAATAACCAGCGTCCTAACCAGACCGGAAGTTCCTGCAATTCGGACGTATCGGGAAATCAAATTTTCAATCCCAATGCCTTTACGCTGATCGGCTATCAGCTCGGAACGGTCGGTACGGCTTCCCGCGGCTCTTGCCATGGTCCGCACTACGTCGATGCGGATATGGGGTTATACAAGAACTGGCGGTTCAAGGAACGGTTCGAATTGCGTTTCAGCATCGACCTGTTCAATGCCTTTAACCATTCGAACTTTGACGCAACGCAAATCCAAGGCACAGGCATAGGTTCGGGTACGTTCTACAACGGCAACGGAGTATATTGCGGCCCAGCCAATGCGAAAGGCCTGTATGCGCCCTGCAGCCCGACCAACAACGTTATCAGCGCGTATGATACCAACAATAATGGGATCGGCGGCGCCAATCCAGGATTTGGTTCTACTAAAGTCGCCAAGTTCAACCGTGAAGTGCAGTACGGGTTGAGATTCAAATTCTAAAGAATGCAGCTTTTAGGCGTACAAGGAATCTTCCGGCGGGGCCTGCTGTATCGGGCCCCGCCGCTTTTTTGTGCAGCGCTCGAATGACGCGTTTTGGTTTCGATGCCTTGGTTCTTCGAAGAAAAAATTCCTGGTCGCGCGCAAAGTTCGACGGCCTACATAGAATGTTGTTAAAATATTGAAAGAGACCTTTTCTCGCGATGTCCGTTTCTCGTATCTCTATTTTCGTCATGCATACCCACAGAGCGACTGTCGCCTGTTGCCTGATGATACTTTGCGTTTTTCCTCCCGATCGTCTTTTGGGCGCTTCTAGGTCGACTCCTATGGCCGCCGAGGTACCCCTTAGGCAGCAGCCTGCCGAGCAGCCCTCGGGCCACGACGCCGCCGCAGACGAATTGCAAAATCGTCTGCAAGCTGCCGCGGCAGCTAAAAAAACCGGCGCTCCCGCCGCTGTCGCCCAAGCCAACGTCCAGGTGTTGGCATTGGCATTACGAAAGCTGGCCAATATTCGGACGACGGAGAGCGCCTTCCCGGAGGCTGCGGAACTCTATCGCCGCTCGCTTGCTTTGGAAGACGCGGCCGAAACGCACGTAGGGCTAGCCATAAGCGACCTGTACAGCAATCGTCCCGACGAATCCCTAGCTGAAGCTGCCAAGGCGTTGACTCTGGATCCTAATAGCGCTCGCGCGTTCAACATCCAGGGAAAAGCCTGGATGAAAAAGCGTGAATACAGCAAAGCGGTAGCGTCGTTGGAACGAGCGGTGCAGATTCATCCCGAGTTCGAACCCGCTTATGCGCTTGGTGTAGCTTTGCTCTCCCGGAAGGATCCCGAAAGCAAGAAAAAAGCGGCGCAAGTATTCGCAACGATTGTGACCTCGGTAGGTGATACCGGCTCCCTACACGTGCTTTTCGGCCACGCGTATCGCGACGCCGAAATGCAGGACGATGCCGTCCGCGAACTTCGCAAAGCTGCGGCTTTAGATACCCACACACCTCACGCGCACTATTTTCTTGGGTTGGCGCTGCTCTGGAAGAATGAATGGGCGGACACGCCGGAGATCCGCGAGGAATTTGTGACCGAACTGCGCAATTATCCGCGCGACTTCCTGGCAAATTATTTTCTCGGCTATCTGGATTCGAACGAGCGCCACTACGACGAAGCCAGTGTGCACCTTGAGGCCGCAGCAAACCTGGACCCGTCGTGGCCCGAGCCGTGGCTCTTCCTGGGGCTGAATGCGTATGCTCAGGGTGACATGAAGGCTTCGGAGGCATACCTCCGGAAATGTATTGAATTAACCGGAAAAGATGAATCGCGCGGAAATTATCAAGTTCGCAGAGCCTTGGTGACTCTTGGCCGCATTCTCACCACGAGCGGACGCGCTGAAGAAGCGGCGCCGCTATTGGCGAAGGCTCGCGAGTTTCAGAAGCTATCGCTCGCTGAAGCGCAGCAAGCAGTCGCTGATAAGGCTTCAGAGGAGGGCTCCGTCTCCCCTGCCGCCGTGGTCGCGCTTCTGGACCGCCAGGAAGATAAGCCCATCGCTTTTCCTTCCGAACCCGTGGATCCCACTCGGCCGCTTGATGCTGCGGCTTTATCGCGTTCCGGTCTATCGGACGAGACGAAAAAAGCCGCGGCCTCAGATGAAGACCGACTTCGTATGATCATCGGAGCAAGCTTCGGCGATCTTGCCACTTCAGAAGCGATTCGACGCGACTATTCTTCCGCGCTGGTTCATTACCAAGAAGCAGAAAAATGGAATCCCGCTATTCCTGGGCTGCTGCGTAATCTGGGTGTCGCGGCCTTTCGCGCGCAAAATTATGCGGAATGCGCGCGTGCGCTTTCGCAAGTCCTGGCGGAGAACGGCTCCGATGCAGCGGTGCGCGCAATGTTGGGCTCCGCGTACTTTAGCCTCGACAATTATCGCGAAGCCGCCAAAACGATTGCGCCCCTCGGCGATCGGGCCACGCATGACGCAACTCTAGGCTATCCATGGGCCGCTTCACTCTTCCACCTCGGCGATTCAACGCAGGCCACCACGGTACTTCAAGAATACGAGCGAAACGACCTGTCACCCGATGCTTTGGTTCTGGTCGGGCAGCTTTGGACTGACATCGGTGATTTTTCGCGTGCGGTGCAATCGTTTCATCGTGCTTTAGGGCGCGAGCGGTCGCTTACGAAAGCGCATTATTATGCTGGCCTGGCGCTGCTGCGTTGGCAACATTTCGATGAGGCACAAGGGGAGTTCAACGCGGAGTTGAAACTTACTGCTGATGATGCGGACGCAGCGGTTGGCCTCAGCTATATCTATGTACAGCAAGGGAAACGAAGCGCCGCAATTGAACTTCTGCAGTCGGCCAGCGCTCGTCACCCGGAAAATGGAAATGCCCACTATCAGCTGGGCAAACTTTTGCTTGATGGTGGAAATGTTCAAGAAGCGGTTGTACAGCTTGAGGCTGCGGTACGCGAACTCCCGCAAACGGATTATGTTCACTATCAATTGCAGACGGCCTATCGCAAGCAAGCACGGAATTCTGAAGCCGATCGCGAATTAGCAATTTATAAAGAATTAAAGGCAAAAAATCGCGCGTCTACGGCTCCCCGCCCTTCGGAACGGCCATGACCATCGCGAGCACGGAGAGCGTTTGAGAAAAATATCACTGGCAAGAATGTTCCGTGTCGCGTTGCTGCTTCTTTTTTTCATTAACTTGGCGTTCGCGCAGGGGGGGCATCCGCCGTCTCCACCGCCGCCTGCTAACGCGCGTACCGCGAAATGCGCGGGCCGACCTATACCGCAATTCGAGGACATTACGGCCAAGAGTGGAATCACGTTTCAACACACCGCTGATCCTTCAAAGAAATACATCGTGGAATCCATGAGCGGTGGGGTGGTTTTGCTCGACTACGACCGGGACGGTTGGCTTGATATTTATTTCACCAATGCGCCCACCGTAGCGATGGCTATCAAGGGGCAAACCAGCAAGGGCGCGCTGTATCACAACAACCACGACGGCACATTCACCGATGTCACCGCCAAAGCGGGTTTATCGAGTAATTGTTTTGCAATGGGCGGAGCAGTGGCAGATTACAATAACGACGGCTGGCCAGATCTTTACATAACGTGCCTTGGCGGCAACGTTCTCTATAAAAACAATGGCGACGGCACGTTCACCGATGTTACCGCGAAGGCTGGCGTAGCCGACGGTCGGTGGTCTGCAGGAGCAGCGTTTGGCGATTACGATGGCGATGGTTTTGTGGATTTGATGGTATCGAATTACGTCGACTTCCATTTGAACGACCTGCCCGGTTTCGGTTCATCGCCAAACTGCAAATACCGCAGCCTGGACGTACAGTGCGGACCACGCGGTCTAAAAGGAGCAGGCGATTCTCTCTTTCATAACAACGGTGATGGAACGTTCACAGACGTTTCGAAAACCGCCGGAGTTAGCGACCCCAACGGCTACTACGGCATGGGCGTCGTATGGGCCGATTTTAATAATTCTGGCCGGCCGGATATTTATGTTGCGGACGATTCCACTCCAAGCCTGCTCTACAAGAATCTGGGAAATGGAAAGTTTCTGGAAATCGGATTGGAATCGGGCACTGCAGTCAGTGAAGATGGCTCCGAACAGGGCTCCATGGGGGTAGCGATCGGCGACTACAACCACACCGGGCGCCCCTCGATCTACACCACCAATTTCGCAGACGAATACGACGATCTCTATCGCAACGACGGGAATTGGAGTTTTACGAATGCCTCGTATCAATCCGGGGTCGCGCTACCTTCGCTGCCTTGGGTGAAGTGGGGCACGGCATTCGCGGACTTTGATAATGATGGTTGGCTCGACTTGATAGCCGTAAGCGGCCATGTCTATCCCCAAGTGGATTCGCTGCCATCGGGCGGCGGTTATCGGCAACCGAAACTTTTTCATCTCAATGAGAAGGACGGCACATTTTGCGATGCAAGCGATCTGGCCGGGCCGGCGCTGCAACAACGCCGTGTCTCGCGAGGGCTCGCGGTTGGCGATCTCTTCAACGACGGCACTATTAGCGTGGTCATCGGCGATCTCGATGGCGCCCCAATGATTCTAAAAAACCACGGTATTCCCGGTCGTAACTGGGTCAGCTTCGATCTTGCCGGGACCAAAAGCAATCGCATGGCGATTGGCGCCCGGATCAAACTCGTAGCCGGGGGGATGACCCAGACGGATGAAGTGCACAGCGGAGGAAGCTATTTGTCGCAGAGCGACACGCGATTGCATTTCGGCGTAGGCGCTGCCAAGAAAATTGACCGGGTTGAGATCCGTTGGCCTTCAGGAGCGATGGAAACGCTCACGGACTTAGCGATCAATCAATTTTACTCCGTGCTTGAAGGCTCGGGCATCGTACCGTCAACCCGAATACGGCCGGCAAATACCAAGGGTTTGTCCGCGCCAGCTAAACCTTAAACGAAGAATAAGCGCGAAGATTAGCGCTAGGTTCACTCAAAGATTCCGAGGAGGAGCTGTCGAAGCGCGCACCACAAGTTCGGGATCCACGGCAATTTCCGGTACAAATTCCATGCGATTTTCGATTAGATTGACCACGGTTTGCGCGGCTATCTGCCCCATCTTCAACAACGGCTGACGCACCGTCGTCAGTGCTGGATTGGCGTAATTTGCCGCCGGAATGTCGTCAAATCCGATCACCGAGATATCTTCGGGCACGCGTAACCCCGCATCGTGAAACGCCTGCACGGATCCAATTGCTGAAATATCGTTGTACGCGAAAAGGGCGGTGAAAGGCCGCTTTCTCGCAAGCAATTGTTTCGCAAACGGGTACCCCAAAATAGGAGTGGACTCGACACCTTCGATTTGCACCGTGAGTTCTGGATCTATTTCAATTCCCAATTCCTTGGCTACGTCGCAGATGGACTGCCAACGCACTGCGGAGTCCGAACTGAGTGTCTGTCCCTTCAAGAACGCAATTTTCTTGTGTCCCAACTTTTTCAAGTGATTCAGCGCGAGAAGCGCGGCCCGTTTGTGATCGAGGACGATATTGGTGACACCTTCAACCGCAAGATGACCTGCCACCGCGACAGTGGGGAGCGCGGGCTTTTCCGCGATGGAGGTATCCACGGTGATGAAGCCTTCCACCCCGCGAGAAACCAGCATTTGAGAATAAGTTTGCAGCAATTTAGGGTCATGACGGTGGATAACCGTAAGGAAAAAATAATCATTGGCGCGCAAATATTGCTCGATGCCGCTGATAACCATCGAGCCGTAAGCGTCGCCGATTTCCTCCGCGATCACTCCTATCGTATAGGTACGCTTCAGGCGAAGAGAGCGCGCAAAATAATTCGGCTTGTAATTTAAATGTCTGGCTGCTTCCGCAATACGATTTTTGGTGTGCTCAGGAATGGAACGCGAGGCTGCCGAATTGTTCAACGCAGCAGAGACTGTTCCGGGAGTTAAGCCGAGGTGTTCGGCAATGGTTTTCAACGTTACTTTTTCCCGGCGGGGGGACAGTTTTTTCTTTCTATTGATTTGCGTCATTTCTGATTTGCAGCCCCACTCGAAATTCCAACCACCGCTATTCCATAAGTAAATGCATTTACAATCCCGCCATGCCAAGACCGTTCCAGCCTTTTGAGGGTGGCCTCTAACTGAAATTCTGCAAGAATACAGATAACTGCGAGATTAACCGGCCAGCCAAAAAGTAGCCCTTGCCTGATATTCGTTTACAGAATATCGTTCTTCTACTATAGTGCTTTTAGGCCCGTTTTGCATCCCCCATGCTCGAATTCTATACCGCACGCCCACTTTGGAGGGTTTTCATGCGTCCAGCACCACTTGTAACTACACTCCTTTTAGTTTCGTGTTTTTCGGCACCTTTTTCTCAAGCCGCAGACGATATACCAAAGGCGGCCTGGAAGCGCCCGATTGGCGCACCAATGGATCATCCCGGAACAAAGAAAACGGGGCTGGAATCTCAGCATATCGATGACGGGATCTGGCAAGGCGCCCCGGTGGGTGGATTCGGTGCCGGATCCTTCTCGCGAACTTACCGCGGCGATTTTGCGCGCTGGCACATGCAGGGCGGGGTCCATAAATATCAGACGGTTTACGGCAACCAGTTTGCTATGTTTCAAAAATCCGAAGGGGATGCACAGGGTGTGGCCCGCGTCCTTTCTGCCACGCATCCACAGAATGGCCAATTGGCGGCCTGGCAGTGGGATTATCCTGTCGGTGCGGGCAACTATGCCGCCCTTTACCCTAAATCGTGGTTCGACTATCGCTGGGACAAATTTCCCGCGCACGTTACGGTCGAGCAATTTTCGCCCATTCTTCCCGACAATTATAAAGAAACGAGTTATCCAGTCGCTGTCTACCGTTGGCACGCGGAAAATCCGAGTTCGAAGCGCGTCACAGTTTCCATCCTGCTCTCCTGGGAGAACATGCTCGGGCTATTCCGAAACTTTCGTCGCGATTTAGGTGGCGGAATCAACGCCGGAAATTTCAATCATATCGAACAAGAATCCACGGCCGCCGGCACTATGAAAGGTGTCGTTTTTGACCGCAATCACCTGGGGCCAGTAACCGAAGGTTGGGATGGGCAAATGACGATTGCAGCGCTCGAAAGCCCTGGCGTTGAAGTCAGCTATCAGGCGACTTTTGATCCTAATGGCAACGGCTCGGAAATTTGGCAACCTTTTAGCAAGGATGGGTCACTTGCGAACAACGCTGAAAAATGGACCAGCAGCGGAGAAGCACTAGCTGGCGCTATCGCCGTGCGATTTACGTTGGGGCCTGGAGAAAAACGCACCATACCGATGGTTCTCTCGTGGGATCTTCCCGTGGTGGAGTTCGGCGCCGGCCGTAAGTGGCATCGCCGCTATACGGATTTTTATGGAACCAGCGGGGTTAATTCATGGGCAATTGCCCGTGACGGCTTAAAAAATGCTTCCTCGTGGAGCGACGCCATCAACGCATGGCAAGCGCCCTATATCAACGACGAAACCAAACCGCTGTGGTATCGCGGCATGTTATTCAATGAAATGTATGTTCTCGCCGATGGTGGCTCTTTCTGGGGACGGCCGGTCGGCACGGATCCAAAAGCCCCTCCGGTGTATTCGTTCATGGAATGTTATGACTACCCGTATTACGAAACGCTGGACGTTCGGTTTTACGGCTCCATGCCATTGCTCAAATTCTGGCCGGAAGTTGAAAAAGGCGTGATGCGCGAATTCGCGGATACCGTTCCGCAGGAGTCCACGGAGAGAATGGTGTGGATATGGAAATCGCAGCAAACCAACTCTCCGAATTTCAGAATTCGCAAAGCCAAAGGCGCGGTTCCGCACGATTTAGGCGTGCCCGAAGAAGACCCCTTCAAACAGATCAACCAATTCAGTTGGCAAGATACCAATGGATGGAAAGATTTGAACACTAAATTCGTGCTCATGGTTTATCGGGATTTTGTGCTTACCGGATCCAAAGATAAAGAATTCCTCCGTTACGCATGGCCCGCGGTGAAAGAATCGCTCACGTACCTGCAAAAATACGATACGGACGGTGATGGTATCCCGGAAAATCAAGGCTACCCTGACCAGACCTACGATGAGTGGGTTGTCCGCGGCGAAAGCGCTTACTCAGGTGGTTTGTGGCTGGCAGCGTTGCGCGCTGCCGAAGAAATCGGCAAGCAGTTGGGGGATAACACCGCCGCTTCGCAATTTCACGTGTTGTTTGCCAAAAGCCAGGCCAGCTACATAAAAAAACTTTGGAACGGGGAATACTTCAGCTATGACACGCAAAGCCCCTACAAAAATAACATTCAGGCGGATCAACTGGCGGGACAATGGTACGCGAACATGACCGGTCTTGGCGACCTCGTGCCCCACGAAATGCAAATGAGTTCGCTGAAGAAAATCTTCGATTTCAACGTCATGAAATTTGCGGATGGCAGCATGGGCGCGGTCAATGGCATGGCTCCAGACGGAACGCTAATCTTCCTCAAGGATAATCAACAGGTGCGTGAAGTCTGGACGGGCACAACCATGGGCGTTGCTGCGTTAATGCTAAGCGAGGATATGCGCGACCAGGCGTACAAAACGATTTGGGGAATTTACCACACCACTTACGAAACCAAGGGTTATTGGTTCCGAACGCCGGAAGCATGGGACATTACTGGAAATTACCGGGCTTCGATGTACATGCGTCCAGCGGCGATTTGGGCGATGGAAATGATGCCAAATTCGACAAACAAAAAGTGACAACAGCACAATTGCGCATTTTCTTATGGGGCCGGCCAGCCAGGAAATAGATTGCCGGGAGAGAGCGCAGTGAGGATGGTTTCGTCTGGAAAGCCGTAGGCACCATGGCGCGCGTGCGAAGGTGATTCGAACGCAAACCAGGGTAAATCTTGCGCATCGGTCGCTTTACGCTTGCCTGCGGGTTTGGTTTTCTGCATTATTCAGACCACGTACTTCTCTACACCGACTCGCAGCAGCGACAAGGAGCTGACAAAAATGACTTCACCCTTCCTGGGCGAATTCATGGGCACCCTCATTTTGATCATTCTGGGAAACGGAGTTGTCGCGGGCGTGCTCTTAAATAAATCCAAGGCGCACAATGGCGGATGGATGGTCATCACCGCAGGGTGGGCCTTCGCCGTAATGGCTGGTGTCTTCGTGGCCACCGCTTGCGGAAGCAGCGATGCGCACCTAAATCCAGCGGTGACGCTTGGCTTTGCAATTCGCACGGCTGATTTCTCCCGGGTGTTGCCTTATATCTCCGCCCAAATGCTTGGAGCGATTCTGGGAGCCACCGTGGTATGGATTCATTTTTTCCCCCACTGGAAAGAAACGCCCGATCACAAGTTTAAGCTCGCCTGTTTCAGTACTCATCCCGCGATAAGGAGTGTTCTGCCCAATATCGTGAGCGAAATTATTGCGACGTTCGTTCTGGTTTTTGTGGTTGGCGCAATTTTTTCGAAAGCTTCAGCCGGGGCAGGCATCGCTTCCGGCGTTGGTCCTTATTTGGTTGGAAGTTTGATCTGGGGCATCGGTTTATCGCTCGGCGGAACTACGGGTTACGCCCTGAATCCAGCTCGCGACCTTGGTCCACGCATCGCGCATAGCATTTTGCCTATCGCCGGAAAAGGGGATTCCGACTGGGGATATGCCGGGATTCCCGTCGTGGGACCGCTGATCGGCGGAGCCTTGGCAGGCGTGCTTTTGCGAGTTATCAACATTTGACGCCAATATTTTTGTAAATCGGGACTCCCAGATTCCATGAGCTACATACTTGCTTTAGATGCTGGCACAACAAGCGTGCGAGCGCTGGTGTTCGATCACGACGGTCGTATTCACGGCCTGGCGCAAAAGGAGATCCGCCAGATTTATCCTCAAGCGGGTTGGGTCGAACACGATCCACAAGAGATTTGGTCTTCACAAATGAGTGTCGCTACCGAGGCATTAGGCGTAGCGAAAGTGCGCCCTAGCGACATCGCCGCGATCGGGATCACGAATCAGCGCGAGACCACCATTGTCTGGGATCGCGAAACAGGGGACGTGGTTTACAACGCAATTGTTTGGCAAGATCGCCGCACCGCTGGAATGTGCGACAAGATTCGCCGCGCCGGCGCGCTTAAAATGATTCAAAGGCGAACTGGGCTCTTGCTTGACTCCTACTTTTCAGCAACGAAAGTGGCTTGGATACTGGATCACGTCCCAGGCGCTCGAAGAAAAGCGGAAGAAGGCCGGCTCGCATTTGGAACCGTTGATACCTGGCTAGTATGGAATCTCACGAGCCGCAGCAGACACATTACTGACGTGAGCAATGCATCGCGAACTTTGTTGTTTGACATTCACACTGGCGAATGGGAACCAGAGTTGCTCAAACTATTCCGTGTTCCCGCCAGCATGCTTCCTGAAGTGCGGTCTTCGAGCGAAGTTTATGGCGAAGTCACCACGACGTTAGGCCTCACAAAAATTCCGATCGGTGGCATTGCCGGAGATCAGCAAGCCGCTTTATTTGGTCAAATGTGCATTGCCCCGGGCGGAACAAAAAGCACTTACGGCACCGGCTGCTTTTTATTGCAAAACACCGGGAGCAAAGCGGTCGCGTCAAGCAATCAGCTGCTTACGACCGTTGCGTGGAAAATTGGACGTAAGCTCGAATATGCGTTGGAAGGAAGCGTGTTCATCGGCGGAGCGGTAGTGCAATGGTTGCGCGATGGTTTGAAGATTGCGCAATCTGCGGCGCATGTGGATGAACTAGCTGCAACGGTTAAGGATAATGGCGGTCTTTTTCTCATTCCAGCATTTGCCGGCCTCGGCGCTCCGCACTGGGATCCTTACGCGCGTGGCTTGCTCATTGGCATAACGCGCGATTCTGGCGCAGGCCATGTCGCGCGCGCTGCACTGGAGGGTGTCGCCTTTCAAGTAGCGGATTTGCTCGACGCCATGCAAAGTGACACGGGCAAAAGATTGAAAGAATTGCGCGTCGATGGCGGCATGACCCGCAGCGAATTGCTGATGCAATTCCAGGCAGACATTCTGGGGATGCCGGTCGTGCGTCCTGCGGTGACGGAAACAACTGCGCTCGGTGCGGCTTATCTCGGCGGGCTGGCCGTCGGTTTTTGGAAAAGTTCACAAGAAGTTGCCGCACAGTGGAAAATCGATAAGATTTTTGAGCCGAAGATGCCTGATGCGCGGGTTCGCGAACTTCGCGCGCAATGGCAAGAAGCTCTTGCGCGGTCGAGAAACTGGGAAAATCCCCGCAATAGTCAGACAAGAAACAAAAAGAAGAACCGGAAGCGGCGCAAGATGCGTTAACATCGCCCTCGCGCAGAAACCCTGAAAGAGGTAAGAAGGAAAACCATGAATTTATTTTCACGCCGCCAATTTATTTTGAAGTCAGCCAGCGTTGCCGTCGCACTGCCGCATATTGCTCCCAGGAACTTGTCGTTTGCATCTTTAACTGTGCCCGCCACCCCAAATATAAAGTTCCCCGTCGCGCCGCGGGACCGCCTGGCGGTCGCCTCGTGGCCTTTTCGAGCGCAAATCGTCAGCTCCACCAACGATGGCCGCAATAATTCCGTTCCTGGCATGGATCTCCGCGATTTTGCCTCACGCGTTCGCGGCGAGTTCGGGGTGCCCGGCGTTGAGCCGCTTTCCGTTCACTTTTCTTCCACCGCCATTCGCTATCTTAAGGAATTTCGCGAAGCCATCGAGAAGGCCGGCGTCTCGGTCGTGAATATTCCTGTCGACAATTCCGATAGCTATTGCGATCCGGATCCTGCTGGCCGCAAACGGGCCATCGAAAACGGTCTCAAGTGGCTCGATGTTGCGGTTGTTCTGGGTTCACCAAGCATTCGCACCTCCATGCCCCGCGTAAAAAACGCTTCACCGGACGTGGACCTCGCCGCGGCTTCGCTTAAGGAACTAGTTCGGCATGCGGAAGAAAAGAATGTCGTAGTTAATCTTGAAAACGACGATCTGCAAAGTGAGGATGCATTTTTCATCGTGAAAGTTGTGGAGAAAGTTGCCAGTCCCTGGCTGCATGCCCTTCCGGATTTTTGCAATTCCATGATGTCGGGCAACGCTGAGTTCAACTATTCCGCTGTCGCCGCGATGTTTAAACACGCTTACAGCATTTGCCATGTCAAAGATTCCGAGGTCAGTGAGGACGGCAAAGTCTTCCAGGTCGATCTGGAAAAAACTTTTGGCATCTTGAAAGCGAGCAACTTCAGGGGCTTTTGCTCGATGGAATGGGAAGGGAAGGGCGAACCTTATGCAGGTACAAGAAAATTAATCGATGCTTCCTTGAAATATCTTTCCTGAGCGGAAAATTCCGTTCTAACCGTGCGCTCCTCCGCCACCAAGTTCGCGGACGATAGATCCTACGAATGATTTTGCATCCCCAAAAAGCATCAGGGTGCGATCCAAATAATAAA
>Ga0209117_1000184_pt1 | contig 37286 bp, 28 predicted proteins | sample BlaSpr_A8_OM2_M2_FD_187978 | JGI IMG/M metagenome (GOLD analysis project Ga0209117, IMG submission 187978) | Forest soil microbial communities from Thunder Bay, Ontario, Canada - Black Spruce, Ontario site 2_A8_OM2_M2 (SPAdes) (version 2) | ecosystem: Environmental > Terrestrial > Soil > Boreal... | reverse complement strand
AGTTCGAGCGCACCATCATCCGCTCGGCCGTAGAGGGGCTCACGAAGTTCGACGTGTGCGGCGAGGCCTCGGACGGCGTGGAAGCCATCGAGAAGGCGAAGGAGCTCAGGCCGGACCTGGTGATCATGGACCTGGCCATGCCGCGGATGAGCGGAGCGGAAGCGGCGATGGTGCTGAGGAACACGATGCCTAGGGTTCCCGTCGTTCTGTTCACGCTCTACGCCGAGCAGCTCCGGGGAGCGATATCCCCGGGGTTTGGCGTCACGATCATCCTCTCCAAGGCCGACGGCTTGGCTCCGCTGCTGAAGTGTCTCGAAAGGCTGCTCGGCCCGTAGCCCAAAACAGGCGAGGAGGACGGGTCGACCGCCGCAGAACCTCCTTGTTTACTACCCGTCGACTCCTGCTCTTAATGCAGGTCCTTACCTGATTTACTGCATTTCCCGTGTTCGGTAACTTCGCTCAAGAGAAGGGGTGCCGATGCAAGGACTGTCGTATGACATTGTACGAAGCGACGCTCGGGGCACTCCCGTTTGGATTGAAGCGGTAGCAAACCTTGAAATAGCGAAGGCTCGAGTTTTGGACCTTGCAGAGCGATTCCCAGGCAGCGGAGAGGCGTCAAGTTCGCCTCCAATGCCGCAATCTGCGCAGCCCGATGAGTCCACGTCCACGCCAATCGCTGCGTCCGGGCCGAACAAGGTTTTACTCATAGACGATGGCGAGGCTGTTCGGGACGTCATGCGCATTTTTCTTGAGAAGAAGGGTTTTCAGATTTGCGGGGAAGCTGCTGATGGAGTAGAGGCAATCGAAAAAGCCACAACACTGAGGCCTGACCTGATTATTATGGACTTGGCCATGCCGCGAATGAACGGCGTAGAAGCCGCATCCATTCTCAGTCGTATTATGCCGAGTGTTCCGATCGTTCTCCTTACGATCTACGGAGATTTTGTCGGATCTTCGGTGGCGGCGATCACAGGAATTAAGGCAGTCGTTTCCAAAACTGATGGCTTGGACAAGGTGGCTGCCTGTGTTCACTCTTTGCTACAAACGGGAGGTCGATGAACGCGTGAAACGTAGGGGAAATTTTCTAGTCCGAGGCCCGATGCCGTTAGACCCCACATCTTCGAAGCAAAGGCTCCCTGCCCAAGACGCGCGGTTAGAAGCGCGGATCTCGGCGATGGAACCGGTACAGTTGTCCAGCTTGGACCAGCCGTCAGTTAGCGAACCCACTAGCACGCAAAACATTAGTTCTCGCGGTGCCCGCGTGATGACGCAGCGGATTTGGGAGCCGGGAAGCCGCCTGCTTATCAGGTCTCTCCGAAGCGACTTCTGGGCTCAGGCGCGTGTGGTTTACTGGAGGTCTTTCTCAAGCAGCAGATTTGCGATTGGGCTGGAGTTCGTTGCCCGGGCAGGCCAGTGGCCAGCATAAAATTGATTACGGGGTATTTTATATTTTCGCCGTAACCCGTAACCATCATGCTTCAAATTCAAAAAGCCAGTCATTTGCATGGGGTGCCACGGGGCGAGTGCGGCTGACAAACCTTTGCTCAGTTCACTGGCAGGGGCGGGCCGACCACCTTGGCGAGTGTGGATGTTGCCGGCGCGGACTAGCGCCGAAACTACAGGGCGGCTGGCGCTCCTACCGCCTGCAGGATGGGCGTGAAACGTGGCGAAATGCGCAGCGGATCGAATTCAGGATACTGATGGAGGAACAGCAACCTTCCATTGCGCTGCTGCAAAGCCCCCTCCAGCAGAGTCAGAGCTTTTTCATGATCGCCGAGGGCGGTGTAGACCCCAGCCAAATCCACAGGCGAAACATAACGGCGCTTCGCTTCAGATTCCAAGCGGCGCAAAATTAAAAGTCCTTCTTTCTTCTCGCCGCCTTCTATGAGTGCCCGAGACAGGTCTGCTTGCCCCTCCAGCGTTTCGCCTGCGAGGCTCACGCCCTTCTTAAATGCAGTAATCGCCTCCGGAAACATCTTGCGCGACTCATACGCTAAGCCCAGGTGCACGTACACGCGCATATAATTCGGATCGAGCGCGATGGTCTTCTTGAACTGCGCCAGCGCTTCGTCAAAACGCCCCGCCCGCAAGTACGCCAATCCGAGGTGCGAGTTCATGTGCGAGGAGAGCGGATCCAATCGCAACAAGAGTTGGGACTCCGCGATGGCTTCCTCGTGACGTCCCGCCAACGTGAGGTAATGCGAGTAAGAGTGATGGGCTTCCTCGTACGTGGGCTTCAACTCCAGCGCGCGCTTATATTCGCGGTCCGCGTCGGCCCACTTCCATTCGCTATAGAACAGCGCGTTGGCGAGGGAGACATGGGCCTCCGCCAAGTCCGGATTGATGCTGAGTGCCCGCAACGCAGCCTGCTTCGACAGGGCGAACGCCTTTTCAGGGGCCAGATCAGCGTCGGTCTGTTCGGCGTACCCGTCCGCCAGGCCGGAGTAGGCTAGCGCGAAATTGGGGTCGAGTTCGATGGCACGCTGAAAGTACTGCAGGGCCACTGCGATGGTGGCATCGGTCTTGTTGTCGAGTAGCAGGTGACGACCTTTGAGATAAGCGGAGTAGGCCTCCCAGCTAACCTGCGTGGCGGGCTGAGGCGCTGCGCGACGCTGGCCCAGCCCGACGTCGATACGTCGCGCGATCGCCTGGGCCACATCCGACTGCAGGTCGACGAGGTCTTTGAAGCCGCGGTCGAAGCTCTCGGACCAGACGTGCATCTGGTCGTTCACGCGGATAAGCTGCGCGGTCACGCGCACACGCGAGCCGGCCTCGCGCACGCTGCCTTCCAGCACATAGTCGACACCCAGTTCGTGCCCGATCTGGTCGATGCCCTTGCCGCTGTTCTTGTACTTCACCGCCGACGTACGGGCGATGACGCCGAGCTGCTCCGGATCCATGGTGCCGAGCTGTGAGATCATCTCCTCCGTCATGCCATCAGCGAAAAACTCCTGGCTCGGATCGCCAGTCAGGTTCTGGAAGGGCAAAACGACGATGCGCATCTGTGCCGCCGGACGCTTTGGCGTCGCGAAGCAATAGGCGATCACCGCGGCAATCAGCAGCACCACAGCGCTCAGCGCCATCCATGGTCGCGCGCGCGAAGTCTGAGGGACCGAAGGCTTACTTACCGCCGGACCGTTCGTGCCTGCTTCCTGCCCTTCGCCTGAACCCTGCGGTAATGGGGCTTCCGCTGCTGCCGCCGGCGCAGTCTTCGCAATGAACCGATACCCGCGCCGTGGCAGGGTCGCGATGACCCGTGGACGCTCTGCGTCGTCGTTGAGGACCGCCCGGATCTGCTTAATAGCCTGGTTGATGGCCAGATCGAAATCGACGAAAGTGTCGCCCGGCCAAACATGGTCGCGCAGCTCCTGCCGGGAGATCAGCTCGCCAGGACGGCTTGCGAGGTATGCCAAGATTTTGAATGGTTGAGGCTGCAGCTTTAGAGAGGAGCCCTGTTTCCGTAGTTCCTCGGCAGCGAGGTCGAGTTCGTAGTTCTCGAACCGGATGACGCTCGGATTTTGCGTCCCCAGACGCATCGGATGATCACACTGAGCCCGGATTATAGCCCAAAAATCCCTTTGGCTTGTGTGGCTTACCTCATCACGTCTCCATCACTCATAAAGCATCGGCTGAACATTGCATTGCGGAAGACCTCGGCGCACCGTGGCCGCTAGGAGGACATCATGCGTAACATCCAAAATCGCCTGGCACGGCCCACTCTGACTTTTGGCGCTTTGCTGGCCATCGGCATCAGCATCTTGCTGCCGGTTCAGGCCGACTGCCCGGCAACCCCAAACATCTTTCAAGCCAGCTTGCTCGAACCGCCCCAGCCCGGAAAAGAGTTAAGCACCGAACAGCTTCAGAAGATTTTAGCTTCCGGTCAAATGCCGGTGTTCGACGTGCGCTTCGAGCTGGAATACGCGATCTCGCACATCCCCGGCGCCGTCAACATCCCTCCCGTCAACAACACTTTGGTTGACCGCGAAGTGAGCCAGATCTCCGCGAGGTTCCCCAACGAGCCGCACGCCGAATTCGTCCTCACCTGCAATGGGCCTTTCTGCGGCAAAAGCAAACGCGTGGCAGCCGCATTGGCTTCCTCGGCCACGCGCTATGACCGTTTTTACCGATATCAGCTCGGCTTACCGGTGTGGCGCGCACTGGGCAACACCGTGCAAACGGACTTCGACGGCTTCGCCTACATCTTTAATCGCGATAAGACCGCGGTCTTCGTCGATGCCCGCTCGCCACAGGACTTCAGCGCCGATACAGTCGCCTGCGCCGTAAACATCCAACCCGGCGAAGCGACTACAGCCAATGACGATGGCCGCCTGCCCCTCTTGGACAAGGGTGCGCGCGTGGTCGTCTTTGCCGATGACCCTCAGCTTGCAAGGAAAGTTGCCTCCGAAATTGCCAAGAAAGCTTATTGGAGCAGCAGCTATTTCAGCGGGACCTTCGCGGACCTGGAACACAGCCACCTGCGCATCCATAGCTGGCGCCGCTGCCGCAACGGCATGCATCGTGCCGAAACTGATGACGAATAAACGTCAACGGATTCGGTCGATTCTTGGTATGCCGATTTCAGGATAAGGTCATGCTAGCCTCAGGACGACACCGGAAGACGGTGGTTGGAAGCAGCGTCGAGAAGACCCAAGAGAACCCAAGCATTGGGAATGCGCTCTGTAGGGATGCCCTTGGTATGCTTTTCTCCCACACGCCACACATAGAAGTTTCCCGCATCGAGCTTATAAGCGGCTAGCTCGGCCCAAGGTATGGTGGTGTACCCGGACCAGCGTTTGAGCTTGAGCCCGCCGGAGCGGCTAACGCGAACCAAACCGAAATCGAGATCGTCACCGCGATTGAAATTGTCGGTGGCTTTGCGCATCAGGGGTTCGTACGTATACTGCGCGATTTTTTCCGCAAGGTGGGCAGTGCGTCCGACGCGGTCGCTTAAGGACAGCTTTTGGCCGTTTTGGTCGAGCAACTTGAGCTGATAAAACGTGCCCAATGGAATGAAATGAACGGAAAGGCGATGCGCGCCGTAATAGAGCCGCTCGACTTCGACCCAGCGGATTTCTTTTTGGCCGAGGATGCTGCGGTAGGAAATGCCGTTGTCGTGCAGGTAGGCGCGGGCGGTGAGACGCTCGGTTATCAGGAGAATGAAGAACGCGAGCACCCCCAGGAAGATGATGCGAGCGGTGCGGCTGTCGGTTTCTTGGGCCGCGAACCAGAGTGGCGTGCAAAAGACTAAGCCCAAGACGACAACGATCGAAGTCATGCGAACGTTGATTTTGTAAGTATCCAGCACGGGTCCGAGCATGGGGTCGCGCAATTCTACGCGGTAATGAGGGAAGAGACGAGGTTGAGAGCGAGGATGATGCAAACGGCGGAGGCAAATTCGGGGGGCTAATGTGTATCCGAGGAGATGTATACACAAGTTTGTTAATACATGATTGATTATATACCTTGCATGATCCCTCGGACGCTGCTCGCTCTGCTCCTGTTGGCCGGCTCTGCCTCGCTGCCTGGCAAATCACAATCCCAGACATCGCAATTTCAGACTGGGGCGCGTACGCACACTGCGCGCTGGATCGTCGTAAATTCGGCGACGGGCGAACCCATCAATGCCGCGCTCGTCCAGCTTAACGGCGGGCGACAGCGTGCCGGGGTGTGAACCCGATATCGACGCAGCGGGACGCAATTCAAACCGCAGATTCTCAGTCGTGGCGGAAGACAAGTCCGGCACACCGGGATAAAGGCAGGTATTTCGTGTTCGTCGGCCCAAGCTACTGGCCGGTCTCGTTTCCCGCGAAGCTTCCGCATACTCCCGTATATCCGATAGAAGCCAGAAGGCGAAAGTGGAGCTGGAAGTGGTGCGCGTCGAAGCTCGCAAATGCAGGTGCAGGCCAGTAGCCAGCAGATCGCTCCGGGCTTGGTCGAAGTCACCGGGCTTCCCCCCGGGAAGCTGCGATTGGGTTTGGTTTTGTCAAAAGACGGCGAGTCCATCACGCGTTGGCACAACGTTGAGCTTGCGGGGGACATGGACATCAGCGCCTCGGAAACGGGGGCATCCGCGACGGTGAGTGGGGGAGCGAAGTTCGACGAAAATCTTCCACGCCGCTCGTTGGTAACTCTGCGGCTTAGCAGCAGGTCCGCCAATGAGGAGTTTGTGATGCAAGCGGATGAAAATGGCGAGTTCAGCCTGAAAGGCGGATCGCTGCCTCCGGGTAGTTACGATTTGCTGGTGGGACAGCCTCCAGCTGCGGCGGTCAAAACTCTATCGGCGACGGGAGCAAAGGTTACCGGCCGGAGCTTGGAAATCGGCGAGGGCCAAGACGTCAAGCTAAGCGTTGTGCTTTCGAGGGGCACAGGGCGTGTTACTGGCTTCGCGCTGAAAGGTGGCAAGCCCGTGGATGGAGTGATGGTTGTGCTCGTTCCGGAGCTGCCTGAGCACAATCTTGTGCTGTTCAGGCGCGACCAGAGCGACTCCGACGGATCATTCAATCTGAATGGCGTCGTCCCGGGGAATTATACGGTGGTGGCTATCGAGAATGCGTGGGAGTTGGACTGGTTTCAGCCCAGCGTAATCAAGAAGTATTTGGCTGGCGGTGAAGCTGTACGCGTACAAGCCGATTCCCGTCTCGAAGTGAAAGTGAAGGTCCAGCAGTAACACTACGCCAGCCCCTAAATGCCTCTGAACAGCGCACATGAGTCGAGCACGGGACATAGCTGGCCGCTCCGGTCGGACGTGACGGATTGCGCGCCGACTGAGGACCGGCCACTACATTTGGGGGGTGGCGGGGATGGGGTCGCCTTTTATGTAGTGGGCGTACCAGGCTAGGTAGCGCTCCAAGCGATCTTTGAGATGGCTGGGAGCTTTGAATTCGTGGTATTCGCCGGGGTAGACGACTAGCTGGGTTTCGCGGCCGAGGCTTTTCATGGCTTGATACATCTGTTCGCTGCCGAGAATCGGGACGTTCCAGTCGATACCGCCGCCCATGAAGAGAGTAGGTGTAGTGATGTTGGCGACTTTGTAGAAGGGCGAGAGCTTATCCCAAAGAGCGTGGTTCTCCCAGGGGCGGCCGAGCTCTGTTTCGTAGTCGCGCTGGTATTGGTCGTGGCCGTAGAGGCTGGTGTTGAGGGCTTCGCCGGCGCCGGAGATGGCGGCTTTGAAGCGCGTGGTCTGCGCGATGATGAAGTCGGTGGAGATGCCGCCGTAGGACCAGCCGCCGACGCCGAGCTTGTCGGGATCGGCGATGCCCTGCGCGATGGCATAGTCGACCATGGCCATGTCGTCCTGATAGTCCTTGTTACCCCAATCAGCCCAGATAGCTTTGGCGAAATTTTCGCCGTAACCAGTGGAGCCGCGCGGATTGGGGTAGAGGACGGCATAGCCGTTGGCGGCGAGGAGTTGGGCGAGGAGGGTGAACTCGGCGTAATAGGCCCAGACGGGTCCGCCGTGGGGACGAAGGATAGCGGGATATTTTCTGCCGGGAGTGTAGTCGAGCGGCTTGTAGAGATAGCCGGCGATAGTGGTGCCGTCTTTGCTTTTCAAGTGGACATATTCAGGCTGGACGAGCTTGAGTTGGGAGAGGGAGGCGTCGTTGGTCTTCGTGAGGCGAGTGAGTTTGTTGCTTGAGGCGGGCTGCGCATAAATCTCGCTGGGGCGGTCGGGCATATCGATCTGGGCGGCGATGTCACCGTTTTTGGCGAGGGAATAGGCGTAGAGCATGAAGCGACCGGCGATGGGGCGAGTGACTTCACCGCCGGTCACGGGAACGCGGGCGAGGATTTGCGTGCCGTCGTCATCGGCGATGAAGTAGATGGAGTTGCCGTCCGGGGAGAAGCGCGGCTCGGTGGCGTTGCGGTCAAAGGATTGGGTGAGGACGCGGGCTGCGCCGCCGTTCGCTGGGGAAACGGCAACGTGGTGCGTGGCGTACTGGAAAAGATGGGGATCGAGCTGGGTGATGTAGGTGATGAACTTGCCGTCGGGCGACCAGGAAGGCGTGTCGTCGTCACCGGGATTGGCGGTGACCTGGGTAAGCTGCGCGCCTTTGTCTGTGTTGTTGACGGCGACGACCCAGATGTCTGTGTTATAGGTGCGGTCGGGGTCAGGCTTGGAGCGATTGCTGGCGAAGGCGATGAGGCGGCCGTCGGGCGACCAGGCAGGGCGGGCATCGTCGTAATCGCCGGAAGTGATTCGGGTTAGGGCTTTGGTGGCGAGGTCGAGGACGTAGAGGTGTGCGCGCCGGCGGTCGAGATAGCCGACTTCATCGGTTTTGAATTGCAGGCGGTCGATGACCCAGGGCTTTTTTGTTTTGGGCTTCTTGTCCTTTTCGCGGGCGTCCTCTTTGTCTTTGGTTTTGGCGGCAGCTAATTCTTCTTCGGAGGGATCACGAAGGATCACCACAAGGCGGGTGCTGTCGGGCGACCAAACGAAGTCGTCAACGTCTTGGGGCGTGTCGGTAAGGCGTTGGGCTTCGCCGCCGGAGCGGTTGAGGAGCCAGACTTGTGTCTTGCCTTCGTTGCGGGCGGAGAGGAAAGCGAGGTACTTGCCGTCTGGGCTCCAGCGAGGATGAGACGAGGAAACGCCTTCTGCGGTCATGGGGACGGCATAGCCGCCGGCGGTGGGAACAGCCCAGATGCGCTCTTCGGGCTTATCTTCTTTCAGGAGCAGGGTCTTGATGGTGTAAGCGACGGACTGGGCGTCGGGGCTTAGCTGGGGATCCAAGACTTCGCGGATTTGGAAGAGGTCGTCGACCGTGACGGGGCGGGGCTGCGTTGGCGGCTGCTGCGCGGGGACGGAGAGCGGTAGGCTTAGGGCAATGAGTGCCGCGCTCAGGCAAGGACCGAGTTTCATTTGCTAGAGGCTCCTTGGAATTACGCATGAAGGTGAAATGAACGGCGGAGTTTAGCACAGGGCGCGGTCGCGGCGTCGCCGTGGAACGGGTGAGCCGCAGCTAAGGAGCGGTAGGAGAGTTCCACTACGGCGGAAAGAAATTTTTCTGCGAATGCATTTTGTTGTTGCATGCGGAGACGGACCTTGTATTCTTCGGATGCGAAGTCGCTCCGTGTTCGGTGAGAGTGAGCGTTCGCTCTAGGAGGATCGAGAGTAAAAATTGAGCACGTTATCTTTACCCGCCCCCCTTCCTTCCCACGCTATTCCCCAAGCGAAAAAAAGAATCGCGAAGCTGACGCTTTGGCCGCTGGTCGCGGCGACATTCTTCATGGTGTCTGGGGGGACGTACGGCACAGAACGAATCGTGCAGGGCGCCGGATACGGGCTCGGGATCTTGATTTTGTTGCTGACGCCGCTGCTGTGGAGCTTGCCGACGGCGTTCATGATTGGCGAGCTATCGAGCGCGCTGCCCGCGGAGGGCGGATACTACGCTTGGGTGCGGCGCGGATTGGGAAATTTCTGGGGATTTCAGGAAGCGTGGCTGTCGCTGGTGGCGAGCATTTTCGATATGGCGATTTATCCCACGCTGTTTGTGGCGTACCTGACGCAGATTGCGCCGTGGTTTCGCGAAGGACATCGCGGGGTGATGGTCGGGCTGTTTGTTGTGATAGCGTGCGCGGCACTGAACGTGGCGGGAATTCGCGTGGTGGGGCTCACTTCGTTGTGGCTGTTCTTTTTGCTGTCGATGCCGTTTGCTCTCATCGTTCTGCTTTCACCCTTCAAATTGGCGGCTGCGAGTAGCGCGCCTCTCGTGCCGGTTACATCCACAGTGGGCACGGTGGGATTGCTTGGCGGAATGCTGATCGCGATGTGGAATTACATGGGGTGGGACAACGCTTCGACGATCGCGCAGGAGGTGGAGCGGCCGCAGAGGACGTATCCGAAGGCCATGCTCGCGGCGGTGATTTTGGTTTCGCTGACGTATGTGGTGCCGTTCGTGGCGGTGTATCTGGCGGGCGTGCCGGCGACGGCGTTTGCGGGCGATGGAGCCTGGGCGCAAGTTGCCGGGCTTATCGGCGGAACGTGGCACGGGGCGAATTGGCTGGGCTTTTTGCTCGTGCTGGGCGGAATGATGAGCGCGTTTGGGATGTTCAACGCGCTGGTGATGAGCTATTCGCGGCTGCCGCTGGCGATGGCACAGGATGGGATGCTGCCGAAGGTGTTCGGCAAGACGCATGCGAAGACGCGGGCGCCGTGGGTGGCGATCGTGGTGTTGGCAACGGGATGGGCACTTTGCTTGGGATTGGGATTTGAGCATTTGGTGACGCTAGACATCATTCTGTATGGAGCTAGCTTGATGCTGGAGTTTGTGGTCTTAGTGGTGCTCCGAATTCGCGAGCCGAACTTGAAGCGGGAATTTCGCGTGCCGGGCGGATTGGCGGGCGCGGTTGCAATCGGAGTGTTTCCGCTCTTGCTGCTGGGATTGGCGGTAGTGCACGGCGGAAGTGAGACGGTGCTGGGGATGAATGGGTTGGTGTTTGGTTTGGTGATTATGGGGGCGGGGTGCGTGGTGTACTTGGGGACGGCGAGGCTGCGGCGGCGGGCGTTGCGGCCGGCTATGGCGGAACGCGTCGAAGCTGCTTAAAGAAAAGCTGGCATTTGTTGACGACGTCCGGTTCGAGAGGGCCGGGCGTTTTTGTTTTGACAGGACAAATCTAACGCAGAGACGCAGAGTGCGCGGAGGAGCGCAGGGAAGAAGAATGGAGTGATATATACTCGCGGTTCTTTGGGTGAAGCGTTTTGGTCGGAGATACTCTCGTGAAATATCTTTGCGGTGTGATTTTTTTGTGCGTGAGCTCGTTTGGCGGATGGAGGGTGATGGCTTCACCCGACACTACTCAGAAACTTGACGCGGGATTGTTTCAGGAATTGCGGTGGAGGTCGATTGGGCCGTTTCGCGGGGGGCGGGCGCTAGCCGTTACCGGAGTGCGCGGGCAGCCGGAGGTTTTTTATTGGGGCGCGGTGGGCGGAGGCGTTTGGCGCAGCAACGATGCGGGACGGACTTGGAAGCCGATCTTTGATTCGCAGGCGATTGCTTCGATCGGAACGATTGCCGTGGCGCCTTCGAATCCGCAAGTCATTTACGTGGGAACTGGCGAGGCGGACATGCGCTCGGACATTTCCTACGGGAATGGGATGTACAAGTCCACTGACGGCGGGAAGACGTGGGCGCACATTGGCCTCGAGGATTCGCGGCAGATTGCGCGGATTCTGGTCGACCCGCTGGATCCGGAAAGAGTATTTGTTGCGGCGCTGGGACATGCGTACGGGCCGAATGCGGAACGCGGCGTTTTCTATTCGAAAGATGGCGGGAAGAAGTGGAAGCGCGTGCTGTTTCATGACGAAAACACAGGGGCGATCGATTTAGCGTTCGAACCGGACAATCCCAAGACGATTCTTGCGGCGCTGCTGCAGACGCGGCGGCCGCCTTGGAATATTTATCCGCCGTCGAAGGGACCGGGGACAGGACTCTACCGTTCGAGAGACGGCGGGGAGCACTGGGAGCAGTTGAGCGGGCACGGATTGCCTTCGGAGGAATTGGGGAGAATGGGGATTGCGTTTGCGCCGAACAATGCACGCAGGATTTATCTGATCGCGGATGCGAAGGAAGGCGGGCTGTACCGTTCCGACGATAGCGGCGAGAATTGGCGGCGCGTTTCTGACGACAAACGAATCTGGGGACGCGGCTGGTATTTTTGCGAAGTGAGTGTCGATCCGAAAGACGCGGACACTGTGTACGTGCCGAATACAGGGCTGTACCGTTCGCGCGACGGCGGAAAGACGTTTACGGTGATCAAAGGTGCGCCAGGCGGCGATGACTATCATCAATTGTGGATCGATCCGGATGAGCCGCGGCGAATGATTTTGGGGAGCGACCAGGGCGCGGTGGTGACACGCAACGGCGGAGAGACTTGGAGCAGTTGGTTCAACCAGCCGACTGGGCAGTTCTATCATGTGGCTACGGACAATCGGTTTCCTTATTGGGTCTATGGTGCGCAGCAGGATAGCGGCGCGGCGGCGACTCCAAGCCGCGGAAAATACCGCTCGCTGAATTTTCACGACTGGCGACCGATGGAGGCTGGTGACGAAAATGGTTACATTGCGCCAGACCCCTTGAATCCGGAAGTTGTATATGGCGGATTTGTCGCTCGGCAGGATTTGCGCACCGAGCAGATTGTGCAGGTGCCGCCCGGATTGGCGCAGACCGAGAAGCTGCGGCGGACTTGGACTTTGCCGTTGGTCTACTCGCCGCTCGATGTACACGTGCTGTATTTCGGCGCGCAGATGTTGTTTCGAACCGCGGACGGAGGGAACTCGTGGAAGGCGATCAGCCCGGATTTGACGCGCGAGGATCCGGGGGCGCCGGCGAATCTGGATGCGGCAACGGCGGCGGACGCCCCGGGGGGAAAGCGGCGGGGCGTGATTTACACAATTGGACCGTCGAGCGTGCAGGCGGGAGAAATCTGGGCGGGAACGGATGATGGGCTGATTCACTTGACGCAGGACGAAGGCAAGATGTGGAGCAACGTCACGCCCGCGGAATTGTCGCCGTGGAGCAAAGTAACGCACATTGAGGCTTCGCATTTTGAAGCGGGGACCGCTTATTCGGCGGTGGACCGGCACCGGCTGGACGATTTGCACGCGTACCTGTACCGCACGCGGGATTTTGGGAAGAGCTGGCAGCAGGCTTCGAGCGGCATTCCTGAGGGCAGCTTTCTGAATTGCGTTCGCGAGGATCCGCTGCGGAAAGGATTGCTGTACGCGTGCACGGAGCTGGGCGTGTATGTCTCGTTCGATGATGGCGATTCGTGGCAGTCGCTGCAGCTCAATATGCCAACGACTTCGATTCGTGATTTGGTGGTGCATGGCGATGACTTGGTGATCGCCACGCATGGGCGCTCGTTTTGGATCTTGGATGATGCGAGTCCACTGCGGCAGATGAACGCGCAGGTGAGCGCGGCGGATTTATGGCTGTTCAAGCCGGCGACGGCTTATCGCGTGCGGCCCGGCTCGGATCAGGGGACGCCGGTGCCGATGGACGAGCCGCTGGCGGAGAATCCGCCGGATGGCGCGGTCGTGGATTATTGGCTGAAGGAAAAGGCGAAGGGGCCGGTGGAGCTGGAGATTTTCGATGGCGAAGGCGCGCTGGTGCGGCGATTCTCGAGCGACGACTTATTGCCAAAGACCGACCCGAACAAATTGCCGATTGCGATGGAGTGGATTCGTAGCGAGGCGCCGCTTGCGGCAGAAGCCGGGATGCACCGGTTCATTTGGAATTTGCGTTATGCGCTGCCGAAGAGCGTGCACCGATCACTCTATGGACCGACGGGGGTGTGGACGCTGCCGGGGAACTACACGGTTAAGTTGACGGCGAATGGGAAAAACACATCGCAGGCGCTTACGGTAAAGATGGATCCGCGGATCAACACGCCGGAGGATGCGCTGCGGCGCGAGTTCGTGGCGGCTTCGCGCATTTCGGCACGGCTGGGGGAAGTGGCGGCGGCGCGGGCGCGGGCCGAGGAGTTGCAAAAGCAGATTAGTGCGCGCAAGGCAGCGGCCGGCGGGAAGGCGGAGGTCACGGCGGCGTTGACGGAGCTAGCGCACAAGATCGATGAGGTGACTGGTACGGCGGGTGAAGAGGAGTTTGGGTTTTTTGCGCTGAGACTGCCAGGCGGAGAGCCCGCTACGTTGCACAAAGTTGTGGCGGCGTTGACGGAATTGTTGGCGATCGTGGATGGAGCGGACGCGGCGCCGACTGCGGACGCGCAGCAGGCGGCGCAGCAATGGGAAGGAGCGGGCGCGGATGTGCTTGCTCGCTGGAAGTCGGTGGAAGGAGATTTGGTCGGTGTGAATGCGGTGTTGGAGAAAGCCGGGCTGAAGCCGCTGCTAAAGTGAATCCGTAGGCTTACGTCGCTAAAGCGGCGGCCCTTCGAAGCTCAGGATAAACAAGACCGCCGCAATCCGAATGGAGGCGTGTTGCAGTTGAGCGGCGGCGCGATTCGTTGTGCGCGGGGCACTCTAAAGATTTGGTATGCTGCTCGACGTGGGACGCTTCGTTCAAAATACTATTCACGCAAAATTCTGGCTGGCTCTGTTTGGGCTCGTTGCGTGTTTTGCTGCGCTGACCGGGCCTGCGTTTTCTTCCGCCGGGCAAGCCAGCGCTCCCGCGGCCCCTCAGCAGACACCACCCGTGCCGGCTCCGGGGCAACCGGCGGCCGGTGCGACTGGAGGCGCTGCGCAGACTGCCGGAGCGGCGCCGCGCGCGGGACTGAATATTGTGGTGCTCGATCCGGCACATGGCGGAACGGATTTGGGCGCGCGGGGGACGGGCGGCATTCACGAGAGCGACATTGTGCTGGAGTTTGCGGCGCAGGTGCGCACCGCGTTGGAGTCGCAGGGATTTCAGGTGGTGCAGACGCGGCAGGGAAACGCGAATCCGTCGTTTGACGATCGCTCGGCGATGGCGAATGCGCAGCGCGGCGCGATTTTTGTGACGTTGCACATAGCGTCGACGGGCGTGCCGGGGACGGCGCGCGTTTACGTGTTGAATGATATGGCGCCGTCAGCGGACGCGACGGGGCTGATTCCCTGGGATCGCGCACAGGCACCGTTTGTTTCGCTAAGCCGGAAGCTGGGCAACCAGGTGCAGGCGCTGTTGGCGCAGCGATTCAAGGGATCGCCGGCTGGCGCGCAAACTGCGAGCGTGCGGCAACTGCGCACCACAGCGGCGCCGGCGATTGCGGTGGAGATTTCGAGCGTTACCGTGGAGGATCGCGGACAGCTCGACCACATGGCGCCTGGTGTTGCGGACGCGATTGCGCGCGGGGCAGCGGCGTTTCGTCCCACCTACGTGGTGCCGGCAAATCCGGGAGAGCGGCCATGACGCCAAGATGGCGCTGGTGGTTTCTGGGCGCGCTGTTCCTGGCGGTGGTGATTGCGGCGATTTACCTCCCGATTTTGCGGCGCAACATCCGGCAAGCAGCCAAGTTGCAGCAGCGCAGCGAAGAACAGGCGCGACGGGAGTTGACACAGCCTACGGTCATCAATCCAAGCGATCCGAAAGTGAAGGCGAAATTATTTTGGGCGTCGGGGGCGGATGACGGAACGCTCTCGGCGGTGACCGTGGAGCTGCCGCTTTCGAAAGACCCTGTGCTGCGGTCGAAGCAAGTGCTGAACACGTTGCTGGCGGGCCCAGTGGACACCGAGCTACGCACGCTGCCACCCGATGCGGCTCTGCTGGCGTTTTATTTGTTGCCGGATGGAACGGCGATTGGGGATTTTTCGGAGGCGTTGGCGACGTCCATACCGTCGGGAATTGAGAGCGAACAGTTGGCAGTGGATTCAATCACGAAGACCCTGGAGGCGAATGTGCCGCAGGTGCGAAGGCTGAAGATTTTGATTCATGGGCAGGAAGTGGAAACCCTTGCGGGGCATTTGGACTTGAGCCAGGCGTTTGTGGTGAATGCGAATGCGGGGCCAGGGCCGCGAGCTGCGGGACTGCCAAGCCCAAGCGCGGCGACACCAGCGTTGACACCTGCCGCAGCCACGGTCAAACTGGCCGAACCGACGAGAAAACCATGAGTGGGACGCGCGAACGTGGCGCAGCAGCGGGAGGGAAATTGCGAGCCGATGGACGCAGCGCCGATCAGATGCGCGCGCTCAAGATTACGCCGGATTTTATCTCCACGGCGGAAGGCAGCGTGCTGATCGAGCTGGGGAACACACGCGTGATTTGCACGGCGACGGTGGACGACGGTGTGCCCGGATTCCTGAAGGGCACCGGCAAGGGTTGGGTCACGAGCGAATACGGAATGCTGCCGCGCGCTACGGAGGAACGCACGGCGCGCGAAGCTACGCGAGGGAAGCAGTCTGGGCGCACGCTGGAGATTCAGCGGCTGATTGGGCGATCGCTGCGCGCGGTGACGGATCAGGAGGCGCTGGGCGAGCGCACCGTGTGGCTCGATTGCGATGTGATTCAGGCGGACGGCGGGACGCGGACGGCGTCGATTACGGGCGCGTTTGTGGCGCTGGCGTTGGCGTTCGAACGCTTGGTGGCCGCAGGGATGCTGAAGCGTTCCCCGCTCATCGACACGGTGGCCGCGACGAGCGTGGGGGTTGTGGATGATCGCGCGCTGCTCGATCTGGCGTATGAAGAGGATGCCCGCGCGGAAGTGGACATGAACGTGGTGATGACGGGCAGCGGACATTTTGTGGAGATTCAGGCGACGGCGGAGGGGCGTCCCTTCAGCGGGAGCGAGATGCAGGACCTGCTGGCGCTGGCGGCGGCGGGGATTCGGCGGCTGACCGATGAACAACGCGCGGTGCTACCTGTGAAATTCAGTGCGCGCGCCCGTTAGACTTTTTCTCGCGTCTTCCAATCCAGGAAAATTTGCGGAATATCGCGCGCTGGCGCGGGCGGTGGAGCCTGCCTTTCCGGGCGAGGCGGAGATTGCATTGGAGTTGCTGCCGCGGTTCGAATCTTTGCCGGCATTCGCGGAGAATGCTCCCACGTTTGCGGAAAATGCGGCGGGGAAGGCGCTGCATTACTCGCGATTTTGCGACGGGCTGGTGTTTGCGGATGATTCGGGGTTAGTGGTTCCGGTGTTGTGCGGAGCGCCGGGAGTTTTGTCGGCGCGCTACGCGGGAGCAGGGGCGAGCAGTGCAGAGCGGAATGCTAGGTTGCTGGAGGCTTTGCGAGACAGGAGCGGGGCGGAGCGTCGGGCGCATTTTGTTTGCGCGATTGGGCTAGCGGAACGGGGGCGCGTGAAGGCTGTCGTTACAGGACGCGTGGATGGGGAAATCTTGGAAGCGCCGCGAGGGGATCGCGGATTTGGGTACGATCCCGTTTTTTATGTCCCTGCGCTGGGGAAGGGATTCGCGGAGATTTCGGCGGCGGAAAAGAATGAGCATAGTCATCGAGGACGAGCGTTTCGGAAATTGCTGGCGTTTCTTGACAAGGCTGAGCCGAGCAACATCCGGTCGTGTGCGCGGCGCGACTAAGGTAGTGTCCTGATGCGCGTGTGATACTCTGGCAGTCGGCTATGAAAAAAACGAAGAAAAAGAAGACGCGATCGTCAGGAAAGGAGCGCGATCGCTCCGCTCGCGCGAAACTGGCGGTGATTGGCACGACAGCCGAGAAGCCGGCCAAGGCCGCGAGAGTGGCGCGGACGGTGGGACGCGGAACGGACCCAAAGCGCGTCGCGGCGATTCTGGCGAAGTTGGACGAGGCGTACCCGGCGGCGACTTGCGAATTGATACACGAGAACCCGTTTCAACTGCTGATTTCAACGATCCTTTCGGCGCAGTGCACGGACGTGCGCGTGAATCAAGTGACGCAAACGCTTTACAAGAAATATCCGAACGCGGAGGCGTTCGCTCGCGCGAATCCGAGCGAGTTGGAGCAGGAGATACGACCGACGGGATTCTTCCGCAACAAGACGAAGTCGATCATGGGAGCAAGCAAGGGGATCATTGAGAATTTCGGCGGGCAAGTGCCGCGGACGATGGAAGAGATTCTGACACTGCCCGGCGTGGCTCGGAAAACGGCGAACGTGGTGCTGGGAACGGCGTATGGGATCGCAAGCGGCATAGTGGTCGATACGCACGTGATTCGGCTATCGCGGCGGCTGGACCTGACGAAACACGAGGACCCCAAGAAGATCGAGGAAGACCTGATGCGCGTGATTCCAAAAGAGAAGTGGATCACGTTTTCGCATCAATTGATTTTGCACGGGCGGCGGGTCTGCGTGGCGCGGAAGCCGAGATGCATCGATTGCAATCTGGAATCGCTTTGCTATTCGAAGGATAAGACGGTTTAGCTGACTTCAAGCGGCGGCGCCTTGCCGGCTGCTGAATTCGGCGAAGGTTTTGCCCTGCTCAGCGAGTCGCTGCAGCAAGGGCGCAGGCTCCCACCAGTTGCCGAGGCGCTGCTGAAATTCGCGGATGCGCTCATAGACTTTTTTCAGGCCGATCGTGTCGGCGTACCACATGGGGCCGCCGCGATACGCGGGAAAGCCGTAGCCGTTGAGATAGATGATGTCGATGTCCACGGCGCGAAGCGCGATGCCTTCTTCGAGGAGGCGCGCGCCCTCGTTCACCAGCGTGTAGATGCAGCGGTCGACGATTTCCTCTGCGGAAACTTCGCGTTGCGGAATGCGAGCTTCGGAAGTCCACTGACGAATTAGGCCGAAGACCTTCGGGTCAGGAGACGGCTTGCGATTTTCATCGTACTTGTACCAACCGGCGCCGGTCTTCTGGCCGAAGCGGCCTAGCTCGCAAAGGCGGTCCTCGATGAATGCTTGGCGGACTCCGGGTCTCTGCAGGTGGCGATATTCCTTGCGAATGCGCCAACCAACGTCGAGGCCCGCGAGATCGCCGGTGGCGAGCGGGCCCATGGCCATACCGAATTCGTAAAGCGCATTGTCCACCGCTTCGACGCTGGCTCCTTCTTCGACGAGGAACTGCGCTTCGCGTCGGTATGGGCCGAACATGCGGTTGCCGACAAAGCCCGCGCAGTTGCCCACCAGCACGCCGACCTTGCTCACTTTTTTCGAGACCTGCATGCAGGTGGCGATGACTTCTTTGCTGGTTGCCGCACCTCGCACGATTTCCAGCAGACGCATAACGTTGGCAGGGCTAAAGAAGTGCGTGCCGATGACAGATTGTGGGCGGGAAGTGGCGGATGCGATTTCGTCAATGTTGAGGCTGGAGGTGTTGGTGGCGAGAATCGCGCCGTGCTTGCAGACGCGATCGAGCTGGCTGAAAACTTCTTTCTTCAGCGCCATGCTTTCGAAGACCGCTTCAACAACCATATCGACGATAGCGAATTCGCTGTAATCCAGCGTTGGTCGAATTAGCTTGAGACGCGCGTCGACGAACTGTTGCGGGAAGCGGCCACGTTTGACGGAGGTGGCGTAATTTTTCTGAATGTTGGCGAGGCCGCGATCGAGCGCGGCTTGATCGGTTTCCTTGAGGACCACGGGGATTCCCGCGTTGGCAAAAACCATAGCGATGCCGCCGCCCATGGTGCCGGCGCCGACGATGCCGACGGAGCTGACGCCAAGTGTGCGAGTCTCCTTCGGCACGTCGGGAATTTTCGCGACTTCGCGCTCGCCGAAGAACGCATGGATGAGCGCCTTGGATTGATCGGAGAAGAGGCATTTTGTGAAAAGCTCTTCTTCTTTCTGACAACCTTGGTCGAACGGCAACTTTGTGGCGGCCTCAATGGCATCGACAGCGGCAAGCGGGGCGAGCAAGCCACGCTGCTTTTTGCGAGCCGTCCCGCGGGCAGCGGCAAGAATCGGAGCATTCTGCTCAGGCGTGCCTAGCTTTTCGTTGCGCTCGCGGGTTTTCGGAGCAGGCTTCGCTGCGACTTCCTTTGCGAAGGCCATCGCTGCTTGCAGCAAGTCGCCTTGAACCAGCCGATCGAGAATGCCGGACTTGAGCGCGTCTTCGGCTTTCACGGGAGCGCCTTCCGCGCACATCTCAACGGCTTTCGCTATACCCGCTAGGCGCGGCAAGCGCTGCGTTCCGGCAGCGCCTGGAATTATCCCGAGCTTCACCTCCGGCTGGCCGATTTGAGCAGTGGGCAACGCAATACGGTAGTGACCTGCCATCGCGAGTTCGAGCCCTCCGCCGAAGGCCGTGCCGTGAATGGCCATGATCACCGGCTTCCCAAGATCCTCGATGCGCATCAGCAAGGGCTTCAAGCTTTCGCGGCAGATGATTTTTCCGGAGGTGAGTTCGCCGAATTCCTTGATATCCGCGCCAGCGATGAAGGTTCGCCCGGCGCCAATGAAGACGACGGCTTTGACGGTGTCATCCTTTTCGATTTGCGCGACGGCGGCAGCGATGCCAGCCGAGACCGCGGAACTCAGCGCGTTCACCGGCGGATTGTTGATGGTGACAACGGTGATTCCGTCGATTTTTGTGAGCTGCACCAGGTCATTCATGATTTCTGTGTCTATGGCTCCTTGCAGCAGGATATCAGGAGAACGGGATGCCGATTTTCTTGGAAATGACGCGGAGTTCTTCGACCACAGGCATAATCAGCGGCACGCCTTGCTTGCTGCGCAGCTTTTCCGCGTCGCGTTCGGGATCGCCTGGGATGAGCGGACCGTTGGTGCCGGGCGCGGGTTTCGTGGCGCGAAAGACGCGGATGAAGTCATCAATCTGGCGCTTGAACTCATCGGCTTCGATGAAGCCGTCAATGCGAAGCGCGCCGAAGAAGTGGCCAATTCCCTTCCCCACGCTGCGCGCCGGAACTTCCTGGCGCAGAGCGAAGGGCGGCGTAAAGGGACCCCAGTTCGCTCCGCTCAGCACGGCACTCAAGACGTCGACCATGATGGCGAGGCCGTAGCCTTTGTGACCGCCGCGCTCGCGGTCGGAGCCGAGCGGCAGGAGCGCGCCGCCCGCCACGATGTCGTCGGGATTTGTCGTGCCGCGACCTTGATTGTCGATGCCCCAGCCTTGGGGTATGGATTCGCCCCGTCGGCGCGCCATTTCGATTTTGCCGTAAGCGGCGGCGCAGGTGGCCATGTCGACCACGATGGGAGGCTCCTCTTTTGCTGGAAAGGCGATGGCAATGGGATTCGTGCCGAGCATGCGCTCCGCGCCCCAGAGCGGCGTGACCAATTTGGTGGAATTGGTCGTGGCCATGCCGATCATGTCGCGCTCAAGCGCTTTTAGCACGTAGTAGCCGGCGATGCCGAAATGGTTGCTGTTGCCAATGCTAACCCAGCCGGAGCCGACTCTTTCGGCCATGTCCATGGCGATTTCATTCGCTTGCGGACCGACCACGAGGCCAAGACCGTTGTCCCCGTCGATGGTGGCGGTGCTTGGCGTCGAACGCACGATTTTGATCTTCGGTGTGGGATTGATGAGGCCTTCGCTGAGCAGCTCGACATAGCTGGTCAGGCGGGCGACGCCGTGGGAATCGATGCCGCGCAGGTCTGCGGAGGCGAGCACGTCAGCGGCTTGCGCGGCGTCAGTTTTGGGGACGCCGAAATGCAGGAAGACGCGCTTGCTGAACTCGCGCAACGCTTCGATGGGAAATACCTTGGCCTCCACGGTGGCCATGTTCCTCCTTGGGTCTTGCGACTCAATGCCGCTTACGCGGGCAGAGTTTGCCCTCGCGTTTCCACGCCAAAGGGTATCAGCAGCAAGCCCAAGGCAAAAGCGAGCGAAGTCATGGCGACGGGAATGCCCAGCGAGCCGTAGTGCTGAACACCTGCGCCGACCAAAAAAGTGATTGCGGCGCCGCCGAAACGGGCGAAAGAAGTGGAAAATGCAAAAGCACTGGCGCGGCATTCGGTCGGGTATTGTTCCGGCAGCCACAACGTGTACACGGCGAAATTCGAGCCGCCGAGCCCGAGAAAAAACAAGCACACAAAAAAACGTGGCAGTGCAGAAGGCCCCATGTAGAAAACTTTTCCAAAGGTAAGCGCGATGAAGACCAGCATCAGCGCGAAATAGAACGCAAGCGCGCCGCGGCGTCCGAGCCGCTCGGCGAGCCAGGGCATGAGGAGGCAGCCGAGAATGGTTGCGAACGCAACCAGCATGGTGGCGCGGGAAGCGAGCTGAGCGGCCGCGGGGCCGACGCGCCCGGCCGCTTCAGCGAGGGTGGTTACCGCAGAAGGCACGTACACGGTGCCGGCCCAGAGTCCGCAAATGGATGCGAGCATAAACAACGTATTGAGGATGGTGCGGCGCCGCAACGATTCGGAAAATAGCGCGGCAAAGGGACGCCAGATGGCCCAGGAGTGCACCACGCGCTCTTTTGCCTTCCACCGCGAAGGCTCGTTGACACCGTGACGCACCCAGGCGAGCAGCAGCGCGGGCAATCCGCCGACGGCGAACATGACGCGCCATCCGTTGTGACCAAAGCGGCTGCCAATCGCGTAGTTGGCAATGGCGGCGAGAAAGATTCCGACGTAATAGCCGGTGTGCATGTAGCCTGCACCGGCTCGACGTCGATTCTCGGGCCACTCCTCGGCGACGAAGGTGCCGCCCATAGCCCACTCGCCGCCAATACCGATTCCGGCAAGCAAGCGAAGGATGGCCAATTGCCCTACGTTGGTGACAAGCGCGCTTAAGAACGTGAACACGGAATACCACACTACGGTGATCATCAACGTGTGCACGCGGCCGAATTTATCTCCGATTGGTCCCCAGAGAAACGCCAAGCCCCAGCCGATCAGAAAAAGCGCGAATAGCAGCCCGCCGTAGAAGCCGATTTCTCCTTTGGTAGCGGGAATTCCGGAACGCGGGAGCAGATCGCGGAGCGACGGGACGAGAACCAGAGCGTAGATGAAGGAGTCCATGCCATCAAGCGCCCAGCCGCCCCACGCAGCCCAAAATCCGCGAATCTGATTGCGATTCAGGGGCACTTCGCTGGAATTTTGTGCGTTCACCTTTGCGACCGACATGGGCGGCGGGACTATATCACTTTTATGCATGCTGCCAGAGATAGGCGCGGACAAAGAAGTAGACGGTCATGGCCGAGCCGATGATGATAACGAAAGCGCGAATCCAAGTTTGCGGCAAACGCTGCGCATAATGCGCAGCGAAATAGCCGCCGACGATAGCGCCGAGCGTCATTACCGCGCCTTGCTTCCAGACGATCGCTCCAGTGGCAATGAAGGTGAAAGTAGCCACGCCGTTAATGAAGCCGCCGAGCACGACCTTGAGCGCGTTCATAGCGTGCATGTCGGTCATGCCGATGGCCGCGAGCATGGCCAAGTTCATGATGCCCATACCGCCGCCGAAGTAGCCGCCGTAGATCGCCACAAATAGCTCGAAGATGCTGGCGCCGGCGACGGCCGCGTTGCTCGATTCGTGGGAAATTCCTGCGGAGATGCGCCCGGTGAGGTGCTTACCGAAAGCGAAGAGCAGGGTGGCGCCCAGCAGCAGCCAGGGGAGAACGCGCAGAAAGGTTTGCGGCGGCGTCTTGATTAGGAGCACTGCGCCCGCCAGTCCCCCTACGATGCTGGTGGCGATCAGCGGAATCATCACGCGCTTTGAAATATTGAGGTGTTTGCGGTACGCGCCGCCGCTTGCGGTGACGCCGACCCACAGCGCCAGGGTGTTCGTGGCGTTTGCGGCGACAGGACCAACCCCGGTGAATAGAAGCGCCGGGAACGCGATGAAGCTGCCGCCGCCGGCAACGGCATTGAGGGCGCCGCCCAAAACCCCGGCGGCAAACAGAAAGATGGCCTGCGGAAGAGTCAAGGCAGTCTTTTATCACGAATGCGCTGCCGTGCTCCACTTCTAGCAGGATTCGTCAGGACGCAACGGCGTTCTTGACAATGCACGGGTCTACGTATATGAACGTGCGGTTTCCGTTCTTGCAATAAGCCGAAGCGAGGGCGGTTTCCGGCCCGTTAACACGGCATTCACATTTGTGGGATAACTGTCAGATAGCAGCAGTTTGCCTTTCCGATCCGCGTCGAGGGTTAACACGTCGAGGTTAACAGGAGGAAGCATGGCCAGCCGTGCAGACGCAATTCCGATGGGTGGAACGACCGATTACAGCATCTGGAGGGTGATTCTTGCCTCCTCCGTCGGCACCATGATCGAATGGTACGACTTCTACATCTTCGGCAGCCTAGCGGCCGTTCTGTCCACAAAGTTCTACCCGCCGGGCAACCCCACGTTCGCTTTTATCGCCTACCTTTCCACCTTCGCCATTGGGTTCATGGTGCGCCCGTTTGGGGCGCTCTTCTTCGGAAGAATAGGCGACTTGGTAGGCCGTAAGTATGCCTTCTTGGTCACGCTTACTGTGATGGGTTTTGGAACATTTCTGATCGGCCTGATGCCCACTTACGCGACGGCCGGTTGGTTTGCTCCCATCGCACTGATCGTCATCCGAATCTTTCAAGGACTGGCGTTGGGAGGGGAGTATGGAGGAGCCGCAATTTACGTTGCCGAACACGTTCCCGACAACAAAAGGGGCTACTGGACCAGTTATATTCAAATTACGGCGACGCTGGGTTTGTTTCTTTCCATCATCACGGTGATCCTCCTCCAGTTCTACATGACGCCCGCAAATTTCCAGAGCTACGGATGGCGCATTCCCTTCCTGGTTTCGGTCATCCTCGTCATGATCTCGCTTTACATTCGCCTCAAGATGAAGGAGTCGCCTATCTTTACGCAGATCAAGAGCACGGGCATGAGCTCGGCGAAGCCGCTGATGGAAGCCTTCACGCAGTGGCCAAACTTCAAGCTCTTCCTGGTCTCGCTGCTGGGGGCCACCGCGGGACAGGGCGTGGTCTGGTATACAGGCCAATACTATGCATTGTTCTATCTGCAGTCGATTTTAAAGGTGAATCTGCGCACTGCCTTTATCATTGTGGCTCTGGCCATGTTGTTCGCCATGCCTTTCTTCACGGTTTTTGGAGCGCTCTCCGACAAAATAGGGCGCAAGAAGATCATCATGGCCGGTTGTTTGCTTGCCGTGGTCACTTATTACCCCATCTACCACGCCATGCGGGACGCCGCGGGCAATAACGTAGTCACGTTCAAGTCGCAAAGGAACCCAGTCACCGGCGCCCCGACTTTGACCCCTTTGACCATAGATGCAAGCGGGAAACAGGTTCCGGCCCCGGTTGCGCCGAATCCCAACGTGCCATTGCTGACGCTTCTGGTTTTCCTGCAGGTTATCTACGTCACCATGGTTTACGGGCCGATCGCTGCCTATCTCGTGGAAGCATATCCGGCAAAGATCAGGTACTCGGCATTCTCGTTGCCTTATCACATAGGTAACGGAGTCTTTGGCGGGCTGGTGCCGTTGGTCGGAGTCTATCTGTGCGAGGCGACCGGCAATATCTATGCGGGTCTGTGGTATCCGATGACTGTGGCCACAGTGACGTTTGTGGTCGGGTCTATCTTCTTGAAAGAAACGCACGGCACGAAAATCTGGGATGAAGTCGGCGGGCAACCGGCGGCAGCGAGCCGCTGAACACTGTGCGCAGCCGATTGACTCCCGCACTTTAGCGGGAGCATTATCAGCCTTACTAGGTCAGGCAAGCTCCACATTTGGCGCTACGCGCTTGCCCGGACTTCCGGCGCATTTTCGGGCGCGGGATTGTCTTCGTCGTATGGTTTCAGTCGGAATTCATCTCTCCAGGGGGAGCCATGGCCGTCGCCAAAGCCCGCAAAGCCGCCAATAAAGCGAATGGGAAGCCGAAACCTGCGCCGAGCGGGCCGAAAACCAAGGAGAACGAGGCGCAGATCGCCGTTCACTGGAAAGAGGAAGAGTATTTTCATCCTTCGCCGAAATTTATTGGACAGGCCAACCTGAGCGATCCCGCGATGGTCGAGCGTTTCAGCGAGAAGAACTTCCCGGAATGCTTCCGCGATTACGCCGAGCTGCTGCACTGGGATCAGTATTGGCACACGACGTTGGACACCAGCAATCCACCGTTTTGGAAATGGTTTGTGGGTGGCAAACTGAACGCATGCTACAACTGCGTCGACCGGCATCTCACTCAATACAAAAACAAAGCGGCGCTGATTTTTGTTCCAGAGCCGGAAGGCGAAGCTGCTACGGTCATCACCTACCAGGAACTCTATCGCCGGGTGAACGAAGTCGCTGCCATGCTGCGCGATTTTGCCGGGCTTAAGACCGGCGACCGCGTCACCATTCACATGCCCATGATTCCGGAACTGCCCATTACCATGCTGGCGTGTGCGCGCCTTGGCGTCGTGCATTCGGTCGTTTTTGGAGGTTTCAGCGGAGAAGCGTGCGGCCTGCGCGCGGCGGATTCCGGCAGCCGCGTGCTGATCTACGCCGACGGCTACTATCGAAACGGCAAGTGGGTGGACCACAAAGGAAGCGCCGACATCGCCGTGCAAACAGCGAAGAAAGAGGGCCAGACCGTCGATAAAGTGCTGATCTGGAAGCGCTATCCAGGGCATTTCCGCTCTGAAGCACCGATGATCATGGGCCGCGACTTTTTTGTCGATGAAGTTCTACAGGACTATCGCAATCACGTCGTAGAGCCTGTTTCACAGGATGCGGAAGCGCCGCTCTTTCTGATGTACACCAGCGGCACCACGGGGAAGCCCAAGGGCTGCCAGCATCGCACCGGCGGTTATCTTGCCTATGTCGCCGGGACATCGAAGTATTACCAGGACATTCACCCAACCGACGTCTACTGGTGCATGGCCGATATTGGCTGGATCACCGGGCACTCTTACATTGTGTACGGCCCGCTGGCCCTCGCCGCGACCAGCGTGCTGTATGAAGGCGTGCCACAATTCCCGGATGCCGGCCGTCCGTGGCGCATCGCCGAGCGCTTGGATGTAAACATCTTCCACACTTCGCCGACGGCGATTCGCATGTTGCGCAAGGCTGGCGGCGACGAGCCGAAGAAGTACAACTACCATTTCAAGCACATGACCACGGTCGGCGAGCCCATCGAGCCGGAAGTCTGGCGGTGGTATTACGACATGGTCGGAAAAAAGGAAGCTGTGATTGTCGACACCTGGTGGCAGACGGAAACGGGGGGCTTTCTATGTACCACTAAGCCCGCGCTCGATCCCATGAAGCCCGGGAGCACAGGACCGCCCGCTCTTGGCATCTATCCTATCATCTGGGACGAAGAAGGAAAGGAAGTGCGCGCAGGCTCCGGCGCCGCTGGAAACATTTGCATTCGTAACCCGTGGCCAGGGATTATGCAGACCATCTGGGGCAGCCCGGAGCGCTTCGTCGATCAGTACTACAAAAAGTACAACAAGAATCCGCAAAGCAAGGATTGGCGTGACTGGCCGTATTACGCAGCGGACGGTGCTGTGCTCGCCGCGGACGGCTACTACCGCATCCTCGGCCGCGTTGATGACGTCATCAACGTCGCCGGCCACCGGCTCGGCACAAAGGAAGTCGAATCGGCTTGCCTCACCTGCCCCGAAATTGCGGAGGCCGCGGTCGTTCCCGTTGTGGATGAAGTCAAGGGTCGCGTGCCCGTCGTTTATGTTTCGCTGAAACCGGGAGTGTCGCCGAGCAAGCAAGTACAGGACAAAGTGACAGCCACCATCGAGACCATGATTGGCAAGATCGCGCGCCCCAAGACCATCCACATCGTTCCGGACATGCCGAAGACACGCTCCGGCAAGATCATGCGCCGCGTGCTAGCCGCCATTTCCAATCAAATGGATACCGGTGACATCACCACGCTTGCCAATCCGGATATTGTCGAGCAAATCCGCATACAAGTGCAGGGCCGCAATAGAGGACCAATCAAGGAAGGCCCCGAAGACATAAAAATGTTCGGGGACGAGCGCTGATCGCGCTGACGAATAGCTAAGCAGGATCGTGGGAGTTAGCTAGGGGCGAGTTGGCCCGAATATTGGCGGCTGCCCAGCGCATCGAGTCTGCGCCGCGGCCTGCATGTCTGCATCCAGCAGGGCGCCGCGCCAACGCGCTGCGGAGCAAAGCTGCTCAACGCTCAAGCCAATCGCGCCGCGCAAATCGGAGCCTTCGAAGTTAGCGCCCTCGAAACTGGCGCCGCGCACAATGGCCCCGGTCAGCACCGCGCCGCGTAGATCAGCGTTCTTGAAATTGGTGTCCAGAAAAATCCCGCCCTTGAACTGCGCGCCGGTTAGATTCGCTCCAACAAGCTTCGCGGCGGAAAAATCGGCGTCGTGCAGATTGGCCAGCGCCAAGACGGCTTTTTCCAGCTTGGCATCGCGAACGTCCGCGCGCGAGAGGTCCGTGCGCAACAATTGTGCATCGCGCAGATCGATCGCGTACATGGAAGCACCGGAGAGATTGGCATTCGACAGGCTGGCACCCTCAAAAATTCCGTAGGACAGGTCCGCTCCGTGAAGATCCGCCGACGAAAGATTTATGCCTCGCGCATCCGCGGAAACGAACACGGCACGGCTGGCTTGCACTCGGTCAAGCACCGCGTCGTGCAAACGCGTCTCGCGCATGTTGGCGCCGCGCAGATCCGCCTCGGACAAGTAGACCCCTTCCAGATTCGCGCGCCACAGCCGCGCATTCACCCAAAATGTGTGATAGGCGCGCGCGTATCGCAAGCTCATTTGATTGAGCCGCACGCCGCGGATCGCCGCGATTCCTTCCTCAGACCAGTCTCCGTGCGCAGGGAGCGGCGAGAAAGACGCCTCCGTCACGTCGGCATAGGGGCGGTATCCTACAAACTGCAAACCTTGCGCGGCCCAGCGCCGAATGTCTGAGCTGCTCATCTCCGGAGCAATGGAGCTGTCCGCGGGCATCCCACGAATCACGCCAAACGACAGAAGGAACAGCAAGCAGGCGCTCAGCACGGTCACTTTCAGCGTGGAGAGCACCACTGGAAGGATCGCTTTTGACTTTCGGTACAAATCGCCCGGCCGCAGAACGCGCGAAACAATGGTCGGAAGGCAGGTGGCCGCGGCCACCGAGAGCGCTATCAGCAGGACGTGCAGCAGCGTTCCGCGCATGTCCTGCCGCGCCAGATAACGCAACCAAAAGAAGAATAACGTGACAGGCGCGACCCAGTACGCGAGAACGGCGGCCACTACCGCCTCGAGGATGGCTTGCGGCGAACGGCTATCGCGCATCCAACGAAAATGGCGGCGCACCAGCGCCATGAGAAACCACGGTCCATCTTTTTCCGGCGTGTTCCCATCGATAAATACCGCGGGCAGGGCGGCCATGTTGCCCCACAGGCGCAACAGCAAGAAATGAAACCGCAGATACACAAGCACAATTAACAATGGCGCGCCCAAGTAAAAGCCGCTCATGGGCACGGCATTGGAAACTCGCGCGAGAGGAATCGCGGAGGAGTTCAGCACCAGGCGCACGTCCGTCGTGAAAGCGATCACGACGGCGCATATCGCGCAGGCTGTCAGAATCAGAAAATAGATCCAGCGGGAAAACCTGGTTGCCTGCGCGATGGCCTTGGCGCCGTCAAACGTAGCCACTGCCTCAGGCAGCATGGCGTCGAAGAGGTTCGTCCCGCCCAGCCGCCCGACCCACAAACCCTCGGCGCCATAGAGCGTCGCGCCCATAAGATTCGCTCCGCGCAGCTCCGTGCCAAGCAGGTTGGTATCGCGTAGGTCGGCTTGCACCAGCGATGCGCCGCGAAGATTGGCCAGCGAGAGGTCAGCGCCGCGAAAATTCGCCTTGTTCAAGAACGCGCCTTGCAGGTTGACACCCGTCAAGTCCGCGTGCGCGAGGTTTACGCCGCACAAATCCGCCTTGATGCCGGACTCGCCGCCCGATTCAACCCAGATCTTGTGCTGGTCCAAAACCTCGGCAAGGTCGAGCAGGCTAATCCCGCGAGATTCATCTGCCGGCGAAATTTCCGCCGGCCTAGACTTAAGTTCCGATGCCATCCGAATTGTTCCCCCGTAAACGCCGCTTCACGGCCGCAGCCGTAGCGCCGCGGCCTCTTCTGGCCGGATTCAATGTTGGGCTGGGGCCCGACCGTTGCCGAAAATTCCCCGCAATTTGGAGATGCGGCTGAGCAGGTTCATCCTCTCCTAAAAACGTTGCGGAAATCTCCTGCTCCGAGGTACAGGGCTGCGAAGAGGTAAACTGACGCGAGCGCCCGACCTCCTGCGCGCTCCCATCGCTTGATTTTCATGTTGCGGATATTTTTCGAGGTTGAGGAGATGACGCTTCTAGATAGTTTTCGCAAAAAAAGAGCCGGGGTCTCCGCTGAGGGGCCGAGGTACCCCGGCTTATCCTGCCCGCCTCCGCAGTGAGCGAGCAAGAAACCTGAGAAATTTAGTGTTTATCTTCGTCGCCGCGCAGGAATTCGTAGCGCTCGATTGCCGCCACCACACCAATCGCGCCTTGATCACGCGTTTCGGTCCGCTGAACTCGTCCGAGGCAACGGACGCGAACCGGACCTGCGAGGGTAATTTCATTCGGCAGGGTCAGCAGGATTTCGACTGGAGAGCCTTCCTTTACGTCCTTGGCCAAGAAGAAGTACACCCCGCGGGAGCTGACGTCTCGCGATTCCGTGCTGGTTTCTCCCACTGCCGCACCAGTCGTCCAGCGGACGGTAAGCGGAAGGCGCATTTGAAAGCGTTGCGTCGTGCGGCGTTCAGACCCGTTCAAAGCGGAGCCTCCTGAAGCGAAGCAAGAGTCTATCCCGGTGCAACCAGACCGACAATAGGACTGTAGGCACAAAAATGATTCAGCGCTGCGAAGTACCGATGTACTAGGAGGAGGTGCGCCGAAGGGCCGCGCGACAGCAATTCGCGCCTTGGACTTGCGATTTCAGGTCGCAGAGGCATCCTCGCGTAAAGCACGTATCCCCATACAGTTAGCGGTATTCAAACTCGGGAAGCTTGAGTAGTTCTGCGCAGCGCGTGCCGTAGCTCAACAAGTCGCCGCTTCTAAGCGGGCGCTAGTACGCCGCCCAGGTAACCCTAGCTGCGCAGCCGGCGCAAGCAGGCAATCGGGATAACTTTGCAGGTGCCTGAGGGTTCCGCAGCTTCTGCGAAATCAGGCCGACTGGTCGATCAGGCGGTGGTGAATCGCGTAGAGCGCCAGTTCCAGACGGTCGGAGACGCCCAGCTTGTCAAAAATGTTGTGCAGGTGATTTTTAACCGTCTGCTCGCTGATAAAGAGTTTTTCGCCGATTTCCTTGTTGCGGAAGCCTTGCGCGACCAGTTGCACAATTTCCTTTTCGCGGTCGCTCAGCAGCGGCTTTTCGCGGCGCGGCCCTGATTCCGAAGACTTGGAAAAAGCCTTCATCACCTCGGCAGTCATGCGGTTATCCAGCCAGATCTCGCCGGCGTGGACGCGGTGAATGCTCTTCACCAGCAGGTCCGTGGCGGACTGCTTCAGCACGACACCGCGAGCGCCCAAACGCATGGCGCGCACCACGTCGCGGTCGTCTTCCGCGGCGGTAAGCACGACGACGCGCGTGGGCAGGGTGTCAAAATTGACTTCCTCCAGGACGGCCAAGCCGTCTTTATCCGGCATGCGCAAGTCGAGCAGCAGGATGTCCGGCTTGAGCTTGGCGAGCATCTTGATGCATTCAGCGCCGTTCTGCGCTTCGCCAACGATGGTGATATCTTCGTCGGCATCGAGAAGTTTGCGGAGGCCATCGCGAAATATCGCGTGGTCATCCGCAAGGAGGACACGAATCTGCTGTTTAGTCTTGGCCATGTCAACCGAGTGGAATCTCGATGGTTAGACGCGCTCCATGGCCTGGGTTGGACTCCACGGTCAACATGCCCCCCACAGTACGCGTACGCTCCTTGATGGAGATGGGACCCAGCCGCAGGCGATCCAGTTCATCGCCAGTGAACCGGCCTGCGAAACTAAAACCCTCGCCGTTGTCGTCAACCACTAAAACGAGCCGACTGTCGTCCTGCGACAGTTTTACCACGACATGGGAAGCCTTCGCATGTTTTTTTATGTTGTTGAGTGCTTCACGGTAAATCTGGAAAATCTCGCGGCAGACGCGGTCCGGGGCGTGTAGCTCCACCGAGTCGATGAGCAAATCCAGTGCCAGGGCAGACTCGTTGCGGTAGCGCTCCGCAAAACCCCGCATTAAATCCACTAAATCCGCGCTTTGCACGCGCAACGGCCGCAGGTCCGTGACCATGTGGCGCAGCTCAGCGGACTCATTCTTGACGGTCTGCTGCAGGTTGGCCAGCCCGGCCACCGCGTGCTCCGGCGAGACACCCGCGCGGCGCCGCAGCACGTCGAGCTGGATTTCAATGCTCAGCAGCGTCTGCAGAATGCCGTCATGCAGGTCGCGCGAGATGCGGCTGCGCTCTCCTTCAATGGCGCGCGCGCGCAGGTGCCGCAGCAAAAAGATATTTTCCACCGAGGGACCCACGTGCCGCGCAACGCGTTCAAACCACATCAGGTCCTCGCGCCGGAAAACGCTCCGGCCATTTGACAAAAACAGCCGTCCCGCCGGCTGCCCCATCTGATCGAAAGCAACGGACATGAACGAACGCAGCGCCAGCACCTGCTGCGTCGCTGCCGGCAGGCGCGGCAGCGTCTTCAATGTACGGCCATCACGGCGATCCCAGCCGAATCCCGCACCGGGGCCCACGAGGCTGTTCCAGCAAATCGTCGCGTCCAGGTCGTCCAGAAGAAAGCCGTCCGCGCGTGTAAGCGGCAGGTTTTCCGGAATCAGCCGCTCGCTCTCACCCGATTTCAACTGCCAAACGAAAATGCGTTCCAGGTCAGAGTCGCGATACACCAGCATGGCGCCATCGGTGCGAAACGCCTGCGTCAGTTCGTCCAAGAGCAAACGCAGCGATTCCGAGAGCCCCTGGTCCACCTGCATCGTGGAGCTAACGCGGGTCAACAGTTCATTTTGCGAGGCGAAGCTGCGGCTGAGGTCCCCCAAAAAGGCGCTGCCGCCGCCCGCAGCCAGCGTCGCACCTACCAGGCCCAGCCAGGCAACCACGCGCATCCAATGGATTTCGCCCTTCACCGCTGTGATCATGACCAGCAACAGCGCCAGCCCGCTGGCCAGCGGAAACGCCACGCGCAGCCCCCAGCGAATTCCCGCGGCGTAGCACACAAAAAGGTACGGAAACCAGGCCGGCACCGTGGTTGGGCTCAGGTACATGAAGAAGCCCAGGGCGAGGAGATCGCAAGCCAGGGGTAGATGCCATGTCACGCCGCTTAGCATCCGCTCGAAGAGCAGCGCAACCACGGAAAGAAAAAAATAGGCGATTAAGAAGTAGATGGGGCGGCGCGCGTAGTTGTTGGAGGTCTGTTGAAACAGCGCGATCAGCGCCAGGAGCACGATAATTGGACGCGCGTAAGCAATCTGGCGCTCGATGTGCCGGCGATCCGATTCGTGGGGGCTCATGCGCGGGGACGAAGTTCCTATGCGCTTAGTCTAGCAGCGTGCAAGGCCCTCGAAGCTCAACTCGGTAGGAGAGTTTTCCAGTTTGCAACGGGAAGCCGCCATCCAATTGCAGGCCGAGGTTCAGCCGCCAATTTTGGAGTGCGGCAGTCTTGTTTACCCTGAGCTTCGAAGGGCTCCCGCTTTAACGGTGTCAGACTCTCGTTCAGCTTAATTAGCAAGCCAGCGGCTATAATCGGGAACGGGAACCCGCAACAGAGCGCCCTGCAAACACTACCAACGGTGAGACCGCCTCGGAATTGGCTTGCTTCGAGGCATGTGGAACAGTGATCGCCCGACGGACTGCGGCCAACGGCGCGTCTTCGCCAAGGCGAACACTCTTTCCGTCCGCTGCAATTCCCAACTCCTTCCACATCGAGGCCAGGTCGATCTCCACCGCCTTATCCTTCCATTTCGCGTACAGATCGCTAAGCACCGCAGTGCCCGTCGCCCGGTCTCCGATCCTCAAAGCCTCGGTCAACTCCCAATCATGGGTGATGTCGCCTCCTGCCTCCAGAATTCCTCGCAACGCATCCTGCAGCCCTCTTTGATTGTGAGTCTGTTTGCGAATCTCCAGGTCCGCCACAAAACAGAACAAAGCGCCTCCCCAGTACGTCCGCCCCCAACTGTGCGTATGATCCAACCCGTGATCGCCATCTTGCGGCAGGCCCTTCCGCATGTCGCGCACGAGATCGGCCCACATCTGCTCCGCGCTCATTTGCTTTGCCTGGATGCGCGCGATCGGCTCCACATAGACCGCGATTCCCTCTTCAATCCAGTGATGTTCGTCAGCCATCGACGGGAACGATAGGTGCACCATCTCATGCGTCAACATCCAGTCGCTCGGCAACTCGGCAGCCTGCGTCTGCTTCCCCACGCGAATCTTGATTAACCCACCGTCGTAGCCGAACGTCTGCCCATGCCGCACGCCCGAGCCGTCCACCGGAATGATCCGGACTTGCACATGCGAAACAGGATACCGCCCATAATATGTAGCCACAGCTTCCGCTGCCGATTTTACCCACTGGATCAGATCTGCTTGGGAAAGCTTCATCTCACCGGATTCAATCGTCACGTCGATTTTCGAGCCGCCGATGACGAGCGTTGAAGTCACCTGTCCCGCCTGCGAGGTGAAGGTCCGAGAGATCAGCAGCAGAGCGCAAACAACAAAGAGCATCGGGGGTCCGTACGTTCGCGCCTTGAGAAGCATCGCTCTATTATGACCGCTTGGCACCTCGAAAGTTCCCGGCGGAAGGCGCCTCAAACCCTATCAGAGACTTCCGGGCTTGCCCGCTTCGCAAGCCATCGGTCGAGAAGAGTATCCAGGCAAAGCTTCCCTGGACCGAGAATCAGCACAATCAAGGACGCTACCAGGAACGTGTACGGCGCAGCCGCATAAAACTTGTCGGGATCGGAAAAAATCGAAAACAGCGCTTCCCGGTCAGCCGTGACATACGCCGTGATCAAATTCACTGTGAGCACAAGGGCCGTCAGCCGCGACAATAATCCCAGGGCCAGGAAAATGCCCCCGAAAAATTCCACGCACGAGATGAATACCGCCATCTGCGCCGGCATCGGTAAACCCAAGCTAGTGAAGAAATCCGTCACTTTCTCCAAATGATGCAGTTTGCCCCAGCCGCTTTCGATCAGTTGCCAGCCCCAGTAAAGCCGCACCAGCAGCAGGAAAGGCGATTGCAAATAGTCGAAGGCGCCAAAAAAACGCTTGTACAAGTGTCGAAGGCGAAGAAAGAGTGATTTCATAGGACTGAAGAGATTGACATCCCAAGTGATCGGCTAGTCAGCGGCAAAACCATCCCAGCGCTGCCCAATTCTGAAACCACTGCTGCACCATGCCTGCGCGCTCCTCAGCAGGAACCCGGCTCTTCCGAAAGGCCGCCTCAATTGCTTTGCCCAGAGCCTTCCCTTGCTGCAGCGCGCTCAAAATGATGAACTCCTCCCAGGCAATTCGCCGGAAGTACACCGAATCATCGACCCGATGCACCGCTAGGAAAATCTGCGCCGGCTCTAGCTTCGCCACTGCCTGGACGCGCTTGCGCTTATGCCGCTCCTGAAACGCATTGCTCGCAAAATCCGTGTCTTCGTCCTCTTTCCTCACTTCCAACAGCAAATCGTCGACGGGATATTTCAAATCGAGCAGCCGCACGTACGGTTGCAATGTGAGCTTCAGCTTGGCTCCCGCCTCCGTTCGAAGATCCTCCGGCCGCAGCGATGGCTCCGCTTTCCCGTCGAACGCCTCGATGTCCGCCCACTCCAAACGAACAATATCCACGGCCAGCGCCTGCTTCGGTCCCGCCCATTTCGGATGCTTGCAGAGCCAAGCTTCCAGCCGCGCCCCGAGATTGCGCAGCGTAAATGATCGCGACGGACAGTCCACCAGGTATGCTTTGCTCATCGCTTCAAATCGCCGGTCGCCCAGCACCGCGCGCAACCCCGGAAAGTCCTCAATCATGCTCGATAGCACGCGGAACCAATACTGCCGGTTATAGATTTCCAGCCGGTCGAATGCGGTCAGCCGGTCATTGGGCTTGATGAAGCGTGAAGCATACGCGCGCATGGACTTGCCGTCCGGCGCCCTGTCCTGCATGCGCTCCGAAGCGGTCAGCGGCTGCATCACCGCCCTCGCCATCGTTCGTTGTAGCGCCGCTAGTCTCATACCGCCGTCGCCAGCAACGTGGAAGAAAGAAATCGATTGGCCTTCAGCGCCTCGTCATGCACTTCGTCAAACGAAGGAATGCTGTCGTCCCATTCCAAAAGCGTCGCCGTGTGCCCCACACGCTGAATCGCCCGCTCGTACAGCTTCCACACCGGGTCGATCACCGGATGATCGTGCGTATCCAGAATGTACCGCCGGTATTTCGAATGCCCCGCGATGTGAATCTGCGCCACGCGCTCCGCCGGAACGCTGTTCACGTAATCGAAAGGATTGAAGCTGTGATTCTGCGACGAAACATAAATATTATTCACGTCCAGCAAAATTCCGCAGTCCGCTCGCTCCACCACCTCATTCAAGAATTCCCACTCGGTCATCTCCGAAACGTGAAACTCCGCGTAGCTGCTCACATTTTCGACCGCCACCGGCACTTCCAGAAAATCGCGCACCTCGCGCACCTTCTGCGCGGTCAGCTTCGCGGCCTCAAACGTGTACGGCATCGGCAGCAAGTCGTGCGTGTAGCGCCCGTCCACGCTGCCCCAGCACAAATGGTCTGAGAGCCACGGCGTTTTCGTCCGCTTCACCAGCTCCTTCAATCGCCGCAAGTGCTCGCGATTCGCCTTCTCCGCCGAACCGAAATACATCGACACGCCGTGCTGCACCACTTTGTACTGTTCCAGGATCTGATCGAGGATGCGCAGCGGCCGCCCGCCATCGATCATGAAATTCTCGGAAATAATCTCAAACCAGTCGCACACCGGCTTGCGTGTCAAAATGTGATTGTAGTGCGGCGCGCGCAGCCCAATCCCAATCCCATACTCCGTAAATCCATTAAATCGATTTGCAGGCATTCCTGTGGACTCCAACCGAAGCAAATGAGAAGGAGGGCCAGCGATGCTCACCAGCCCCCACCAACACGAGAGAAGCGTTCGTTCGAGGTTTTGGTTAAGAGGGTTTCTCTTCCGGCATCTTGCTGCCGTCGGTCGCGCAACCGCCCTTGCCCTTGCAAGAGTTCTTCCCCTTGCAACCATTGTCACTGCCCTTGCAGCCGCCCTTGCCCTTGCATGAGTTTTGGCCTTTACAAGCGTGCTTTTCTTTCACCTTCTTGTCGGCCTTTTTCTCCGTGTCCTGGGCGGAAGCGGAAGCCTTCGCCCCGGGGAACAGATTCGAAGCCTGGATGCTGGCGCTGGTGCCCGCGAGCAAGCCCGCGACCGCCGCACCCGTTAGTAAAAAGCGATTCGACTTTGTCATTTTCCCCAACGACCTCCTGATAAATTTTACTGCCTTCACTTCGGGCATACTTCCTTGCCCAAAGACCGTTAAACTTTTAAGCGCAATGGTCGGGACGTAACCATTACTGAGCACGTGGGTTGGCCAGGACCTGGGCCTATGAGTTCAACGGAACCCCAACATACCTCCAAGTCACCCAACTCGCCACTAAAACCTTTTTGACGGCCATGTAAAAGTTTTGTCACCCAGTTCGCGAGGCCGAGACCCCTGTCAACCTATTGACCCCTCGAGCTTCTACTTAGGACATACGTCGGAACTTGACTCTCGGATGCGCGGAGTGGAACAAACTTTGACTAGCTGCTCGCCATCGGCGCGCTTTTCGGCCCGCAAAAACTAGCGTAAACTTATCTCCGTCACCGGTGGGAGTAGCTCAGCTGGTAGAGCGTCGGACTGTGGCTCCGAATGTCGCGGGTTCAAATCCCGTCTCCCACCCCAACCTCAACCGGGTCCGGCCCGGACACATAGGTAACAGAACGTACCGGCTACATGGGTAACACTTTGGGGCCAAACGGATTGTCGAGAGGCTGCAGGG
>Ga0209117_1000183_pt1 | contig 37501 bp, 29 predicted proteins | sample BlaSpr_A8_OM2_M2_FD_187978 | JGI IMG/M metagenome (GOLD analysis project Ga0209117, IMG submission 187978) | Forest soil microbial communities from Thunder Bay, Ontario, Canada - Black Spruce, Ontario site 2_A8_OM2_M2 (SPAdes) (version 2) | ecosystem: Environmental > Terrestrial > Soil > Boreal... | reverse complement strand
TCTCTCGTCACTCGGCTCGAAGAGGAGCCACACGTGAATCCGAACACTCAAACCAAGGAGTTCTCGCTCCGAGATCCGGACGGATATTACGTTACGATCTGTGCGCTCTCTGCGGCCTGACAAGACGCTGCAGCTGCCGAGCGCTGGCCGGGGCTTCATGGGGCAGCGCCGTCCGACCTCGCTCCCCTCGCAGGCCGGCTCTTGCCGTCTGATCGCCCATTCCAATAGGGAACGTATCGCGGAGTTCCGATTATTCTGACGCGCTATCCGGAAGTTGAAACAGGGCGTAATCCGCTACCAATCTTCCGAAGGACCTGAGGAGCCGGCCTTATACCGTTGCACGCCGCTCGTTGACGTGCCTGCCCGCGCGCTTTCGTAGCCAGTTGGTTTTCCCTATTTGAGGATCAGCCTCTGCTTTGAGCCGCCGCGGCGGCCAGTGCCGAGCGCGCCCTGTGGTGAATGCGACCACCAACCTGATCTCCTCTTTGAAACCAGTTGCAGTTTCAGCCGCTTCTGGGTCGCTAGCCGCAACTGTATTGGGCGGTTGCAGACTGGCCCGCCCAAAACGGAGCTATACTCGCTAACGGAGAGCGCCCGCTGTCCATTTCAGGCTGAACCAACACACCACCCTCACGAGCAATCGCAAGTTCCCGCAGGTACGTCCGCCACTCCGTTGACGACTTCGCAAAGTAAATATTTTCTATTACGCTGAGACAAGTTAGACCCTCTTCGTGACACGGTGTCGAAGCGCGACGAATCCAAGGTTGACAGCATATCGACACTTCGACCTCCCAGACGCTTCTTTGAAGTTCGGCTGCCGCCGCTTCTAACTTCGCCAAAATAAATCGCTTACACATGAAGCGCGTTCCTGCCGAGTTTGGCATCAAGTCTGCCTTTGTAAATGATGTGAAAAACAAGGGCGGACGACGTCGAGTCGGCGGCACCACCCGGAAAGGCAGGACGTTATGAAAAAACTTATTGGCGTACTTGCATTTTGTTTGGTTGTTTCGGGCTCGTCGTTCGGGGCCGAACATGTGGTCACCAAGTCCGCGAAAGTCGCGGGCAAGGGCACCTACAAGGTTGCGAAGTATTCGGTCAAAGGAACCGGCAAGGCGATCAAAGGAACCGGCAAGGCATTGAAGTTCATGTTCTAGTCGTTTTGAAAAATAAAATTGTTCAAGAAAAAAAGGAGATAAAAAATGAGAATCAACAAAGTTGCGCTTCTAATTGGAGTCATCATCGCATCGGTACTGTTCTGGGAAGTTGCTGCGCACGCCGCCGAGGCGGACCAGTCTACGAAACTCACGTTCAGCGAAGCGATCGAGATTCCCGGCCACGTTCTGCCGGCGGGAACCTACCTGTTCAAATTGGCGGACGAGAACGACCTTAACGTCGTTCGAATCTTCAATGCCGAGGGAACTCACTTATATGCCACCCTTCGGACCATTCCGACCGAACGCACCGACCGAAACGGAGACGCTGTACTTGTGATGGCCAAACAGGGTGACGGAAGTCCTGATGCGCTGAAGAAGTGGTTTTATTCCGGGAATACCGACGGTCACGAATTCGTGTATTCCAATCCTGAAGAACAACAACTAGCACAAGACCGGCAGTACACGATCATAGCCAACGACACGGCTCAAGCTGGCGACTAAGCAGTTGGGCTGGCATTCACTTCCCGGCGCGATTCGAGTTCGTCACGGGAAGTGAGTGTCGGGTCAATGCAAGAAACTTACGAAGCAAACAGAGGAAAAAAAGGAAGGGCGGTATGTACGCCCTGGAGGTGACTTATGAAAATTTTGCAAAAAAGTTTGGCACTAGTTCTTTCTTCTTCGCTGCTGTACGCGGCGGCGCCTGGAGGAATCGCGTACGCGCAGCAGACGGACCAGTCGGCTGCACAACCGACAGCTCCTGTTGCGCAGCAGTCTCCGGAAGAATTGCAGCAATTGGTGGCTCCTATTGCGCTCTACCCGGACGCATTGGTTTCCCAAATTCTTGCGGGAGCCACGTATCCAACGGAAATTGTGGAAGCAGACCGCTGGATGCAACAGCATTCGAACCTCAAGGGCAACGAAGTGGCGAACGCGGTCGACAAGCAGTCCTGGGATCCCAGCGTGAAAGCGCTGACGCAGTTCCCTTCCGTGCTCGCCAACATGGACAAGAATCTTTCCTGGACTTCGGCGCTTGGCGAGGCCTATGTAAACCAGCCGCAGGACGTGATGGACGCAGTGCAAGTCATGCGCGTCCGCGCAGAGCAAGCGGGCAATCTGAAGAGTAATAAAGAAGTGAAAGTGGTGACTCAGGGGCAGACGGTGGTTATAGAACCTGCGGACCCTGAAGTCGTTTACGTTCCAGCGTACGACCCATGGCTAATTTATGGAGCTCCGGTGGCGATATGGCCTGGCTGGTATCCCTATCCAGGCCTGTACATGGCAGGACCGGGCATTTCCTTCGGCTTGGGATTCGGTGTCGGCTACTTCGCCGGCTTTGGGTGGGGATGGCACCACTGGGGAGCTGACTGGCATGACCATCGCGTGATGCACGACCACAACACCTACATCTCACACAGTACAACCATTGTTAATCACAACAATTTCAACCGTAATAATTACAATCGCACGGGGAACAACTTCCATCGCACTAGTAACAACTTCAATCACAACAACAACAACTTTAATCGCAACACCAACAACTTCAATCATGCACAGTCTGGCGCGCAACACGGGTTTGCTGGCCAGTCTGGTGCACAGCATGGGTTTGCAGGCCAGTCTGGCGCACGTTCCGGAGCCTTCAGCGGTTTTAGCCACGGGGGGGCCGCGAGTGGGTTTTCCAACCGTGGCCGGTCAAGCTTCGGCGGCGGATTCCACGGTGGCGGTGGCGGATTCCATGGTGGTGGTGGCGGCTCTCATGGAGGTGGCCACAGATGATTCGTTTTTCGAGAAAAAATAACTTATTCGGAGAAATAGTCATGCACACTGCGAACATAAAATTAGAAAGAGTTCAACGGTTCTCGTTCTTTTGGCTCCCACTGATGACTGCCATCGCGCTGTTCGTGGCACTCATAATCGTGGTCCGCGTATCGCTTGCACAGGAACCGGCACAGCCAGCCCAACCGACCTATGCATCTGCCGAACAAGCAACTCAGGCCCTGTACGACGCGGTCCGAAACGACAATGAGCAGGTGACTCTGCAGATCCTTGGGGGCCAGAGAGAACTGACCTCTTCAGGCGACGAACTGGAAGACAAAGCCGAGCGGAAGCAGTTTGCGACGAAGTACCAAGAAATGCATCGCCTGGTTCGACAATCCGATGGAACCGTGCTGTTGTACATCGGCGCGGAGAACTGGCCGTTCCCGGTACCCTTAGTCGCGGAGAATGCGAAGTGGCGCTTCGATCCAGACGCCGCCGGAGAAGAACTTCTCTACCGGCGAATAGGAGAAAACGAGACCGTTGCGATCCGCACTAGCCATGCGTTGGTGCGCGCAATGAGGAATAACCACCGCGAACCGGCGAGCGATGACATCGTCAAACAATATGCATTCAACCTGGCGAATGCAAAGACATCGAATTCCCGCCGCACTCCCGCAGATCCCTTCTACGGGTATTTCTTCCGCAAGGTAAGTAACGACACCGAGATTGAGGATGGCGCTGTCCTTTTCGTGGCCTATCCTGCCGGGTATCGTTCGTCCGGCGTGATGACGTTTATCGTCACCTCAGACAACGTTATCTTCGAAAAGGATCTCGGCCCGAAGACGGCAAGATTCGCGAAAAGTATCGGCAAAAATACGCCGGATTTGAGTTGGCATCTTGCCGAATGACGGTAATTCTTAGGGGCGTCTAATGCTGAAACTCACCAAAATCGATACTCCTACAGAACAGCGGCTTGTTCTGGAAGGACGCCTTACTGGGCGCGTTGCCGCGGACGTTTGCGCTAACTGGCAAGAACTGCGGCATGCGCACCCTGAGGGCAAGTTTGTGGTTGACCTTCGTGGCGTTACGCGAGTTGATCGCGACGGTGAAAACGCCCTTGCCCTGATGAAGCGCGAAGGAGCGAAGTTCCTGGCGACTGGCCTCCGGGTCAAAGACGTGCTCAAGGGCCTGAAAATCGAGACAGGCAAAACGAAGCCACAGTAGGGACGAGCACCTCGATGACCGACGACCAATAGAGCGAAGCGTGAATTAGTCTGGTAGACGTAGCTTGCGCTGCAATTCGTGAAACCTGGGATTGGACCGCAGCGCGTCCAATTGCGGGTCAACTTTCAGGAAAACGATTGCGTTGGAATGGTCGGCGTAGGCCTTTTCGAGCCAGTCGATGGATTTGTCATTTTCGCCGAGGCCCGCGTAAACAATGGCCACATAGAAAGGCGAAACATACTGTTTCTTCGATTGCTGCATCAATCGGTCCAGCAGGTTTCTTGCTTCCGTGGTTTTCCCGGATACAGCATATACTCGCGCAAGCGCAGCGAGCACCGGCGGACTGTTCTGCGAAACGTCCGCGGCGCGTCGAAGCTCTGCAATGGCCTGGTCATATGCCTTTTTCTGTTCGTACGCTTGTCCAAGAACGAGGTGCGGAAGAACAAAGCCCGGGTCCATATCAATGGTGTTTCGCAACTGTTCGATGGCCTGGTCATATTCACGGGCCATATAGAGGCGCCAGCCCAAACTGAAATTTGTGCTAATGGAAAGAGGCTCCAGGTCATGCGCGCGATTCATCTCCGCGATGCTCTCGCTCACGCGCCCCATGCTCATCAAATAAAGAGAATTTCGCTGATAGGCGGTGGCGTAGCTCGGGTTCAGTTCCTCGGCGCGCCGGAATCCACTGGCGGCTGAGTTCCAATCCCAATCGTAGTTGAAGCGCACGGTGGCGAGCGAAGTGTGGGCTTCGGCGAGCGTGTTATCCAGCTCCAGAGACCTGAGGGCGGCAGCGCGGGCCTTTGGGGCCACCTCCGCCGCGGCGACGGTTCCAACTATCGCTGAGCCGATGATGCTGTAACAGTCAGCCAGCCCAGCATAGGCAAGCGCGTAGTGAGGATCCTTTTCGATAGCGGCCTGGTAATAATTGATGGCTTTGGTCAGCCCTTCTTGAGACCTTTTGTTCCAGTAATAACGCCCCTTGAGGTAATTGTCGTAACTCTCTGTGCTAACGGGGTGCGTAGAAGCGAGCCGCACCTGGTCCTCGGGTGTGAGTTTGATTCTGATCTCATTCACGATTGCGCTGGCAACATGGCTTTGCAGCGTGAGGATATCGCCCAACTGGCTCTCGTAAGTTTCTGCCCAGAGGTGGCGATCGGTAGCGGTCTGCACGAGCTCCGCGGTAATTCTCACGCGGTCACCCGAACGTAACACTGTGCCTTCCACGACGGCATCGACATTCAAATCGCGCGCAATCTGTGAAAGCGTTTTGTGCGTTCCTTTATATTCCATGGACGAAGTTCGGGAAATGATCCGCAGTGAGCGGATTTTAGCAAGATGCGCGATCAGTTCGTCGGTCATGCCATCCGCGAAGTACGCCTGGTCCTTGTCGGCAGAAAGATTCTCGAAAGGAAGGACGACAAGAGAGGTGACCTGCGCGGCAGGCGAGCCAACAACGGAAGGTTTGCGCAAATAGAGGCCTCCGAGGGCGCCCGCGAGGACAATCGCGAGAAGGAATACAGCGCCCAACATTGCCACGGAACTCGGGACGCGGCCAACAACTTTGGCAGCCGTCGTTGGGAGTTCCGACGAAAGAGGGAGAAGGGTTGAGTGGTCGTTGGTAAGGACGTTGTGGGAGGCGCCGGCCTCCGCGGTTTGCGTCTGAGTCGTTTCGGTTAGCGCGGCCGGTTTCTCCTCGAAAGGCGCAATAAACCGGTAGCCGCGCCGCGGAAGCGTTTCGACGAAGCGCGGATTTTCGGAGGAATCGCCTAACACTTCACGGAGCCGCATGACTGCCGTATTCAGGCTGTGATCAAAGTCGACGAAGGTGTCACTAGGCCAGAGGCGGCGCTGGAGTTCCTCACGCGTAACCACTTCTCCGCCGTGCTCCAGGAGAATTGCGAGGATCTGACTGGGCTGCTCCTGAAGCTTGATGCGAATGCCATGTTTGCGCAGTTCTCCGGACCGGAGGTCGAACTCATAAACGCCGAAGCGTATCGAGTTTGCCGGCAGGGTCGAGTGTTTCATGGTGTCGTCGCAGGAAACGAAGCCGAGTATAAACCCGCCCCGCTGTTGTCGTCAAAGAAACAAGTGTGTTATTCGTGCTCCTAAGTGGTTGATTTTGTTAAACGTCAGGTGTGATAAATAGACACTTTCGAAGTGATGCAAATACGACTTGCAATGTTTGAGGAAGCGGCAGCAAAGTGCGGCTTAATGTCGGGTGTGCGCATACAGCGGGACAAAACACCGGCCCTGAACAATTGAATATAGCGTCGAGGATTTGAGCAAGTGGTTCCCGCCACAAGATGGGACAACTTCGTGTCCGAATCTTGGGCTGGCAAATCAGGAGGAATGAGATGAGCATCGCTGGAAGACGGAACGGCTTGGCGCTGAGAATCGGCGCGATCCTGCTTGCGCTCTTGGCTACAAGCGGAGGGCTTGCGAGTGTGGCACATGCTCAGGCGGTAGGAGCGTCGTTGTCAGGTCTGATCACCGACGGGAGCGGTGGGCCCGTGCCTGGTGCGACAGTAACCATCAAGAATCTAGGCACAGGCGTAGTTCGAGAGGTCAGCACCAATGGAGACGGCCTCTATTCCGCGCCGAACTTGCTTCCCGGCACGTATGAAGTCCGCGTGACAGCGCAGGGATTTCAGACCCTGGTCCAAAAAGAAATCGCCCTTACGGTTGGCGCGCAGCAGGCTTTGAACTTAAGTCTGAAAGTGGGTCAGCTCAACGAAACCGTCGAAGTAAACGCCGCTCCTCCCGACGTCCAAACAGAATCCTCCACCATCAGCGCAACGGTTGATTCCACAACAGTGCGGGAGTTGCCACTGAACGGCCGCGATTGGACCTCACTGGCAGCCCTCGAACCGGGAGTCAGGAGCCTCCCCAACCAGGCGGGGACAGGTTTTAGCGCGAACAAAGGGAACCGCGGCTTTGGAAACCAATTGAGCGATGCCGGCCACCGTCCCAATGAAAATAGCTACCGTGTGAACGGTGTCATCATCAACGACTATTCGAATGGAGCCCCAGGCGGCGCAACCGGACTAAATTTGGGAGTGGACGGAATCCAAGAGTTCTCCGTACTTACCAGCAACTATACTGCGGAGTATGGACGTACGTCGGGTGCGATCATCAACGCGATTACCAAGAGCGGTGTCAACGATTTCCACGGCACAGCGTTCTTATTTGACCGAGACAAGATTTTTGATGCCAAGAATTTCTTTGATCCTGCCGGACCGATTCCCTCTTTTCGGCGCGTTCAGTTCGGAGGGTCTGCGGGAAAGGCTCTCGTGAGGGATAAGACGTTTGTCTATGGAACGTATGAGGGAGTTCGTCAGAACCAGCCTGTATCCAGGTCCATCCGTGTGCCGACCCAGGAGGCTCGTAGCGGGATAGTATGCGTTCCGTCCGCAGGCGGAAGTAACCCCTGCGCATCGCTGAAAACAGTGGCAGTTGACCCCAAGGTCGTGCCGTATCTTGCCCTCTGGCCATGCCCACCAGGATCCGCATGTCAAACCGCAACCAATTCGGACGTCGCAAGTTTGAACGTTTCACTGCCGGCTATCTCCAAAGAAGACTATGTCATGGGAAGAGTCGACCAAAAAATATCCGGCTCGGATACGCTCGCGGTTAGTTATTTCTTTGACTCCGGCCCGTTAACTCAGCCGGATCCGTTACAGAACGCTATCCACAGCGTTTTCTCGCGAAGGCAGATGGCCAGTGTCGAGGAAACCCATATTTTCAGTCCCCGGCTCGTCAATACGATTCGGATGGGTGTCAGCCGCGTGCGCGGGGATATCAACCTGCCAGTTTCAGGTAACGCACTAGCGACCAGCAGCGCCCTCGCAGTGGCCCCAGGCGCGATCGCTCCACCGCAAATTGGTGGCGCAGGCCTCACAACAGCGATCGGGTTGGGGGGACTTAACCGATTTCTGCATCGCTGGACGTCCGTGCAATTCTCTGACGACGCCTTTTTGAACCGGGGGACACACACGATTAAATTTGGATTTGCGTTCGAACGAATGCTTTACAACGTTTTGGAACAATTGAGTCCAAACGGCCGATTGAACAATTACGCGAACATGACGGCGCTGTTGACCAACACACCCACTAAACTCAATGCACTCGCTCCGGGGAACAGTTTCCCGGTTGCGATCAGGCAAAGTCTCTTTGCCGGGTACATTCAGGATGATTGGCGCCTGCGTCCGAATCTTACCCTTAACTTGGGCCTGCGTTATGAATTCACGACATTGCCCAAAGATGCCAACAACCGGATTCAGGAGATTACAACCCTCGCAAATTGTACCGCCAGCCCAACGGCGTGCGGACCAGTTCCGGTCAGCAGCTTCATCGCGAAGAACCCAACTACCAAAAACTTTGAACCACGAATCGGCTTTTCGTGGGATCCATTTAAGAATGGAAAAACGGCAGTACGAGGGGGTTTTGGAGTCTTTGACGTGCTGCCGCTTCCTTATGAGTTCGGCCTGAATACCTCAGCAACTGCGCCGTACCAAATCATCGGCCAGGATAAGCCGGGCAAATCGTCTACCGCGGCAAAAGGCAACTGCGCCGCCGATCCGTGTTTAGGAGTCACGCTGGGCAATGGCATTGACAACAATGTCGGATTTTCCCCGAAAGCAGTCAGGAATCGGTACGTCCAGCCAGATCCCAAACGTGCCTACGTCATGAACTGGAACCTTAACATCCAGCGTGAGATCGCTCCGAGTTGGACAGCCATGGTCGGATACGTCGGCTCGCGCTCAGTACATTTGTCTGTGGCCGCCGATGACATCAACCTGGTTCAGCCTGCTGTGACCTCCGCTGGAATTCTCTTCCCCTGTATCGTTGCCAACCTTGGGACGAATGATGGTTGCTGGAGATCAACAACGGGGACGGCAATCAATCCAAATTGGGGCGGAGGCACGGCTGGCGCTGGCATTCGTCCGGTAATTTTTGACGGCGCATCCTCTTACGAAGGCGGCCAAGCTCAAATCAAGAAGGTTATGAGCCACGGTGTTCAAGGCCAGCTTTCCTATACCTATGGCAAGTGCATGGACACAAGTTCTTCCCCGGTTACGGGAGATACCTACGTAAATTCAATCGCGGTACCTCTCCTGTTGGTGAAGTCGTACAGGACCGCTCCATGCGACTTTGATATACGGCAAACGCTGGTCGGAACGTTCATCTGGAATGTTCCAGGTCCCAAGTCGGGGCTTGCGTCGTATGTGGCGGGTGGATGGGAGATGGGGGCGATCGTCACTGCTACTACGGGCTCGCCCTTCACACCGACGATAGGCGGAGGCGGGGATCCGCTGGGAACCGGTTACAACGGGGACTTCTCCATGGACTTCGCAAGCCTGGTGCCTGGTTGCAATCCGATCCAGGGCGGCGTCCATTATCTCAAGACAAGTTGCTTCACTCTGCCGCAAGCGACTCCCGACATCGCCGCGCAGTGCGGCGCTTTCGGCGCACGCACGCCTAGCCCGGCCAATCCTGCCGGAAGTCCGGGAATTCCCGGCACCTGTGCGAATCTCCTTGGCAATGCGGGCCGAAACAGTTTGTACGGACCTGGACTTACGACCGTGGATTTTTCGCTATTCAAGAACACGCGCGTTCCGAAAATCTCTGAGAGTTTCAATGTCCAATTCCGCGCGGAGTTCTTCAATATACTGAATCATCCAAACTTTGCAGCGCCGAACTTCTTAAATGATTCGAACAACTCGATCTTCAACGCGGACGGGAGTTTGTCGGGGAACGCGGGTGTGCTCGGTTCCACATCCACTTCATCACGCCAGATACAACTTGGATTGAAGCTGGTCTGGTAACCAGAACTTCATAGACGTAACGGTGCTCCAAACCTTTGTAGGCGGAAAACTTGTTTGGGATGCGAGTAAATCGCAACGATAATCCTCTCCGCCCTTGAACCGTTTGGAGCGTTTGCCTGGAATCACGATGGCAATTGCCCCGGCATCGCCGGCAGGGTATCCTCTTCATTTTTGGAGGTACCGGATGCGGTGTCGTCGAGCACATAAGTGGTTTGCCACGGAAGTAATTCTCACGACGGTAATCAGTCTCGCGTTTGGTCCTTCAGCAATCGCGCAGCAATTCGACCCGAAGCTCTTTTCCGAGATGCGCTGGCGCTGCATTGGACCGTTCCGCGCTGGCCGAACCGTCGCCATCACTGGCGTGCCTCACCAGCCAAATGTTTTCTACATGGCCGCTGTTAATGGTGGCGTCTGGAAAACCACTGACTTCGGCAACACTTGGAATCCCATATTCGACGATCAGCCCACCGGCTCGGTCGGAGCGCTGGCCGTTGCTCCCTCCAACCCCAGCATCATTTACGTTGGAAGCGGTGAAGGATTGCAGCGCCCGGACCTTGCCAGCGGCGATGGCATTTATAAATCCCTCGACGAAGGACGAACCTGGACACATTTGCAAGATCTGCGCGACGCGCAGCAGATCACCGCGATCCTAGTTGATCCAAATGATCCGAACCGTATCTACGTAGCTGCGCAGGGCCATCCTTATGGCCCCAACGCAGAGCGCGGCGTTTTTCGTTCCCTCGACGGGGGCCAATCCTTTAAAAAAGTTCTCTACAAGGACGAAAACACCGGGGCCGCTGATCTCGCCTTCGATCCATCAAATCCGCGAACGATATACGCCGCGCTGTGGGCCGCGCGCGTAGCCCCTTGGGAAGTTCGAAGCGGCGCGTCAATTTATATAGCAGGTAGTGGACTGTTCAAATCCACCGATGCTGGCGACACTTGGCGGCCGCTCACGAAAGGTTTGCCAACAGCTGCGGATGAACCCGGCCGCATCGGAGTCGCTGTTGCGCCTTCAGAACCCAATCGCCTTTACGCCACCATCGAAGCAAAACGCGGCATCGCCGGCATCTATCGCTCCGACGATGCCGGTGAGTCCTGGCAGAAAACAAACGACGACAAACGTATCGGCGGGCGTGGCCCAGGAGCGATGGGCATCGCCGTCGCGCCTGACAACCCCAACGAAATTTATGTGGCCAACACCACTACCTGGAAATCTTCCGACGGCGGAAAAACATTTGTCGGCTTCAAAGGTGCGCCCGGCGGGGACGACTATCAGCGCATCTGGATAAGCACTGAAAATCCGCAAATTATTGCGCTAACCGCCGACCAGGGCGCGGCGATCAGCGTCAATCGCGGCGCGACCTGGAGCAGTTGGTACAACCAGCCCACGGCGCAGTTTTATCACGTCACCACGGACAATCGTTTTCCGTATTGGGTATACGGCGCGCAGCAGGAAAGCGGTTCCGCCGGAACGATGAGCCGGAGCGATTACGGCGAAATTACATTTCGCGAGTGGCACTCCGTAGGAGTTTTTGAATACGGTTATATTGCCGTCGATCCGCTTGACCCGGATATTCTTTTCGGCGCGCGCATTACCCGCACGAAGCAGAGTATCGGCGAAGTCGCCGACGTCACGCCCGAACCCGTCCGTCGTGGTGAGTTCCGTTACGACCGGACTCTCCCGGTTGTCTTTTCCCCGATCAATCCGCACGCGCTGTTTTTCTCGGCCAATGTTGTTTTTAAATCCACTGACCGCGGAACGAGTTGGCAGATCATCAGCCCGGACCTTACCCGCGAATCGTATGAAATTCCAAAAAATCTAGGAGCTTTTGCCGCCGCCGATCCGGAAAAAGGAAGGCACCGCGGCGTCATCTACGCAGTGGCGCCTTCGTTCAAGGAAGAGAACACCATTTGGGCCGGCACCGACGATGGACTAGTGCATATCACGCGCGACGGCGGAAAATCCTGGCAGCACGTCACCCCGCCTAGCCTCGTTCCCTGGAGCAAAGTTTCCATCATCGAAGCGTCACACTTTGACGGTGGCACAGCTTATGCGGCGATCAATTCGTTCCGCCTGGATGATTTGCGCGCGCACCTCTATCGCACGCGCGATTACGGAAAATCCTGGTCGGAGATTACCAAGGGGATTCCAGCAGGCGGCGCCAGCAACGTAATTCGCGAAGATCCAGCCCGGCAAGGATTGCTATTCGCCGGTACAGAAGGGTCCGTGTATGTTTCTTTCAACGACGGCGACGACTGGCAGCCGCTGCAACTGAACCTTCCGCATACCTCCATGCGCGATCTAACCATTCATGGCGATGATCTAATTGTCGGAACCCACGGACGTTCCTTCTGGATTCTTGATGACATTACGCCGCTCCGCCAACTCTCCGCAGACGTTGCAAAATCTCCGGTACATCTGTTCACGCCACAGGAAGCAATTCGCTTTCGCTGGAACCGCAATACCGACACGCCGCTTCCTCCGGAAGTTCCAGCAGGAAAGAATCCTCCCGATGGCGCGATCATTGACTATTATCTAGGCGCGGAAAGTGCGCAGCCGGTCACGCTTGAAATTCTTGAGGCGAACAGCCATCGGCTGGTGCGCCGATATTCCTCTACAGACAAACCTGAACCAATTGAGAAAGTTGCGGGCGAGCATCCCATTCCTATCTATTGGGTCCGCGCACCGCTGATTTTGTCCGGCGCCGCAGGAATGCATCGATTTGTGTGGGATCTTCATTACCCGCCGCCCGATTCCATCAACCACGAATTTCCAATTTCCGCGATTGTGCACGACACACCAAAATATCCGGTGGGGGCGTTGGCTCTCCCAGGAAATTATCTTGTGCAGTTAACCGTCAACGGCAAAAAACTCGAACCGGCGCCATTCATTCTCACGATGGAGCCACGCATCACGGCCTCGCTTGAGGATTTGCAGAAGCAGTTTGAGATGGAGCTTGGTTCGGTTGAGGGAATGAACCGAAGCTATCAAGCGCTAGCTCAGGTGCAATCGGTGCGGAACCAGTTGAAGAAATACACGGCGACAGCGAAAAAGAGCCAGTTAGCGGATGCTGTCGCCGCGCTGGATAAGCAGGCCGCGGAGTTGGAAGGTGCCGCGCAAAATAGTTTCTTTGGCCTTGCACCTGGCGCCAAGGAACCCGAAAATTTCTCCGCCCTCAATCAACATTTCTCCACTCTTCTGGGAATCGCTGACAGCGCCGACGCGGCGCCCACAACGCAGGCTACCGCCGTGTTTAACGAGTTAAAAAACGACCTCGAAACACTGAGCGCCCGCTGGACGAAGATTCGGCAACAGGACATTGCAAAGCTCAATGCCTTACTCAAGAAAGCTGGACTCTCCGCCGTGGATCCGGACAAGCCACCCGATGTTCCTCCATCGGACGACGCCGATGGGGACGACGAGCCGTGACGCTCCCGGAAATCGGAGCTGAATATTTTTGAGAGCGGAGAACGTGTTACGAGCGGGGAGAAACAAGTGCGGTGGCTTGAGTGCGAACCAGCGCGGCTACCAATTCGTAAAGCGCCGGACTGGTGCAAACTTCGTAGTAAGAGTGCTCCGTTGGGCTGCCCACCTTTTCGTCCGACAGCAGTTGGTGCGCTTGGCCTTTCCGTAAAACGAGGAGCTCAACACTCTCACCCATGGGAACTTCGCCGTAAAATAGCGTCACGCTTTCCTTGCCCCACGGCATTTCGAGTTTCATTGCGATAGATTCCAGCGAGATTTCATCTGACAATTTCTGAAAACCTTCTTCATTCAACTCGATGCCATTCATGTTGAAGCGGACCAGAAATTCATCGAGTTCCTCGGCCGAGGCCCCTTCCATGGCGGTAAGAAATTGAAAAACGGAAAAATGCGTTTTTTGACGGCCGAGCATGCGCTTCGCCAGTTTGGCGCAACCCGACAAACGGTCGGAAAGGTTCAGCGCCTTGGAAATCATGATGCGCGAGTCGCCATCGGTCCAGTACGTTGGCGCGGAACCCTGAAAGGCCACGCCAATGCCGATTTCTAAAGCGGGCAAATTGCTGGACGCCGCACCATCGTTATAAGAATTGCACACCGCCAATATTTGTTTTGAAAGCGCGCAAGCTTTTGCCACCGCGCGGGCAAACGCCACCGTGGATTCCGTCTCGAAAATCGCCAGCACAATAGCGTCGCCTTCAATAAACACTTTTTTCGCACCATAGCGGTCCAGAAGTTTTTTCACCGGCTCGTGGAGGTTCAGGCTGAAGTGCGAAGCAGGACTCAAGCCGCGAGCAAGCAGGTCCTGCGTCATTTTTGTGGAGCCGCGAACATCCGCTTTTATAATCACGTGAGAAATGACGTTGTCATTCTTGGGTTTTGCTTCTTCCTGCAACACACATTCATACAGCCGGTTGTTCAGCCGGGAAAGTTCTCGCGCTTGCTCCGTGGTCACCAGGTTGACTCGCTCCATGCTGGTCGCCAGGTGCTCCGCGTCACGCAAGTCCCTGCGCAGCCGCAGAAAATCGGTCGCGAACCGCAGTGCGAACGTTTCCAGTTCATCGCGTGAATAGCGCCGGATTTTCCGTGCTAATTCTTCAATGGTCTTTAGCGACAATTGCCGCGCGGGAACCTGCTTCAACACCTGCTCCACACGCTTCAATTCTTCCTTGGAAACCAACGCCTTCCGCAATTGCTGCAAATGCACCGGGGGGCTGAACTCTGGCGCGATCGAACGTATTTCGTAGCTGGCCAGCACGTGATACAGCATTTCGTGCTGCTCCAGGCGATCCAGTAGTTTCGAAAGCAATCGCGCACGTTGCTCGCGATCCTCTTCCGGGCCCTCCGCGGGGTCGAATAAGCGTTTCGCGTTCTCGGGTTCGTTAAGATACCCGCCGAGTCGGCCCCGGTAATCTTTGTTGAAGAAGTCGAGCTTCTGTTGCGCGGCGTCGATTTGCGGAGCGAACTCTTCCAGTTTTATTTTTTGGTGCTGCAGCCGCATTTCAACATCGGCGAGGGACGCTTTCAGGTTCGCGGGATCTTCCGCGCCAAGAAATTTATTCAGAAAACTGTCGCCTCGGTCCAGGCGCCGGCGAATTGTTTCTCGCTGTTCCTCAAGGTTACTTATATCCGCGCGGCACGCTTCGGCCGCTTGCAAAATAGCGCTGTGATCCTGAGTAGCTTCACTGGATTCGGGATCATTACGCTCGCCAAGTCCGGATTCGCAAAGCAAGTCCTGGAATAACGCGTCCATGGCTTCGAAGCGGTCGGGGTCGCGTGAATAATTTCCTAGCAAAACGTAGTGTTCAAGGAAATAGACATCGTCTTTGCCACCGTCCAAAAAAATCAAACGGTTTTTTAGCAGTTCGTAATACCCGGAAAAGTCTTCTCCGAAAAGCGCCCTCCGCGTTTTGCTGATCACATTTTCTTCCACGTCCACTACCAATCGCGCAACTTGCTGTCCAACGGTTCGCAGCACCTTCCGGCGCGCGCTCTGCAGTTCCGACAGGCGCGCCTTAATGACGTGCGCTTGCTGGCTGCGTTCGAAATATTCACCGCGCTGGCGAATCCATTCCTTCCCTTCATGAATAATGTTGGCAAATTGATTGCTCAGTTCTACCGTGAGAAATTTCAGCAATGCCAGCCGAAACAGCAGATCAATCTCGATATTTTTCTGGAATTTTGCCTGCGTGAGAGCGCTCTGCAACAACTCCGAAAGCAGTTTGCGAAATGCCGAAGTGTCCAGCGCCTTTACCGAGCGCAATTCGATGCCGGGCAGGTACGTGGAACTGGTATTCTGCCGAATCACATCAAATAGATAATCGCGCGTCGCCTGAATAAACTTGGGACTCAGAAAAACATCGTGGTGGATATTGTCGACACCAATAGCCAATGACCCCATGGGGATCATTATGTTGTAGCTCTTCAGCGCTTTTGCAGGCGCTGCTGGCGGCATCGCTGAATCTGCGGGTTCGATGACCAGGCCTCCGGCAACACAGGGACTACAATTAACGCTAGCAGCGGGAGCGGAAGGGGGCAAGGAATGGGCGGCCAAGCGTTGCGAGAGAGTTAGCGTATCTCAGCGCAACTGCGCAAACTACAGGACGCTGATGCGTCGCGAATCGCCGCCAGCATGTTCCAGTTGAATCCGCACAGCAGGCCATGGAGTCTTTAACGGAAAGCGTTCAGACCATTCCAAAATCAGTATCGCCGGCTTATCGAACACGTCTTCAAGGCCCATTGTCTCGAAATCGTGAAAGGTTTCGATGCGATAAAGGTCGCCGTGGAATACTTTTCTATCTTTCCCGTAAACATGAACCAGCGTATACGTGGGACTGGTGACGTCATTTTCCTCAGCCGCTCCCAGGCCCGCGACAATTCCTTTGGTCAATGTCGTTTTGCCGCTGCCCAAATCACCGGAAAGCAGCACCAGCACGGGCGCTTGCAACTGTTTGGCGAATTCCCTGCCCCACGCGCTCGTCTCTTCCGCGGAATGAGTGGTTACTTGTTCAGCCACAGCTACGAAGCTCCGCGATAAGCTTCGCACGGGCGAATGGAATGGCACGCGCCACATCTCCTGCCAACATTCCGGAAAGCTCGCCGTCTTCAGCTAACAATTCCGCGGCGGCGCCGTGTAGATAAACGCCCAGCGCGAGAACGCGCAACCAATCATTGGTGCCGAATTGCGTGGTCATCGCTGCCAGCACTCCCGTAAGCACGTCACCGGATCCGCCTTTTGCTAATCCAGCGTTTCCAGAAGTGTTCGCAAGTATTTCTCCACCGGGGGAAACCACCAGAGAATGAAACCCTTTTAGTACCACAAACACATTCCAGCGCCGCGCCGCCTCGGTTGCAGCCGAACGGCGGTCCTCTTGAACTTTTGCCGTGGATACTCCCAACAAGCGCCCCATCTCGCCGGGATGCGGCGTGATCACAACGTGTGAGCTCTTGCGCTGCGCCAGCGAATCGGCGCGGCCAACAAATGCGTTCAGGCCATCGGCATCAAGCACGATGGGCATCGGCGCTTCTCGATAAGCTTCGCGCACAAATTCCTGCGTCTCAGGCGCGGTACCGAGCCCCGGCCCGATGGCTATCGCATCTTTCCCTTCCAGCAACTTTACAAATCGCCCGCTTCCTATATTTTTGAGTGCGACACTTCCTTCGGACGTGCACTCCAGCCCCTCGGTCATCAATTCCGGCTGGCTTGCCGCGATTGTCGACAAGACCGTTTCAGGAGCCGCCACGGTAACCAAACCTGCTCCGGCCCGCAGCGCCGCTTGGCCTCCGAGAATTGCCGCGCCAGATTTTCCTTGCGACCCGCCGATCACTACCACGTGCCCAAACGTGCCTTTGTGCGAGTCGACGGCGCGAACTAACGGGAGCCCACGAAATTCTTCAGGCCCCGCCCAACGGAGAACGTCCATTCCTACTTCTTCCACCAGCGCCACCGGCGTGCCGATAGCTCGCACGATTAATTTCCCACAATTCGTGGCGTCGGAAGATATCAGCTGACCGATCTTGGGTGCCGTGAACGTCACGGTGATATGCGCGCGAAGCACCGGCCCAGATGCCGCTTCTCCATCTGAGGGCAAACCTGACGGCGTATCGACCGCAACGATAAGGCCAGGAGTCGCGGCAGTGGCGTTGCGCGAGATGCGATTTACATCTTCAATTGCCTGCGCGATAACTCCCGTCGCGGCACCGCGAAGCCCGGTTCCCAGCAAGGCGTCGACGATCACATCAGCAGCGGCGATCTTTGGCGAAACAGCGTGCCAGTCGTTTTCGTTGAGAATTTGCTTAACGTTTCCGCCAGCGGCGGTCCAGCGCTGAAAATTTCTGGCCGCGTCTCCCCGCAGGTCTTCTGCCTTGCAGAACAGCAATACCTCTACATCGGCTTCTTCGCGCAAATGCCGCGCTACGACGAGCCCGTCGCCACCGTTGTTCCCTTTGCCGCATAAAATAAAGACGCAAGTAGGTTTTGATTTTGCAAGAAAAGCCGGAGACTCCAGAATTGCCGCAACTGCGCTTTCGCCGGCCGCTTCCATCAACTGCAGGCTTGGAACTCCGTAGCGTTCCGTTGTCAGCCGGTCAACTTCGCGCATTTCCGATGCGGTAAGCGCTTTCATGAAAAGCTCAGAAGTGAATTGGCTCGCGGGATCAGAGCATCCATCCGCCGCTGACGTTAATCACTTGCCCGGTAACATACTCCGCTTCTTCGGAAGCGAAAAAAGACACCGCCGCGGCAACGTCCTCCACCGTTGGTGGCCGTCCAATAGGAAAGCGGGCGTCCTTGATGCGCCGCGCTTCGTCGAGCGTCAAATCTTTTTCATCGATGCTGGAAGGATTCACAACATTCACGGTAATGCCGTTTTTCGCTTCTTCCAGCGCCAGCGAACGAGAGAGCGCCACCACCGCAGCCTTGGCCGCCGCATACGCCGAAATTTTCGCCTGACCAAACGCGCGTTCCGCACCCACTGCGCCCAGGTTCACGATGCGTCCCCAGCGATTCTTGCGCATTTGCGGCAGCGCCACCCGGCAAACATAAAACACGGTCATTAGATTGGAAGTGAAAACTCGCTCCCAATCTTCAACCGAAGATTCCGCCAGCGTCCCCCAGCGAAAATCGCCCACGTTATTTACCACCACATCGATGCGGCCGAAGCGGTCGAGCACGGTTTTGACTAATTGTTCCGCGCGCGTCGCATCGGATATATCTGTTTCCACCGCTACACAGTCCGCGCCCGCGGCCTGTAATTGCCGCAACGCCTGCTGTGCTGCTCCCTTATTGTTGCGATACGCGAGCGCAATGCGCGCGCCGTCGTGAGCTAGCCGAAGCGCGATTCCGCGCCCAATTCCCCTACTTCCACCAGTAACCAAGGCAACGCGATTACGTAGCGACATTCAACCCCTTTATCACCGTTTCCTGAAGATTATTTTCAGTATAACCCACTGGTTTGCAGATTTATTTCGTAACTTCGTGCAATTTGCCCGTCGCCACATCAAAAACAAATCCACGTATCTTGAGTTCCCGGCGAATCCAGCTGTGCGCCTCGAGTTTACCCAACTGTTCGCGGACATTGGTTTCCACATCCTGAAACGCATAAAAATGCACCGGCTCGCTCGGCGGCAGCCCCGCCAGCCCTTCGATTTTTTCGTGCAGCGCCGATTCGGTAAACTTCATCAATCCGCAATCGGTGTGATTGATGATCATCACCTCGTTCGTTCCCAGAATATAGTGTGAAATCAGAAGCGAACGGATGGCGTCCTCGGTTACCACGCCCCCTGCGTTGCGAATAATGTGCGCGTCCTGCGGCTGCAAACCCAGCGACTTGCGCGAAAGCCGCGTATCCATGCACGTGAGCACCGCCAGCCCCATTCGTGGCATCGGCGAAACATTTTTTGGGTCGTAATCCAGCGCGAATTGCGCGTTCGCCGCCAGCACCCGGTCCACCGCGCTTGTTTGATTTTCTATCACGCCAAAATTCCCCTAGGCATTAAGTTAGTTGTTACCGCAGCCGGGCCACAATCACGGTCATGTCATCCGCTTGCTCCGGCGTCCCAGCCCACTCTTCAGCCGCATTCATCAATGCGTTCGCGACGCTCCTCGGCGCTAAGCCTTGCACACGCATCGCTACATCCTCCAACCGCGGAATGCCAAATTCTTCTCCGTAGACATTTTCCGGCTCGATCAAACCGTCACTGTACCCCACTAGAAGCGCATTCGGCGGCACCTGCAGGGACCCTTCTTGAAACGGATAATCCTCGACAATTCCCAAAACCATTCCTCCGACGTCCAGGTGGATCGAACGCCCATCCGCAATACACAAACTCGGCAAGTGTCCGGCGTTGGTGTAACGAAGCAGCCGCGATCCGCTATCGTACACGCAAATGAAAAACGTCGCGAAGCGGTCATCACCTGTATTCCGCACCAGGTGGTTGTTCAGCCGCGCAACGATTTCCGCCGTGCTGAGATGTTCGCTTCCCGGCGCAAGCAACAAACTGCGTAGCGCCGCTTGCAAGCTGGCCATCAGCAGCGCCGCAGAAATTCCTTTTCCCGATATATCCGCCACCGCGATGGCCACCTGCGTTGTGCTCAGCTGAATAAAATCATAATAGTCTCCGCTCACCGCGCGGGCCGCCTTGCAGATCGCTTCGATTTCCACGCCAGGCACCACCGGCAACTTCTGTGGGAACAGCTGGTTCTGCACTTCCCGCGCGATGGATACTTCGTTTTCCAGCCGCTGCAATTGCTTTTGTTCTTCAATGAGGCCGCTGATCGATCCGGTCATCGAGTTGAATGACTCGCCCAGCAAACCCAGTTGATCCCTTCGCTCCACGCGAACTCGATGAGTCAGGTCGCCCCGTTGCACAAATTGCGTTGCGCGATACAAATCCGCCACCGTGCTGGTAATCGCGCGAGTCAGCACCACGCCGATCACCAGCGCCCCAATCTCAATCAGCAAAAGAACGCCGGTGACCAACTGAAATCCAAAAACTTTGCCTTGGCTGAATTCTCCCACGGATGCAAAAATGCGGCGGTTCAGCTGCGAGGGCCGCGCCTGAAAAAATGCAAACACCGGATGCTGCCGTTCCACGCTTTGTCCATTGATCAGATAAGTCGCTTCCAGCTTGGAAAATCCTTCCACCACCGGATCCACCCATAATTGCGCTGGCTGCAGCTGGCGGCGTCGCGTCATAATCCGCCCCACCGCGCGGTAGTTGTTACTTCCGATCTGCACCGCGCTGCCCTTGGTATCCCCTTCCACGCGTTGCGCTACCGTGACGTCGATCGAGCCAATATCTGGAGCGATTTCCTCAAGAAATTCCTCGGTCACGGGCAAACTCAGAGCGATAATATTCGTTCCGCGTCGCGAATCGACCTGCCGCATCGCCACCAGCCGTAAATCCTTCCCGGTCTGTACAATACCCACAAACAAATTTTGGCCGGGTCCAGCGATTCGGCGAAGCTGCGCCACGTCCGCATGAAAATCCGCGTGTAATCCCGGCAACTCTTTCGCGTGAGCCGCGGAAGCCTGCGCTGCGAGCGCTTTCTCCAGCGCGCCCTGGGGTATCGTCGCGGGCAATGTCACTTCGGCCGCCGCGATATTCGCCGCCGAGTCGGACAACATCTCCAGTCGCCGGTTAATGTCTTCGTACAACAGATACGCGCCGAGTTGCGAATAGAGAATTTGCCCGGCAAGAACCGCCAGCGAAACCAGCAGCAAAATGGGAACAACCGCGATGAACAGGTACGCGACGATCAACCGGTTCCGCAAGCTCCAAAGCAATTTGCTGCGCCACACGCTCCAGAACCGGAACATCAAATAGATTGCGGCCGCGATCGCCAGAAACCGGATGAAACCAAACAGGCTGCTGGTTCGAAACGCGGCGCCGAACCAGCCCTCGATAATCCCAATGATCGCGACGAACGCAGCTGCCCCATCCAGCCAGTACACCCGCTGCCACAGATTCTTAAGTTTTGCGCCGAAGGTTTTCATTGAAGCAAAAACGAAGAGACGATTTGGCTCAATAAAAAGAGGCAGCCAAGAACATCATACCTTGATTGCCGGATAAGTCAGGAGGCCGGCTTTCGCTTGGATGGTTCAATAAAACCTGTCAGCAGAAGACTATTTTGGCTGCGGATTACTGATCTTGCTGTGGTAACGGCTATAAGTGAAATAAACCACCAGGCCGATTCCAAGCCAGACAAATAGCCGGAGCCAATTCACCCACCCAAGCTTGACCATCATAAATCCGTTGAACAGCACACCCAGGATCGGTACCACAGGAACCCAGGGCGTCCTGAACGGACGGGGCTGTCCAGGATTGGTTCTACGCAATACCAGCACAGCGATGCACACGATCACGAACGCCAGCAGAGTTCCAATATTCACCATTTTCCCGATGTCATCGATGGGGGTAACGCTGCCCACAATCGCCGCCAGCAAACCCACCGCCATGGTGTTTTTATAGGGAGTGCGGAACCGGGGGTGAATCGCCGCAAAAAATTTCTTAGGCAGTAATCCGTCGTTTGCCATTGCATAGAGCACGCGCGTCTGACCGAGCAGCATAACTAGCATCACGCTCGTCAGGCCCGCAAGCGCTCCGATGGTAATCACGTGAGATGCGGTACTTAACCCGCGATCCAGAAACGCGCGCGCAACCGGCGCTTCGATGTTCACGTCCTGCCAAGGCACCATTCCGGTCAACACGCCCGCGACCAGAATGTAAAGCACCGTACAGATCAGCAGCGAAACAATAATTCCTATCGGCAAGTCACGTTGCGGATTCTTCGCTTCCTGCGCGGTCGTGGATACCGCGTCAAAACCAATGTACGCAAAAAATATGTACGCCGCTGCTACGCTTATTCCGCTGAAACCCATCGGAGCGAAAGTGTGCCAGTCGCTGCCCCAGTTTGCGAATTTAACGTAATGAAAGCCAAGTCCAATAACAAACAGGACTACCGAAACCTTGATAACCACAATTGTCGAGTTGAACCTCGCGCTCTCCTTAATTCCAAGTGTGAGAATCGCAGTGATGATCAACGCAATCAGAAACGCGGGCAAATTGAAACCAATCTCTACGCCAAAAATCTGCGGCGCATTCACCAAATCGTGCGCGCGCTGCACCAACTCAGACGAATGGGCGCCCACGATGGCGCTTACTCTTTCCAGAAACGCCTGCGTCCCGGGAACCAGAGCGGGGTCTGAAGATTGCGCCATCTGCCGGGCAACGATCTTTTCCGCGGTGCGCAGCGCAGTCCAATGATCGTAAGCGAGCCACAACGGCATTTTTAAGTGAAAAATATTCAGCAATTCAATGAAGTGGTTCGACCATCCCGACGAAACTGTGCTGGCACCCATCGCATACTCGAGCGTGAGGTCCCATCCGATGATCCAAGCAAAAAGTTCGCCCATCGTCGCATAAGCGTAGGTATAAGCGCTGCCGGCCAACGGAATCATCGCCGCAAATTCCGCGTAACAAAGTCCTGCTAACGCGCAGCCAATCCCGGAGAGTACAAAGGAAAGCATCAGCCCTGGCCCCGCGTAGTGCGCGCCCAGCCCAGCCATCACGAAAATCCCAGCGCCGATAACTGCTCCAACGCCTAGCGCCGTCAGTTGAAATGGCCCAAGCGTCCGTTTCAGGCTGTGCGTTCCCGCCTCTTCTGACTCGGCGAGCAGCATGCTCATCGATTTCTTCGCAAATAAGGGGTTGCCCATGCAACTCCTCCTTCAGGGCGTTCTGCCCAAAACTCCTAAAGCACTATATGCACTGTCCTGCTAACAAGAAATTCCCCGCGGCGTCTTTTTACGCGACCACCACAGATAAACCGGCACCCCTAGAAGCACAATCACCAACCCCGGCCAGGTGGTCTGCGTTTTATAAAACAACAGCACAAACATAATCGCCAACGCGCAAATGATATACACCAGCGGGCCGAAAGGATAGGCGAATGCCCGGTAGGGCCGTTCCGCGTCCGGCCTCTTCGATCGCAAAACAAATATTCCGGCAATCGTAAGCACGTAGAAACTCAACGCGGCAATAACCACGTAATCCAGCAAATCGCTATACAAATTTCCATACGTCCCGTCCGGCCTTCGTGTTCGCAAAAGAATCAAAACACAAATCCACACGCCTTGATAAATCAGCGCGGTTCCCGGCACGCTTTTTTTGTTCAGCGTGCCCGTCGCGCGAAAAAAAAGCCCGTCCTTCGCCATCGCATACGCCACGCGTGACCCCGCCAAAATCAGTCCATTGTTGCAGCCAAAAGTAGAAATGATAATGGCCACGGCCATGATGCCAGCGCCCGCGGGACCAAGCGCGGCATTCAGGGCGGCACTGGCCACGCGATCATCCGGAGCGTTTTGTATCTGTGCCAGCGGCAGCGCAAACAGATACGCGAGATTCGCCAGGCAATATAGCGTGATCACAATGATGGTTCCGAAAGCCATCGAAAGCGCCACATCCCGCTTGGGATTTTTTACCTCCGCGGCGGTGAATCCAATATTGTTCCAGGCGTCCGCAGAAAATAATGATCCGACTTGCGCCACTCCCAGCGCCACAAAAAGTCCAAACGCGCCGCTTGCCGCGGTAACCGTAGGAACAAAGCCACGCAAGAAGCCGGCCCCCGGCTCAAGGGGCTGCGCACCGCGAACCAGCCACAAATTCGAAAAATTATCCGCGATAGCCGCGTGGTTCCTTTTCACGAAAACGCAAAGAAGAATAAGTCCCAGCAAGGACAGCGCCTTTGCAGTCGTAAACACGTTTTGGATAAGCTTTCCCAGTTGCACGCCTCGTGTATTCAAAAAAGTTAGAAAAATAATCATCACAATGGCCACGAACTGCTGCACGGAAAGGCTCACCGCATATCTCGAGGAAAAATTGATCGGATGAATGAGATAGGTATTCCCTGAAATTCCGGGAAAGAGAACGCCCAGGTATCTTGCAAACCCAACCGCCACCGCCGCGATCGTTCCTGTTTGAATCACCAGAAACAATGTCCACCCGTATAAGAATCCCCAAAGCGGCGAATACGCTTCGCGCAAATAAATGTATTGCCCACCGGCCCGCGGAAACATCGCGGCCAATTCCCCATAAGAAAGCGCCGCGAAAATCGTCAGCAACCCCGTTATCACCCACGTCAGCAGCAAGCCGCCCGCGGAACCCGTCTGCTTCGTGATATCCGCCGCCACGAGGAAAATTCCCGAACCGATCATCGAGCCGACCACGATCATCGTGCCGTCGAACAACCCGAGCGCCTTCACAAAAGCCGGTTCGTGTTTCACCGGCTCTGAAGACATTGCAATCGATTCCGTCATTCTTGATGTCCTCGGTTCCCTTCCGGTTCAGCGGGTCCAAGTATTTCCAGGTATTGCCGCGCCCTCTTACTCGGATCGGCCGCTTTCATAATATCGCTTAGCACCGCCACGCAATCCGCGCCAGCCTCGATAACTTGCGCCGCCCGATCAAGCGTAATGCCTCCAATCGCCACAATCGGCTTCTTCGTTAGCGCACGCACTTGCCTCAACAGTTCGAAGCCAACAACCGTATCCGGGTTTTCTTTTGATGTCGTGGAAAAAATCGGCCCGACCGCTATGTAATCCGCCGAGCTACCCGCGGCACGCTGAAATTGTTCCGAATTATGCGTGGAGATACCCACGTACTTGCTGCTCCCTACAACTTTTCGCGCATGTTCAACCGGCAAATCGTCCTGCCCAACGTGCACTCCATCCGCTCCGGCAAGCAACGCCACGTCTGCGCGGTCATTCACCACAAAGGTAATCCCTTTAGCCGCGCATATTTCCGCAATTTGCTGTGAGTTGCGCAAAAGTGTAGCGCTGCTCGCCGCCTTGTTGCGATATTGCAGCAAGCGCACACCGGCCCTTGCCATTTCTTCGGTGAATGCCAAATGAGAGGTAGTAAGCAATCCAGCGTCTAATATCACATACAGTCTGGGAAGGACAAGCCGCATTCGCGCCTTATTTTCCGTTCTTGTCCAAAAGTCTTTCGATAAAGTGGGTATCAAATCGCCCCGCGGCAAAATCCTTATCCGCGAATATTTTGCGGTGCAGCGGAATCGATGTTTTGATTCCCTCAATCACGAACATTTCCAGCGCTCGCCTCATGCGCCCAACCGCTTCGGTCCGGTCGCGGCCTTTTACGATAAGTTTCGCGATCAGTGAATCGTAGTACGGCGGAATCACCGCATCGGAATACGCGGCTGAATCCACGCGAATGCCCGTTCCGCCAGGCGCCTGAAAGGTGGTGATCCGTCCCGCCGATGGTACGAAGGTCTCAGGGTCCTCAGCGTTTATCCGGCATTCAATGGAGTGCCCGGAAAAATGCATTTCGCCGACCGCGTCCTCCATCTTTTCCCCCGCGGCTATGCGTATCTGCGCCTTAACCAAATCCACGCCGGTGATAAATTCCGTCACCGGATGCTCCACCTGAATGCGCGTGTTCATCTCAATAAAATAAAGCGCCCCATCCTCATCCATGAGGAACTCCACGGTGCCCGCGTTAGTGTAATGAATTCCTTCCAGCGCCTTGATGACCTTCGCCCCCAGGTCTTTGCGCTGTTTGGCGCTGATCGCCGGCGAAGGAGACTCTTCCACCAGCTTCTGATGCCTTCGCTGGATGCTGCACTCGCGCTCGCCCAAATGAATTACCTTGCCGTGCTGGTCCCCCAGCACCTGAATCTCGATATGCCGCGGATGCTCTAAAAACTTTTCCATGTAAACGTCCGGCGTTCCGAACGCTTGTTGCGCCTCGCTTCGCGCCGTTTGATAGGCGGAAAGTAATTCTCCCTGGTTTCGCACCACCCTCATCCCGCGGCCGCCACCGCCCGCGGAAGCTTTCAGAATCAGCGGATAGCCAACTCGCGTTGCTTCCTTCACCAGTTGCTCATCGCCTTCCACAATCCCATCACTGCCCGGAATCGTTGGCAAGCCCGCGGCCTTCATTTCGCGTCGCGCGCGGTCCTTCTCGCCCATCATTTCGATCACTTCGGGGGTCGGGCCGATAAACGTGATCTCGGACGCTTCGCAAACCTTCGCGAAATTGGCGTTTTCCGAAAGGAACCCATAGCCCGGATGGATTGCGTCCACATTGGTAATCTCCGCCGCGCTGATTACCTGCGGAATATTCAGATAGCTTTCGCTGCTTCGCGCCGGGCCAATGCACACCGCCTCATCCGCAAACCGCACGTGCAACGAATTGCGGTCGACTTCGGAATACACCGCGACCGTGGCTATGCCCAGCTCTTTGCAGGCGCATATGACCCGCAACGCGATTTCCCCGCGATTGGCGACTAGGATTTTCTGGAACATAGTTGGCGGGAACCGGCTACTTCTTCCGGCTCGGCCGGATTCCAAACAATGGCTGCCCGTATTCCACGGGCTGCCCGTTTTCCACAAAGATCCGTAACACTTCTCCGCTGATATCCGATTCGATTTCGTTCATCAATTTCATGGCTTCCACAATGCACATGGTCTGCCCGGAATCCACGTGATCCGCTACCTTTACGAACGGTTCAGCCCCTGGACTTGGCGCATCGTAGTAGGTTCCGACAATCGGCGATTTCACCAGGTATAAGTCTTCGTTCGACCGCCCCTCGGGCGATGTCCCCTGCTGGCCCAGATTTTCGCCCGCGTTCCCGCCGGGTACGATAATTTCGGGCGCAGACATCATTCTTGGAGCCGCCAACACCACATTCGCGGAAGGCTTTCTCAGCCGGATACGCAGGTCGCCCCGGGAATATTCAAACTCTTCGAGGTTATGCTCCGTCATAAAACGCAGCAATTGCTCAATCTGCTCGATTTCAGGGTTTGCAAACGTGGGGCTCGGATTAGCGGGTTTTTTCCGTTTCATGCCTTTTTTTACAGCTCGATAAGATCCCGCGTTACGCGGGTAAGCACTTCACTGCTGGTCGCGGTTACCAGCACATCATCTTCGATTCGGATTCCGCCAACCCCTGCCACGTATACGCCCGGTTCGATGGTAATTACATTGCCAGCTTCCAACTTGCGCTTCTGGCCACGCGCCAGCCTGGGCTCCTCGTGTACTTCCAATCCCAGCCCGTGGCCGGTGCTATGAACGAAATATTGATCCAGTCCGTAGCCCGCCAGCACCTGCCTGGCTGCGGCATCAACGTCGCCGCACATGACCCCTGGCCGAATTGCCGCGATTGCCGCTTGCTGCGCTTCCTTCACCGCCTGATACCAGTTCCGGATGCGCGGCGGGGTCCTTCCAACATATATCGTGCGCGTAATGTCGCTGCAATAGTGGTGGAGTATAGCACCCAGGTCTAACACGACCAATTCATTTTTCCTCACGCGCTTGGCCGTGGGGTGAGCGTGCGGCAACGCGGAGCGCGGCCCCGAAGCCACGATGCTTTCAAATGACACGCCCGCAGCCCCCTGCTTCCGCATCTGGTATTCAATTTCTGCGCCTATCTCGGTTTCCCGAACACCCGGCTTGAGTAACTTTAGGACGCCTTCCAAAACTTGCCCCGCCAGCAGCGCTGCTTTTCGCATGGCGGTAAGCTCCGCGCTCTCTTTGCGCATCCTCAGCGTCTCTACCAGCCCGCTGGAAGCAACCCACGCCCCCGCACCGCGCGAAGCCTTCCGAACCGTATTCCACTGCGCCACGCTGAGCTGCTGAGGATCGAATCCTATGCGTTTTACCGCCTGGCGCTTCAAAACTTCCCCGGTGTCCTCGTAAAGCCCTTTCCTTTGCAGCAGCACGCGAATCCCCGCAGTTTCCGCTTTGGCCTGAACCGTGAACCGTCCATCCGTGATCAGCGTTATCCCCTTGCGAGAAACGACCAATGCCCCCGCATCCCCGGTAAACCCGGTCAGGTAGTACCAGTTCGACCTCTTAGTGACCAGCAGCGCGTCCAGTTCGCTCGCTTCCAGTTGTTTTTTCAGCTTCCTGCACCGCTCAGAAAATGGACTCTTCATAAAACGAAATCGAGGAGACCGTAGCCTCCTCGATTCCCAACTCCTTGATAGTTAAAAGTTAGAGTGACTCGCGACGCAACCCAGCGTTCGTCCCTTACCCGGGGATGATTCTCGGCGTAAGGAAGAATAACAATTCCTGCGAGGTTACGCTCACATTCGTTCGTTTGAAGAGGTGCCCGATCAGTGGCAAGCTGCCGACCAACGGCACTTCGGTTATGTCCACGCGCTGCTGGGAGATAATGATGCCGCCCACCACGAACGTCTGGCCATCTCCTACAAGCACTTTCGTCTCGGCGGACTGTGTATTCAGCGCAGGTACGCCCTGAACGCGCGCGATACCGTTGTCGATTTGCGTATTTTCCACCAGCACGTCCATGAATACCGTGCCTTCCGCCGTGACCTGCGGGGTCACTTCCAGCTTCAGCACCGCGTCGATGAATTGGATGGAAATCGTATTGTTAATCGTCGTCTGGACCGGGATCTTTGTACCTTGCTTAACCACGGCCTTCTCGTTGTTCTGCGTCACAACTCTCGGCTTCGAGAGCAGTTTGCCTACGCCCTTTGCTTCCGCTGCGGTAATGAAGAAGTCCAGAGCGAAATTCGGTGAACGATGCGAGAAACCAAAACCGCTTGTAGGAGCTGCCGCGCCCAAATTGCTGAGCAGCGGAATGCCCCCGGGGGCCGCAGTCACGGTCACGGGCGAAGGAGGAATCCCAGGACCCGTAGTAACGCCGCTCCCGCCCACTGCCGACGCGCCGCTGAAAAGTGAACGCCCACCCACCGCGGAACCGGCGAAGCCTAGCTGCGTTCCGATATCCTGAGCGAATGTCCGTGTCGCCGAAACTACGCGAGCCTCGATTTCCACCTGTTGAGACTTGCGGTCCAACTGGCGAATCAGGTTGTCGATCACCGGAATCACCGAAGGAATGTCGCGGATAATCAATTGGTTAGAGCGGTCATCGGAAAGAATGTCGCCACGCGACGATAGAAATTTCTTCAGCGTGTCCTTCAGGGTGGCCGATTTCGAATAGCTCAGCACCCGCGTCACGGTCACCGGCGCCACTGCTTCTGCCTGCGCTTTTTCCAGGTCGCGAGTCGTTTCTGCTTCCTTCTTCAACGTGTCCCGCGTGGCGATTCGAAGTACGTTGCCACTCAGTTGTTTGTCCAGCCCGTTGTTCTGCAGAACGATGTCCAACGCCTGGTCCCAGGGTACTTCGTCCAGAACAATCGTCAGTGTTCCCTTCACCGCCGGGTCCAGAATCACGTTTAATCCGCTGATCTCATGAATCAAGCGGAAAAAGTCTCGCAGGTCCACATCTTTCAGGTTTACCGAAATGGGCTCGCCCGTGTATTTGCCCTGAGCAGCAGTTGACGGGGTCCCCGTTGAAGCCGCCATTGTAGCGGCCGCGGTATTAGCCTGCTGGGCAGCCTGTTGCCCTGCTTGCTGGCCGTCGGGTTTTGCTGGCGCGTTTGCGCCGTCAAACATCGCCAATGCAGCGGACGATCGTGTCAGTTCCGCGGGGAGCGCAAAACGCGGAGCGGATACGCGCGTCAGTTTCGCCGCGCGAGCGGTTGCTCGCGGAGCGCTTTCCGCGTAGTGAAATTCCGGATGAACTTTCTCCGCTTGCGTGGAGGTTACGTGCGCTGAAGTTACGTCCGCGTCCGGCGCCGCCGCTGCTCCTTCGAAATAAATAACCACAGCCTCCCCGTCACGCTTTATCTGGTAGGGCGCCGCCATGGTGAGGTCCACAACCACGCGCGCTACGCCGGGACGAAACTGGCCCATGCGAATGCCGAGAACTGGAGCCGACACGCCAGGTATGCTGGTCTTCTCCACCGCCAGACGCGCTCCTGCAAAATCCAGCACCAATCGGTCGGGGCTCTGCATCCGCGCCGCGTGTACATCCAGACGGCCTTCCCCTTCCACTCGTACCGAAGCCCGCTCCGGTGCTTGTGTAATCGCCACGCTGGAGATCACCGCGTGATTCGCCGGGACACCCGCGGGTTCTTGCGCCTGGGCTTTCGCCGGTCTGATGCCCGGCAGGGTGCCCGCAAGGATCAGGCAGCCAATTCCAAGGGCCAGCCTATTCGTCTTCATTGCTGTTCTCCTGCACTCGAGTAAATTCGCTTGTTCACTTGGCGCTCCACGGGCTTTCCGAAAGCATCCTTGCCCAATTCATGAAACGAAACGCCATCCATCGCAATCTTTTCTACTCTTCCGTCGTACAACTGGTCCCCTTCGCGTAAGAAATAAGTCCGAAGTTGCGGATTTGTTACCACCGCGATCATTCCGTTCGGCGCTTTCACAATTCCGTCCAGGCGCAGTGACTCGACCTGCAACCCCGCCTTCCCTGGCGGAAGATTTTTTGCCGCATCTGCCAGCGATTTTTGCCGCCCAACTAACGATTCGAACGGGTCACGCCTCGCCGCCTTTTGCTCCGTTTGCGCCGACGCTACTCCCGCCGCGGGCCCGCTGGATTCGCTTTTTGCTGGCGCCTTGGTCGCAGCCTTTTTAGCTGGCTTCGCCGTGGCAGCCTTGGCCACGGGTGCGACCGCCGCGCCCGAAGGCTTGGCTTGCGCCCGTGCGCCGACGCTCGCCGCCGCAAGGATAATCCCCAGAACAATACTCATCGCTGAACGCATAGTTCGCTCATTCCCGGTCAGTGAGTTCCAGTCGGCGCAGTCCCAGCCTTCGCTCCCGCTGCGGGAGCTCCGACCGAATCCGCCGGCTTGGTGAAGTACGTTGTCGCCGTAAATGTTCCCGTGACCGTGCTGCCAGGACGTACCGCATACTTCGTCCCTTTCGCCGTGGTGCCAGACGGATCATCAAACTGCAAATCGCCCACGTTGATGATTCGCGACAACCGGCTTAACCGCCCGAAGAAATCCAGAATATTAAAGTAAGGCCCGTCCGCCTGCACTTCGAAAGGCATGTCGTAGTGATACTCCCGCGGAACAACTGCCTGTGCCGTCAACCGGCGCAGTTGCACATTGGAAGAACTCGCCGCGCCCTGCACCAGCCGGATAAATTCGTCCGCTTCTTTCTCTTCCGGCACGATGGTTTTCAGCGTTTCCAGTTGCTTGCTCAACGCATCCATTTGCTGTTTCAGTTCGCCGTAGCGCTGCTTGTAAACCTGCAGTTGCGTTACTTCCTGCGTTAACTGTGTTCGCTGCCTGACGGCCTTATCCACCGCATCGCGTTCCTGGGCCACCGGTGAAAACGGAACATACACGCCCAACAACACCAGAAATACCGCGATGGCGAGTGCCACCAGCCCTTGCATGATTACCGACATGTCGCGAAATGGATTGGCCATGGTGCTCGTCTACCCTTTCTTTGCCGGCGCCGCGGGAGTCGCTGTTTTCGACGCGGGAGCACTTGCGGTCTTGGGCTGCGCGTTCGTTGGCGTCATTCCTGGCGCGATCTCTGCGGTTATTTGGAAGGTAAAGGTCTGAATCGCTGGGTTCTTCTCATCCTGCTTCGATTCCTTGATTTCGACCTTTTGGAAATACCCCGAGCGCTTCATCGCGGTGATGAAGTTTGCCACCGCATTAATCGAAGCCGAGGACCCCTCCATCGAGAGGGTGTTGCCTTTGCGCGTCATGGTAGTCAGCCAGAGATTCTCTGTCCGCGACACCGTGCTGGCCAGCATGTCCAGTAACTCCTGCGCGCCGGTACGATCGCGTTGCAACTGCTCAATCGTGTTTACCCGCTGCTGCAGCGTTACTTTCTGCGCTTCGAAAGACTCAACCTGTTTCTTGATCTGCTCAAGGTCGGTTTTCTGTGCGGTGAGTTGTTTGATACGCCCATTCTCGTCATTCAGTTGCGTCTGCCATGAATGGTAGAAGTACAGCAAAAATAGCGCGCCCACCAGCACCCCGGCTCCCACAAATACCAGCGGTAACGCCGCTCCCGTATCCACCGGCCGTCTTGACGCTCTTGGTCTTGTTTGTCCGAGTAGGTTTATGCGAATCATGGCTAGTCAAAGCTCCTGAGTGCCAATCCCACGGCGATGGCCAGTCGCGGAGCCAACTCGCGAATCTGTTCCTCGCTATGCTTGGCGGGATTGACCAGTACTCTACGGAACGGATTAAGCTCTTCCACCGGCATCGCGAATTCTTCGCGCAGCAGGTCCACCAGACCCGCCACACGCGCGGTGCCTCCCGCTACCACGATGCGTTGAATGTTCTCTCCGCTCGCCGTGGCACGGAAAAAGTCAAAGGTCTTCTGGATTTCAAGCGTCAATATGTCCGATACGCTGCGCAGTATTTGTTGTTTCTGCTCATCGGTAACGGTGGGCAGCGTTTCGCCCTTTTTGAGTCGCTCCGCGTCTTCAAAGCTCAGGTCCAATTCCTTTTGCAGGGCGTCGGTGTACTGGTTGCCGCCAACGCTCACGTCGCGAGTAAACAGCGGCACTCCACCGCGAACGATGTTGATGTTCATCACGCTCGCGCCAATGTTCAGCAGCGCGACCGTCTGCCCCGCATCCGGCTCATAATTCACTTCAAAGCAGTTCTGCAAACCGAAAGCATCGATATCCACCACCACCGGCGTTTTCCCGGCCTGTGCCAGCACGTTGGTGTGATTCAGAATCTTGTCTTTCTTTACCGCCACCAGCAGCACGTCCATCTGCGCATCCATGGACTCCAGCAACTGATAGCTGAGGTTCACGTCCGCGATGTCAAACGGGATATGCTGGCTCGCCTCCGATGGAATCCGGTCGTACAACTCTTCCTCGGTCATCAGCGGCAGCGGTACCCGCTTCACAATTACCGAGTGGCCCGATACGGAAGTACCCACATTCTTCGTCTTGATTTTCTGCGTGTCGAAAATTTTGCTGATGGAGTTCGCTACTTGCGGCGCGTCCATGATCGCACCGTCCACCACCGTGTCCTGCGCCAGCGATTCCATCCCGAAGCTGACTAGTTCATAGCCGCCTTTGGTGGATTTCAGCTCCACAGCCTTAATTGAGCTGGAACCGATATCCAGCCCCACCAGCTGCTTGTTTTTTCGCCCGCCCGGTAACCACATAGTGCGGCCCCTTTTCTTGCGCCGTTCTCTATCAACGGCTCTGATGCCTTACCTAGCGCCGTCTTGCGTGCGCCTGGCTCATCTTGCGTTCCATCCACCGATCCAAAATCGTCTTGCGGAGTTTCCAGCGGTTGCCCAGTTTGAATGCGGGAATCTCGCCTTCAGTGATGTAACGGTACAGCGTGTCCGGAGAAATCCCCAGATACTGCGACGCCTGCCGCACATTCATCACTTCGCGCGATTCGCTCACGACGACAGCCACCCTGACACCCGATCCAATGTCCGACCACGAACATGCGGCGCACCTCTCGACGACGCTGCGAAGTCTTGGAGGTGCTGCCCGTGCAAGGTTTATGACATTCGGAAGCTGCGACCGTCAAGGGAATCTCTTAGGTAGTTGCCTAAAATGGTAGGCAGTTCTCGGTACTTCGTAAGGTTTTGCAGGCAACCCCTCCCTTATATTGTGTAATGGATATCTTAGAACCACTATATATTGCGCTTTTTGCCGAATTTGGACCCTGTACACAAGGACGGTAATCACTTGCATTCACTTCACTCGTACTCTTTTTTTGTTCGGTTTCCGTTGCCGCTTTCCGGGTTGTGAGATACTCGCTCGTATCTCGCGACACTAATTTCTTGTTGTAGGAGTCCACCATGCGTTTCCGCCCACTGCTTATTTCACTTTGCTTTGCGCTTTGCCCTCTCGTAAGTTCCGCGACGACTGATTCCGAAGAACTACTCATCGTCAATCAGACTGAACATTCGCTCCTGCTGGTTGATCCCAAAACCGGCACCACGCTTGCCACCATCAGTGTCGGCGTCAACGGTCACGAAGTCGCCGTCTCTCCCGATTCGCATTACGCCTATGTGCCCATCTACGGCAACGCCGGCGTCGGCCGCCCCGGCACCGATGGCCGCACCATTGACGTCATTGATCTTCGAGAAAAAAAGCTGGCGGGAACCATTGATCTTGGCAAACCAGTTCGCCCACACTGCGCCCGCTTCGGATCTGATGGCTTGCTTTACGTGACCGCGGAGCTTGCCAACGCCGTGTTCGTCGTCGACACCGCCGCTCGCAAAGTCGTCGCTGAAATCCCGACCGGCCAAATCGAGTCGCACATGTTTGTGTTTTCACCGGACCGACATCGCATCTACACCTCCAATGTGCATGCGGGAAACGTCACTGTCCTCGACCCGAAGACCAGTTCAATAATCACGACCATCCCGGTAGCCAAAGTGATTCAGCGCATCGCGATTTCACCAGATGGGAAAGAGATTTATACCCACGACCAGGAATCACCGCGCATCGCCGTGATCAGTATCTCCACCAATACCATCACGCATTGGGTCGATTTGCCCGCTACCGTCTACTCCTCCACGCCCACACCCGACGGTCGCTGGCTGCTCGCTAATTCTCCATCGGGAAAATTGTATGTCGTGGATTTGAAAACCGGAAAACTAGCCAGAACCTACGATATTCCACCCGCGCTGGGCGAAATTACTCTCTCAAGCGATGGCACTACGGCTTACATCAGCTGCGCCGCGGCAGGTTCCGTCCAGGTATTAAATCTCGCCACCTGGAAAATGGAATCTCCCATGGTCTTCACGAAAGGCGTCGACGGAATAGCGGTACTGCCGTTGTAGCGGCCGCCTTCCGAGGCGGGAGCTACTCGTTTAGGAAGGGCGGATTGGTTTAGGCGGGCGCCTTGTGCTCCCGCCGGGCGCGCTCACGACGCACGCAACGATGACTCTCGCTAGATCTTCAATCCCTTCCACAACTCATCCACTCTTTTTTTCGTCACATCGTCCATCACAATTTCATCGGGCCACGGTCGCGAGAATCCTTCCGACGCCCATTTTCGCGTGGCATCAATACCCATCTTCGACCCGTAATCCTGCATGCGCGCCGCATGATCCAGCGTATCCACCGGTCCCAGCGTGAACTGTACATCGCGTTCCGGATCGAGCGTGCATAGCGCCTTCCAAACCACTTCGCTGTAGTTGTGAATGTCCACATCATGGTCGACAACTACAATCACTTTCGTGAACATGGCCTGCCCCAGCGCCCAAATTCCGTTCATGATTTTTCGCGCGTGCCCCGGATAAGACTTCTTAATAGAAATAACCATTAAGTTGTGCACGATGCCTTCAGCGGGCATCGATACATCCACAATTTCCGGAAATTGCATCTTCATCAACGGTAGAAAAATTCGTTCGATCGCATATCCCATGTAAAAATCTTCCTGCGGAGGCGGCCCGACCACGGTAGTTAAATAGATGGGGTCTTTGCGGTGCGTCACGCACTCCACATGGAAAACCGGATACTCCCCTTCCAACGAGTAGTAACCAGTGTGATCGCCAAACGGCCCTTCAGTTCTCATCTCCTTCAAACTTACATAGCCTTCCAAAACGATTTCCGCGTTTGCCGGCACTTCCAGTTCATTCGTTTCGCAAGCTACCATCTCCACCGGTTCGCGCCGCAGGAATCCCGCAAACATCATTTCATCCAGGTCCGGCGGAATTGGCAAAATTCCCGCCAAAGAAATCGCCGGATCGGCGCCAACCGCTACGGACACCGGAATTCGCCCCTCCGGATTTTGCGCCCGCGCGCGCCTGAAATGTTCAGCGCCGTGCTTTTGCGTCTGCCAGTGCATTCCAGTAGTGCGCTGGTCATAAACCTGCATCCGGTACATTCCCACGTTGCGTTTTCCAGTCTCGGGATTCTTCGTAAATACCAGCGGAAACGTGATGAATCGCCCGCCATCCTGCGGCCAACACTTCAATATCGGAAACTCCGCCAGGTTAACGTCGCCGCCCTTTTTAATTACTTCCTTGCATACCCCACTCTTAGCGCTCTTTGGAAAAAATGATCCCAACTCCGCCAGCTTCGGCAGCATCTTGATCTTGTCGAACAGTCCTTGCGGCGAATCCATTTTCAGAAATCCTTGGATGCGTCCCGCCACTTCATCCAATTTTTCAACTTCGAAAGCCATCTCCATGCGCTTCACGCTGCCGAACGCATTGATCAGCACCGGATAACGCGATGCCTTCGGATTTTCAAATAGCAGCGCCGGCCCCTTCGCGCGCGTCACCCGCTGCGCAATCTCGGTGATCTCTAGAACGGGATCCACTTCCTCGCGTATCCGCTTCAGTTCCCCAGCCTTCTCCAGTTTCGACACAAATTCCCGCAAATCCCGATACGCCACGTACGCCTCCCTAGGCACGATACGGCGAGTGTCCTAGGCGTTCGACGGTAGCACGGACATGTTTAGTGAGCAAAATGACAACGAATGCGCTGCCGCTCGGCCCCAAAAACAAGAACTCGCCGGCGTTGGCCGTCACCGCCGCTTTCCCATCAAGCGAGAGGAATGCTGGGCGTACGATGCTACGGCCCGTGACAATTTGTCGGCCGTGTTAGACTCGGCCCAATGCGTCGATACCATTGGAAGTTTGTAATTGTCAGGGACTTTGTCGCCCTGTTGGCAGCGTTTATTTGGGCACTTCGAAATTACACCGATAGATGGAGTTCGCAGAAAAGTTGTGACCCAACATGGCAGGGATTTCTCTCGTACGTTGTCCTAGTCGTGGCTGCGCTAATTCTAATAGAAGTGTGCTGCTGGACAATCTGGCGGTTGGGTGGATTATTTCAACGGAGTCACAAACTCTCACAACTGGACGAAGACCCGACCGCTTCGGTTTTCATCATTATGACCGACCTCAAAACCTTCATCCTGAACCTTGCCGCTGGCCTACTCCTGCTTTTGCTGTCCGTTTTTGTGGGGGGGCCAACCCCTTGTGAACCACTGAACAACCACGGTTGGTCTTGGTCGCTCTTTCTCGGCTCCGCGATTTGCGGATTAGCGGTATTAAGCATTGCCAACGGATTTGTTCGCGAACAGCGACCTGCTACCCGTCACTAAAGAAACCAACGCAATTCCGTCGTCCTTCTTCGTAGTACCCGATAGAGTGGGTGGTCTCAATGGGTCGACGCAACACTTTCTTGAAGTTTACTCGCAGGAGTCTGAAAACCTAAAGTCTCTCGTGGGCGTTGATTCAAGCGCAGCGCT
>Ga0209117_1000182_pt1 | contig 37682 bp, 28 predicted proteins | sample BlaSpr_A8_OM2_M2_FD_187978 | JGI IMG/M metagenome (GOLD analysis project Ga0209117, IMG submission 187978) | Forest soil microbial communities from Thunder Bay, Ontario, Canada - Black Spruce, Ontario site 2_A8_OM2_M2 (SPAdes) (version 2) | ecosystem: Environmental > Terrestrial > Soil > Boreal... | reverse complement strand
TGCGTGGCGCCCGTGAAGGCTCCCGCTTCGTACCCGAACAGTTCGCTTTCGAGCAGGTCGGCGGGCACCGCGGCACAGTTCACTTTGAGGAAGGTGCGGTGGGCGCGCTGGGAAAGTTTGTGGATCAGGCGCGCGAGCACTTCCTTGCCGGTACCGCTTTCACCGAGCAGGAGGACCGGGATGTCGACGTTGGCGACGAGTGCGGCCTGCGAGCGAATTTTCTTCATCGCCGGGCTGGCAGCGACGAAGAACACGTCGTCGCAAAGTTCTTCAACTTCGCCCGCATAGCTTTCCCCCTTGGCAGTGCCGATGCATAGTCCAATGACCGCGTCGAGTTCGGCTTTCTGGAACGGCTTGGTTAGATAATCGATCGCGCCGAGGCGCATGGCCTGCACGACTTTGCGCGTGTCATTTACGCAGGAGAGCATGACGACTTTCAATCCGGGCTTGAGCTGGCGGAGTTGCTCGAGAGTCTGTAACCCGTTGATGCCGGGCATGAGGAGATCGAGCAACACCAGATCGGGCTGTAGTCCTTGCTGGACGCGCTCCACCGCTTCTTCGCCGGTGCTGGCGGTTTGAACTTTGTGCTCATCCACTTCCAGCAGCGTACGGATATAGCGCAGCATTCCCGGTTCGTCATCCACCAGCAAGATGTTGGCGGCTTCGCTCATTTCGTTCCTCGTGGCGGACTGCTCAGAATTGGTTTCAGCGGAATGAGAAAAGAAAACTTGCAACCTGCGCCCGGTTCGCTTTCGACCCAGATCTTGCCGCTCATGCCTTGGAGAAGGCGGCGGGCAATGGCGAGTCCCAGGCCCATGCCCTCGGCCGACTCGCTGCCGGGCAGGCGGAAGAAATCATCGAAGATTTCCAGGTGAAACTCCGGCCGAATTCCCGGGCCGGTATCGGCCACGCTCACTTTGACCGCGTTCGGCGCGTTCAACGGTTGACGACGGCGGTCTCCATTGACCGCAGGTACGCTCGCGCCGCGACGCTCCCACATGTGAGGTTCGGCGTGCAGCCAGACGGTGCCGCCCTGAGGTGTGTACTTGGACGCGTTCTCCAGAAGATTGGAAATCACGCGCTGGATCTTGGGCGCATCGAATGCAAATGGCGTCAGTTTGTCATTGGCCAGGAAATACAGTGCGAGACCGCGCTCCTGAAACCGGCCTGACCAGATCCGGCAAACTTCGGAGAGGCAGGCGTTCATGTCGCTTTCCACAAACTGCATGCGCAGTTCGCCGGTCTCGAGCACACTGTAAGTCAGGAAGTCCTGAATGAAATGCTGCAAGCGCTGTCCGCTGGTAAACATGTCGACCATGACTTCGCGCTGGCGGTCATTGAGCGGTCCGAGTTTCTGACTCTGCAGCACTTCAATGTAGCCGTTGAGGATCGCCAAGGGCGTCTTGAGGTCGTGGGCGGCAGAGGCTAGAGCGTTCGTGGTCTTGCGGAAACGATCGCGCAATTGTTCGAGTTCGCGCGCGTTATCGTCCGCCGAGCCGGGCGCGGAAGACCGGGCCGTGGCGGTTAATGGCGGACCATCTTTCGGGCTAGTGCCAGTGGGGGCAGCGGCTGGGCTTTTGTTGAACATCATAGCTATGGAGAACCAAATGACGCCAATATGGGGAGGAAAACCTGCTTCCGTCAGAGCGTGGGGATAGATTGATGGTATGTCAGGTGCACCGGTGTGTCAATTGGAAACAAATACAAGCCCCAAACCGGCACTGAAGCGAAAAACGTTGCACTTTTGTGGTATGACCAATAGTCACTATACAATCTCGAGGCTCTGAAAGTACTTCGGTAATCTCCGTGTTGGTGGCGAGGTTTGGAGTGATTCGATGGTGGCTCAACTCCGCCCCGAAGTTTGGCCCCTGAGGTGCGGTCCCGAGGGGTGTTAATACCTCTTAACGGTGGACAAAACGCTTGCCTCGTAGGTTATCAAAGAAGGAAGAACGCAAGTGGGCACGGTTGCAGCTCGCCATTCCGGTTTTTATCCGCACTCGCGACCGAAGCGGCAAGGATTCCCTGGAGTTTGCCACGGCCATTAACATCTCTCCTGGGGGAGCTTTAGTGGTAGTTCGCCGTTCTTTGCCCCAATCGGCACTGGTTTCATTGGAGATTCCGAGCGCTCCAATCGGGCCCACCAACGGTTTGAAGACCTCTTCGCGCATCATGCAAGCGAAGGCGGTGTGGGTTGCGCACCTCGATGACTACCATCTTCTAGGTCTGAAGTTCGCCCGCCTCCTGCGCACCGACGTGGCTGCTGCTTCCGGTAAGCGTTTGAGGAAAGAAGCTTCTGCGGTGTGAACTATTTTTCCCTTCCCCAGTCTGTCACAGAATGGCACTTCGGTGCCATGCCGCATGTTGTCGCTCCCGGCGTATCATCACTCTAAGCCATTCATAAGTTGAGCATTTAACGGAAAGCTTCCAGGTCGTTCTGCTCTCTTCCCCGGTTTGGCACTTGGGATGCGCTTTTATTGCATGCAGGTGAACACTCACCGCATGGGGCCATTCAGTCTTATGACGACACTTTCGGTAAGTCCTCTGGCGCAGTCGCTGGGCGAGGTTCCCCCTGACAACATAATTTTTGGCCACTCCGAGGTCATGCAGGCAGTTCGTTCGCAGCTGGGCAAAGTTGCCGCCGCCAACGTTCCGGTCCTGATCACGGGCGAGAGCGGCACCGGGAAAGACATCATTGCACGGCTCATTCATGGGCTGTCTCCCTGGAAAACCGGGCCGTATGTAAAGGTGAACTGCCCGGCGATTCCCGGGACGCTGCTGGAAAGCGAACTGTTCGGCTACGAAAGAGGAGCCTTTACGGGTGCCGTTGGGTCGAAGCCAGGACGGGTCGAACTAGCCCACCGCGGGACTTTGTTTCTCGACGAGATTTCCGAGCTTGACCCATCGCTGCAATCGAAGCTTTTGCAGCTTTTGCAGGATGGGCAGTTCTGTCGGATCGGCGCCCAGGAAGACAAGAAGGTCGAGGTGCGGGTGGTTTGCGCAACCAACCGCCACCTGGAATCGGAGATCGAATCGGGGACTTTCCGCCAGGATCTTTACTACCGCATTAACGTGGTGAATCTGCGCATGCCGGCGCTGCGAGAACGCCGTGGCGACATTGAAGATTTGTGCGGCTACTTCCTCGAATACTACAACCGCAAGTTCAACTGCCGGGCACGGCCTCTGTCGAATGAAGTGCTGGCGGTGCTGCAGAAGTATCACTGGCCGGGAAACATCCGCGAACTGGAAAACCTGGTCAAGCGCTACGTGATCCTGGGCCAAGAAGAAGCGATCACCAACGACTTGGTGGCACGCGAGCCAGACTTTTTCAATCCCGAGATCTTACTGGACGGGCCGATTTCTCTGAAGAAGCTTACGCGCCAATGCGTGCGCGAACTGGAGCGCAAGGTCATCCTGAAGGTGCTGCAACAACACCACTGGAATCGCAAGCAGGCAGCCCGCACGCTGGGCATCAGCTATCGCGCCCTGCTCTACAAGATCCGCGATGCTGGCTTGCCCTCCAACCGTGCTCTGCGTCTGCGGCAGGCGGAGAAGAACAACGGCACCGTCAATCCAACGAGTGGTGCGGCCGCCGACTTAAGAGGCTGCGAAAAACTCGCGGTTTGACTTTGTTTTGAAGGGGGCGCGGCGTCAGCGCTTGAACTTCCAACGATTCAATCCCTCCGCTCACGCCCAGAACGTGCGGTCCAGCGTCCTGTACTGAATCGCCTCGGCGATGTGTTTCGGTTCCAGCTGCGGAATGCCGTCCAGGTCGGCAATCGTGCGTGCGACTTTCAGGATGCGGTCATGGGCGCGCGCGCTGAGTCCTTGCTGAGCCATGGCGCGTTCCAGCAGCCGCTCGCAGTCCGCCGAAAGATCGCAGAATTTGCGAATCAACTGGGTCGGCATTTGCGCGTTGCAATAGAGTGTTTCGCGTCCGGAAGAAAAGCGTTTCAGCTGGACGTCGCGGGCGCGAACCACGCGCTCCAGGATGCTGGCTGAGCTTTCCGATTCCTTCGTACTGCGCATCTCTTTGTAGTTCACGGCCGGCACATCGATGTGAATGTCGATGCGGTCGAGCAGCGGGCCGGAGATTTTAGAAACGTAGCGCTGGATCATCGGCGGCGTGCAGTGGCATTCGCGAGTACGGTCGTTGTGAAATCCGCAAGGACAGGGGTTCATAGCGGCAGCCAGCATGAAGCGCGCCGGGAAAGTCAGCGACATGGCGGCTCGCGCGATACAAACAGTCCCGTCTTCAAGCGGTTGGCGCATGACGTCGAGAACGTTGCGCGGGAATTCGGGAAACTCGTCGAGGAACAGCACTCCATTATGAGCGAGCGAAACTTCGCCCGGGCGTGGGATCGCGCCACCGCCGATCAAGCCCGCGTCGGAGATGGTGTGGTGAGGCGCGCGGAAGGGGCGCAGGCCGACTAGGCCGGCGTGCGCATCGAGTACCCCAGCGACACTGTGAATCTTGGTGGTCTCGAGCGCTTCTTCGAATGTAAAGGGAGGCAAAATGGTCGGCATGCGTTTCGCAAGCATGGTTTTTCCCGATCCCGGAGGCCCAATCATCAGAATGTTGTGACCACCAGCGCACGCGACTTCAAGGGCGCGCTTGGCGGTTTGCTGGCCGCGAACGTCTTTGAAATCCACATGGAATTGCTGCGCCTGATTGAGCAATTGATTGGTGTCGACCTGTAGGCGGGAGACGCCGTTGCCGGAGTTAATCAAGTGAATGACATCCAGCAGCGACTTCACCGGGTAAATCTCAACGTCGCCAACCATGGCTGCTTCGCGAGCGTTGACTTCGGGCACGATCAGACGTTTTACTTTCGTTCGACGCGCCTCGATCGCAATCGGCAAAGCGCCACGTACCCCACGTACCCTTCCATCGAGAGAAAGTTCGCCGACAAACAGCGCGTCCGGCACCTCCTTCTTATTCAGACCGCCGTACGCGCCGAGGATGCCCAGCGCCATGGGCAGATCGAAGCCGGAGCCTTCCTTGCGGATGTCGGCCGGCGCCAGGTTGATGGTGATCTGGGTGGGAGGAATGTCGTAGCCGCAGTTTTTCAGCGCTGAGCGAACCCGGTCGCGGCTTTCGCGGACGGCCGCGTCGGGCAGGCCGACAGTGTGAAAGTGGTCTTCTGTCATTTTGACGCCGGAGACATCCACTTCCACTTCGATGATGTTGGCGTCAATGCCGTAAACGGCAGCACTCAGAGTTTTATAGAGCATAGGGCACCAGTGGGCACACGAAGGGGACAACGCGGATGGGAGATCCTTGGCTGACATCATAGCTGGCGCATAACCGAACCGCTGTGATGGCCATCACCCGGTTACCGTGATGGAACGTGACGGAACGTTCTGTCGTGAACGGCCGTTTTCGGTGCTACGCTAGGGGCAATCTGGCGGATACGCGGAGTCCCCCAATGCCCCACGAACTTCCCACTTCAAACCGACCCGATCCGGCGTCAAACCGGCTGGAACGCGAAGAGACCCAGTTGTGGCGATGGGCGCTTGGCCTGCTCGTTTTGCTTGCGGCGGCGGTGGCGGTGCTGTCGTGGCAGCAACTGCAAGACCTTCCTTACCGGCTGTGGGCAATTCCGGTCGGACTATTCTTGCTTTCCATCTTGTTTGCCACCTATGCTTTCGGGCGCAGGCGCGAAGTTTCAGAGCTCAAGCAGATTCTGAAGGGCTTTCAGAATCAAGCGGGAGTCACACCCTCGGAAGAGCAACTGGATCAGTTGAGCCAATTGATTATGCGTTCGCAGCGCAACTTCAAGGAGCTGATCGATTCTCTGGATGACGTGGCGCTCGCTATCTCACTCGATGGAACCCTGCGAACGGTAAACCGGCGAACCGCGGAAATTCTCGACGTTCCTTATTCCCTTCTGGTTGGTCACAAACTTGAGGAATTCCTGGGCGCGCCGCTGCATGCGGAAGGGTCCGGGAGCGTGGCGCGGTTTCTGGAGAAGCGGAACTGGTCGGGAGTGGTCGAAGTCCACCTTAAGAACGATTCCCGGCGGCTTTACTACGACTGCGTGGTCAACGCCATCGTCAAGGGCGACGATGTGACCGGGGCGAGTGTGCTGGCGCGCGACATCACCGGGCATCGAGACAAGGAACAGCGCTTCACGCAGTTGTTCGAATCTCTGCAGGAAGGCGTGTACATCAGCAATCCGGAAGGCAAGCTGCTTGAGGTGAACCCTGCGCTGGTGACGATTTTGGGATACGAGAGCAAAGAAGATTTGTTGAACCTGCCGCCCGACCGACTGAGTGTTGATGCGGGCGGCGATCCGGTGCTGGGACGTGTGGGAAGCCAGAGCGGCAGCACTCGCACTCGAGAGGTTCGACTGAAAAGAAAAGATGGCGGAGTCGCGGTGTGCGTGGATACATCGAGCGGCGTGATGGAAGCGGGACGGATTGTCCGTTACCAGGGCACGCTGGTGGACGTCACTGAGACGCGCGCGCTGGAGCGGCAGTTGCGGCGGCAGGAAGAGTTCCGGCGGCACCTGCTGGAAAGCTTTCCGGATCTGATTCTGGTGCTCGATCTGAAGGGGCAGTACACGTTCGTGAGCGCGCGCATAGGCGAACTCCTCGGATACGGGCCGGAACAGCTCATGGGCAAGAACGTGGATGATGAGGAAAGTACTTCACCGGAACTGGCCGCACTCTACCGAACCGTCGCGACTGGTCAGAATTCGCTGACCTCATGCGAATACGGCGCCCGGCACCACGACGGCAGTTGGCGCACCATGCTGGGCATGGCAAGTCCACTGCTGGATGCCGAAGGCAAACCTTCCGGCGTGATCATTTCCGTCCGCGATGTGACGATGGAGAAAAAGCTGGAGCAGCAGATTATTCAAAGCGAACGTCTCGCGGCCATGGGGCAGATGATCGGCGGCTTCGCCCACGAACTCAATAATCCGCTGACCAGCATTCTGGGCATGGCGGAACTGCTGCAGGAAGGCGAGGCCAGCGAAGACACCCGCAAACGTATTGTCATTCTGCACCAGCAGGCTCGGCGCGCAGCCGAAATCGTGCAGAACTTGCAATACTTCGCCCGCCCGCCCGCTCCGGGACGCAGCCAGGTCAATCTGAATGAGCTCGTTCAGCGTACCGTGCAGATGCAGGCGTATCCGCTGCGCAAGAGCAACATCACGGTGGACTTTCTGCAAGAACCGGCGATACCCGCGATCACGGCCGATCCCAATCAGCTGATGCAGGTGTTCTTGAACCTCCTGCTGAATGCGGAGCAAGCGATCCGAGAAAACCGGGAGAAAGGCACGATTCGTGTGCGCATCGGACGAAAACCCGACTCTGTATGGGTCGTGTTTCAGGATGATGGTCCGGGAATCGCACCCGAAAACCTGGCGCACATTTTTGATCCTTTCTTCACCACCAGGCGGCCTGGTCGCGGCACCGGCCTGGGACTGAGCATCTGCAAGACCGTGCTCCGCGAGCATGGAGGAAACATCGAAGCTGCCTCGGCCCCGGGCGGAGGCGCGGTGTTCACCATTACGCTGCCAGTGGGGGCGCCGGAGTCGACACCAACGGCGGTTTAAAGGATGACAGCGCGGTTTACCTTTCCACCGCCATCGCCACCGCGTTCCCCCCGCCGAGGCATAGCGCCGCAATCCCGCGGTGTGCGTCGTGGCGAATCATTTCGTAGATCAAGGTGACGAGCACGCGGGCTCCACTGGCGCCGATCGGATGTCCCAGGGCCACCGCGCCTCCATTCACGTTCACGCGGTTCATATCGAGGCCCAGTTCGCGGCACACTCCGAGGGCTTGCACGGAGAAGGCCTCGTTCAATTCGTAGAGATCGACATCATCTTTCTTCCAGCCCGTTTTCTCCCAGATTTTCTGCACGGCACCGACCGGCGCCATCATCACCCACTTCGGCTCGACTCCGCTGGTCGCCTGCGCCACGATCCGGACCATCGCCGTCGCCCCCAGTTCTTTTGCCCGAGCAATACTAGTCACAACCAGCGCCGCCGCCCCGTCGTTGACTCCGGGAGCGTTGCCGGCAGTCACGGTGCCGTCTTTCTTGAAGGCCGGCTTGAGGGCGCGCAGGACTTCGATCGTGGTGTCCTCGCGCGGGCCTTCGTCCTTGTCGAAGATTATGGGCGGCTGGCTTTTTTTCTTTGCTGGAATTTCGACGGGAACAATCTGGGACTTGAAGCGGCATTCCTTCTGAGCGGCGACGGCTTTGCGATGCGAGTTCACCGCGAACTCGTCCTGCTCCTCGCGGGTGATGCCGTATTTTTCCGCGACGTTCTCACCCGTCAGCCCCATGTGATAGTCGTTGTAAATATCCCACAGCCCGTCATGCACCATGGAGTCAACCAGTTGTCCGTTGCCCAAACGATATCCCTTGCGGGCGTTCGGCAGGAGATACGGCGCGTTGGTCATGGACTCCATGCCACCGGCGACGACGATGGAGCTGTTGCCGGTTTCGATTGCCTGCGCCGCGAGTGCGACCGCTTTCAATCCCGAGCCGCACACCTTGTTAATTGTCATGGCACCTACTTCGGGTGCAAGTCCGCCGAATAACGCCGCCTGCCGCGCCGGGTTTTGGCCGAGTCCGGCAGAGACGACGTTGCCCATGATGCACTCGTCGACCTGCTGCGGCTGTACATTCGCCCGCTTGACTGCTTCGCGCACTGCGATCGCGCCTAATTGTGGAGCAGTCATGTCGCTCAGACTTCCCTGAAATTTTCCGATCGGCGTGCGGCATCCCGCGATGATCACAACATCATTCGAACCGGCCATAGTTGCGCTCCCTAGTTGATTTGCGCTCTTTAGACGCGCTCCTTCAAGCAACGCCTCGCTTGAGGATCGTCTCTTAATTATAGATGGCGGAGAGCTTCGTGAAAATTCGCGCCGCACAATTACGCCGGTATCGCGCCGAAACGCTCTTTTGAAACGTGCGCGCGGCAGACACAACGTGATGCCAGAACACGCGAGAGTGATTTGTGATGTCACGTGAACTTTTTTCGCGTGCGAGTCGCGGATGTGACTTTGGTACATCGTTGCATGCGCCCGTTTCGATCATTTTTCTCTTGACTTCGTTCTGCGTTGACTCTATACATTCAAACAGTTGCAACAAAAGACCGTTGCGAAATTCCATGAAGAATGGAAAGGGAGAATAGATCCATGGCAACCAAAAAGAAAGCAAAAAAGAAAGCAAAGAAGCACTAAGCAACCGCAACAGGCAACGACAAAGGGGACGCGATGAGCGTCCCCAAAGTTTTTGTGGCTGAATTCGTGGAGTGCCGGGCGTCCCCGCCCGGCGGGACGGGCGAGACGCCCGTCGCTCCACTAGTTGGCGCGAGACACCGATTTCTTACGCGGAGCCGCAACGACCTTCTCCGTCGCTGGACAAAGATTGCGATAGGGACAAAACGCGCAATGATACTTGGGATTCGCCGGAAACTCTCCCCGCGCGATTCCCTCCGCCACTTTCCGCACGCGCAATTTCGCCGCTTCCAACTCGGCGTCATTCCGCGTGGTGCAAACGGCCGTATTGTTTTCGAGGTTATGGAAGATCAAGCGGTCGGCGCGCTTTCCAAACGCCTCCCTCGCGGCCAGCGCATACAACGAAAGTTGCAGGCTCGCGTCGGCATCCTCCTGTGACCTGGGCTTGCCCGTCTTGTAGTCCACGATGGCGACCGTCTCCGCGCCCGTCCGATCGACGCGATCCACGCGTCCGGCTAACCTCGCCGAGCCCACTTGCAGTTCAAATCCGCGCTCGGTCTCAAGCACCTCGGGCACCGGAGCATTGCGCGCGCCGTCGAAGAACTGCCGCAACTGCTCCATACCCTGCCGCAGGTAGAGCTCATACTGATAGCGGTCGGCGATGCCCGCCGAAGCCAAGGCCGACCGGAACTGTTCGAGCAACTCGTCGTCGCCGATTTCGCGTTGATAGCGCTGCGCGTCGTAGAAGGTACGCAGCACTCCGTGCATGGACGCTCCGTAGTGCAGTGAGGCGGAGACGTCGCGCGGCAAGTTCCACTCTCGTTCGAGCTTGAAGCGCAACGGACACTCTTCGTAGATTTCAATGGCCGACGCGCTCAGTCCGCTGACAAAATTCGCCGATGGCTCCATGAGCAGCCATCCCGCCACGTTCGATTGCTGCAAAGCGATTCTCTGCTCTTCTTCGGCAAACAAGGTATCCTGCACGGCCGCCGCTGAGTGCGTGAACCAGAATTTCTTGTAAGCGGGATGAACCATAAACTCGCGCAAAAACTGCGTGGGCTTCGGATCTTTCTTGCCTCTACCCTGGTGCGCATAAATCGCCAGCGTGTCCTTGGCGCGCGTCATAGCCACGTAGAAAAGGCGGCGCTCTTCTTCTTCGTGCAGCGCTTTGTCGTCAGTTGAAGATGTGTCCGACCGGCGCAGTTCCGACGGAAAAGCGACCAATGGCTCCCTGTAGACAGTTGGGAATGAGACGGATGAACCGCGAATGATGACCACGTGCTGGAACTCAAGTCCCTTGGCGGCGTGCGCAGTCAAAAGCTGCACGGCGTCGTCGGAGCTGCGCGGAAGCGCGATCATGCCTCGTGCCTGCACAAAATAATCGAGGTACTCAAGGAATTCGGCTGGGCTCCCGGTTTCGGCAATCGGTCTCGTGTGCCACGCTTCCACAAACTTCAGAAACGCGACTACCAATGCCGACCGCTGCAGATCGAAGTGCGGGATCACAAGATTCACTGCGTCGACCGCGCGAACTCCGGCCTTGTCCACTTCGCCGTGAATCTTGTCCACGTGGTCCAGCACCGCCGAACCGCCTGCCAGCCTTCCCAACGCCGAGTGGAGATCAAGTTCCCTCCGCATAGCCCGCATCGCCGACCGCAGTTCGATTGCGTTGATGCCAAATTGCGGCAACGCCGCCACCCGAAACAGGCTGGCGGCATCATTCGGCGAGACCGCAGCCGTCAGGCAAGCCAATACATCGCGAACTTCGGGTGTGTCGAGTACATCCAGACCTTCGATGGAAAACGGAATGCCTCGCTCGGCAAATTCATGGACCAGTTCATCACGATGGCTGTGCTGACGATAGAGCACCGCGAAATCGCTCCACCGGCAACGCTGGTCTTTATCGCTATTCTTGTCTTTTTCTTTGTCTTTGCGCTTCTTCTGGATCCGACGGGCGAGGTCGGAGGCCTCGACTTCTTTATCCCTCCAGGTAACAATTTCGACCAGCGGCGCGCATGCAGCCTCCCCTTTTTGCTTCGCCTCCTCGTCGCGCAGCGATTCCAGGGGCGCCCGCTGGTAGGAAATTGAAGCTCCTTTTTGCGAGAACACCGGCGGATTATCATTCACCATGCCAAAAGCGCAACGCAGGATCGGCGTGAGCGAGCGGCGATTCTTTCCGAGCACAACAACTCGCGTCGCAGGAAACCTCCTTACGAACAACGAGAAGGCCTCGCTCGAAGCCCCGCGAAACTGATAGATCGCCTGATCCGGATCGCCCACGGCAAACACATTCGCCGCCGGACCGGCCAGCAACGAGAGAATTTCTACCTGGGCAAAGTTTGCGTCCTGGAATTCATCTACCAGCAGGAAACGAATGCGGTTCCGTTCTTCTTCGAGCAACTCTGAATCGTCCTTCAGCAACTGATGAGCCCTGGTGATCATGTGGCCGAATGTCCCGAGGCTTTTTCCGAGGAGCATGTTTTCGACGGTGGCGAAAACGTGAGCGATTTCCCGGCACCGCTCCAGGATCTCATCGTCCTCCAATTCGGTTTGCTTCCTGGAGCTGGTTACACGGGGAAGTGGAATTTCGCCGCGTTCCAGGCGCTCCACGTAGCTCGCGTATTCCGCGGGACCGACCAGTTCATCCTGGCAACGACGCATGAAATCAAGCAGGCTATCGAGGAACTGCCCGATGTTGGCGGCGCGCACAAAGTACTTGAGGCGCAGATCGCGAATACGGCGCCGCAAATACACCCAGAGATCCCTCTCATCGAGGACGCCAAAAAAAGCGTTCCGCCGATGCAACAATCCGTTACACCACGCATGAAATGTGCAGGCCTGGAGCCCGTCGATATCGGTGCCTTTCAGTTCCTCCCGCACGCGCGCCATCATTTCCGCAGCGGAGTTGTCGCTATAACTAAGCGCAAGAACTTCGTCGGGGCGCGCGTGACCTTCGCGGATCAAATTAGCCACGCGCTGCGTGAGGACAGTGGTCTTCCCCGTGCCGGCGCCGGCGATCACCAGCATCGGGCCATGAACGTGTCCGATGGCTTGCTGCTGGCGTTCATCGGGGACGATTTTCGTCGCGAGTGAGGCAGTCTGAGTCACAGACCGGAGAATATCAGAGGTCGGTTGTGAAATGCTGTGCGCAGGCTGGGGAAGGCTCAGGTTTCGTTTCAGGGCATCGCTTCATCAATGCCGAAGTCTTCGAAAATGAGACGCCCCGCTAGTGTGGGGACGGGCGCCCTCGCCCGTCCAAGCCGAGCGCAGCGCGGCAGCTGTCCGTGGCCACAGCAACCATGGATTCTCTATTAGGAATCACTGCAGCGCTTCAAGCGCAAGGGCGGTCGCGACAATCGCAGCCGTTTCGGCCCGAAGGATCGTGTTGCCGAGCGAGGCGGCGATCCATCCCTCTTCGCAAAACCACGAGAGTTCCCCGTCGGCCCATCCGCCTTCGGGTCCAATCGCCAGCACTACCTCGCCTGGCTTGAATTGCAAAACGCCTCCCAGCCGCGTGTCTTCTTCGGATTCGGCAAGAACGACGCGGGTCAGTTCGCCCGTGGGAAGAACGCCGGAAAGGTCTTTCAGTTTGACCGGGGCTGCAACCTCAGGCGGCGCCGACCTTCGCGACTGCTCTGCCGCCTGGCGAACGATACGCTGCCAGCGTTCGTGACGCTTCACGGCGGCGGCAGCCAAGTGAGCATCGCTCCGGCGCGCGATCACGGGAATGATGCGAGTAACCCCAATCTCCGTGCACTTCTCGATCGCCCACTCCATGCGGTCGAACTTGAAGATGGCGAGGACCACGTAATCTTTGGGCTGGACTTGAGCCGGGTAGACTTCAGCGCCCGCCCAGGGCCAAGCGCGAACTCAATTCGATCATCGGAGATAAAGGTGATGGTGCCGCGACGAATTTCGGCCCCGGTTGCGATGTCGAACTCCTGGCCGATTTCGGCGCGCAGCACGCGGGCAAGATGAGCAGCATGTTCGCCCACCAACGCGGCGGTGTCTCCAGTGACCTCGTCGGCGATCCAGCGGCGGCGCGTCATGAGGCAGTTCTCAGTTCTCAGTTGTCAGTTCTCAGTTCTCAGTAAAGACATACACAGGGACGTTATAGTTGGCTATTTCGGCCGATGGAAAGCACGTTCCAAGAAAGAGCTTTTACTGAAAACTGACAACTGAGAACTGACAACGCTTTTACGCAAACATGTCCTTCACGCGTCCCAATAGCGACCGGCGCTGTGGTTTGTTTTCTACCGGAGACAGTTCTCCCAGTTCAGCCAACAGTTCCCGCTGGCGTTTATTCAGTTTCCCAGGTGTTTGGATTCGCACCTCGACATAAAGATCGCCTTTGCCGTGCCCATTAAGTACCGGCACGCCTTTGCTCCGGATGCGAAACGACGTTCCCGACTGCGTGCCTTCCGGGACTTTCAGCTTGTGTTCTCCCTCCAGCGTCGGAACCATGATCTCGGTGCCGAGGGCAGCTTGCGGGTACGAGATCGGAACCACGCAGTGAAGGTCGTTGCCCTCGCGCTCAAAGAACGCGTGCTCTTTGACGTGCAGGACAACGTACAGATCGCCGGCCGGCCCGCCGAACGCGCCCGCTTCGCCCAGGCCGGTGAAACGAATTCGCGTGCCGTCCTCCACTCCCGCCGGCACCTTGGCTTGGACCACGCGGTCGCGCAGCAAGCGGCCTTCGCCCTTGCACTTCGGGCAGGGATCTGTGATTACGCTGCCCGCGCCCTGGCAGGTTGGGCAGGTTCGAGCGATGCTGAAGAAGCCTTGCTGATACCGGACCTGACCTCGGCCATTGCACGACCGGCAGGTGACCGGAGCTTTGCCGGGCGCGGCGCCGGCTCCGCGGCACGTATCGCAGGTTTCATGGCGTCGGACATTCACTTGCTTCTCGGTGCCGAAGACCGCTTCATCAAATTCCAGATGCAAGTCTTCGCGAAGGTCGGCTCCGCGCTGGGCGCGGCTGCGACGACGGCCGCCCTGCCCGAACATGTCGCCGAAACCGAAGATGTCGCCAAAGATGTCGCCGAAATCCTGGAAGATCGCGGGATCGAATCCGGCCGGACCTCCGGTGCTGCCGCCCACGCCAGCGTGCCCGAAGCGGTCATACAGAGATCGCTTCTCGCCATCGGCGAGAATTGCGTACGCCTCGGTGATCTCCTTGAACTTCTCTTCCGCGTCAGGATTGTTGGGGTTGCGGTCAGGATGGTAGGTCATCGCGAGCTTGCGGTAAGCGCTCTTGATTTCAACGTCGGTAGCTGCACGGGTGACACCGAGGACCTCATAAAAATCGCGTTTTGTATTGGCGGCCAGAAACTCCCCCACCTTCAATTGAGCGAATCAAGCAAATCCAGATCGAATCCAGTCCCGGAGGGACTACCGAACTTAGCCCAGCGCTTCAGCGCTGGGAAATCCTCACCCGTGATCCAGTCCCGGAGATAGGACTGAGTTCTCACATCCACACATCTTGCCCCGGGGCCGCCGTCACCCGCGCGTATTGCGAGCGACCCGCACCATCGCGGGACGCATCAAGCGCTCCTTATACTTGTAGCCGCGCTGTAGCTCGTCGAGGACATGGTGATCCGGGACCTCGGTGGTATCCACCATTTCGATGGCTTCGTGAAGCCGCGGATCGAAAGGCTGCCCCATCGAAAGAATCGGCTGCACTCCGATTTTCTGCAGCGCATCCTGGAACTGACGGTAGATGAGCTCAATGCCGTTGCGGAAGTCGGTGGAGTCGGAGCCGGCAGCTTTTAATGCGCGCTCGAAACTGTCGAGGGTTGGCAGAAACTTCTTGATGACCTCGGCCGCGGCGAATTCGCGGAATTCCTGCTGTTCACGCACCGCACGCTTGCGGGCATTGTCGAATTCTGCCTGCAGACGAGCCAAGCGGTCGAGCAGCGCATCGCGCTCGGCCTTGAGCTTTTCCGTTTCCGATGCCGTTGCTCCTGGTCCAATGACCTCCACTGGTTTGGCCGCGACCGAGGCAGGCGTATCTTCTTCTTCGCCTTCCGCGGCTGGAAGCTCGTGCTCCAGATCCTCGGGCGCCAGATCCTCGTTCTTCAGATCAATGTTCCCGTCGGTTTTTCCGTTTCCTTTCGCCATACTTCCGAATTACTCCGATTCGTTCAAAAGTTTGTCAAACAGCCGCGCGATGTACGACACGGCCGACATGGTGTGTTGATAATCCAGCCGCGTAGGTCCAATCACGGCCAGCGACCCCATCACTTCGCCGCCTACGCGGGCGGGAGCGCCAATGAGGACGAAATTTTGCATTGACGGCAGCGCCTCGTCGAGCCCAATGACCACGCGGACCGCTTCCTGCCGCGTGTCCAGATAAGCGCCGAGCAGCTTCACAACTTTCTCCTTTTCCTCAAGCGTCCGCAGCATTTCTTGCAAGCGCTGGCGATCTTCCTGGCCAGTCACGTTGTTCATTACGAGGTTCGCAGCTCCTTCCACGAACACCGCCTGCGTGTCGTCGCTCGAAGCCAGCGCGCCCTGCTGGTAGAGCTGCTCGATGGACTTCATCAGCCGGTCGTACTCGCTGCGCTCTTTTTCGAGGCGGCGAGCCAGCTCGGCGCGCATGTCATCCATAGTCCAGCCGCGAAAATTCTCATTGATATAGCGCGCCGCCAAGTCGAGATCGGATTGCGGAATATCGAGCCGCAGCACACGGTCGCGCACCACCCCCGAGCGCGTGACCACGACCGCCAGCACCTTTTGATCGCTAAGCCGCGAGAAGTAAACATGCTCCAACGCGTTCCGCGGCCCGGCAGTAGCCACGGTGACACCAACGCTGTGCGAGATCAGGGAGAGCACATGCGAGGTGCGCTCCATGAACTCCTCCACGTCCGTAACCCCGGCCAGCGTGTCCTGGATAATGCTCTGATTCTCGTGCGAGAGATGAGCCTCCCCACTAAGTTGCTCCACATAATAACGATAAGCCTCCGCCGTAGGAACGCGCCCCGCCGAAGCATGAGGCTGATCGAGAAATCCGGCATCGGCCAGATCAGCCATCACATTGCGGATCGTGGCCGCACTCAGCCCTTCGCGGCTGGAGCGCGCAAGCGTGCGCGACCCCACCGGCTCTCCGCTAGCAATAAATGTCTCGACGATGGCAGTCAGGATTTCCCGTTCCCGCCCGCCCGCTGGCCCTGCTGGCATACCCTACCCGAGTCTCGGAGCTAAACGCCCCTCTAAATTCTTTAGATGCAGTGGCTTAGATTAAGATTCCACTAAGCCTAATGGAATTCTAGGGAGCGCTGGCGAGGGTGTCAAGGATGGGACGGGATAGGAGATAGAGGCGCTCAAAAGTGCACTCCCTCCTTCGGGGATTTCGGGGCCTGGCGCCCGGGGTTTCCGCTTTATTGTTGTCGTTCAGTAGTGTGATGTTCCCTGATACCCATTGATCCAGACTCTTTACTGGTGAAGTTAGCAGCAATTGAATACCGCGTGCTCTCTGCATTTGAACTGCGTGCTCTCATTCTCTCCAAACGGGTTTGACGTCATGGACGTCGCCTCTCCCTGCCGCCAGCAGGATGCCTCCACGTCGGGCCCACCATTGCAGCAGCAGGTGGGTGGGAACGTACACGACCAGCGGCACCACGACTAGGTATCCCAGCAGGTAAAGCAGGCCGGGCATAGCGTGTTGCTCGCGGAAGAAGGGGCCCCGGGCCCAGTTCACGTCGAACTGCGGACGCCAGAAATAATTGACCGGAACCACCACCCAAGCGGTCAGCGTCTGGTAGAGCCATCCTCGGCGATCGTAACCCAGGCGCCAGATGGCCCACAGCAGCAGCGGAGGAGTGGCCACGTGAAACAAGCTGAGCAGGCGAATGAACAAAGGTACGTTGGGATCGAACATGTATTCCGTGCCGCCGACGATGTGCGAACCCGTGCTGAAAGCCCCGGCCAAGTCGATGGTGTAGAGGGTCTGGAACAGCAGCAGTCCGGTCGCCTGCCAGGAGAAAATCAGAGGGCTCTCCAACCACAGGGCGAGCAAGAGGAAGAGGTTTCCCAGATCGCAGAAGAACAGGAAGTTTTGCAGGCCGTATTGTTTCCAGTAGAACGGGACCCAGGCGATCACCCAGACGGTCCAGCCGATCTTGAGCCAGAGGGGCACCCTCATGGCCGCCATTGTAGTCGGCCCGGCGTCCATAACTGCGGCGGCTTGGGCGTAGTCAATCCCACATCGGCGACCAGACTGCGGCGGCCTGCTACGGCGGACGCGCCAGAGCACATGTCCCCTACTTGAATCTTCTTTGCGTGAGGCATAGCGTGGATGTGATAAGGGAGGTGGCGTGTGGCCTATGTCGTTGCCGAACCCTGCATCGGGACAAAGGACACCGCCTGCATCGACGCCTGTCCCGTAGATTGCATCCACCTCAAGAAAAACACGACCTACGACGATGGCCGTCCGGGCTTCCGAAGTTCCACAGCTTTAAGAACCCTGGGCCACGAGTCTTGCGATGGACGAACGGCTGGTTACATAGAGGCGACCTAGCTGTGCTTGAGGAAGAGGAATACTGCAATATCACGGGTAGAGCGAAGGACATCCTCCGTGGAGGCGAAAATGTTTATCAGCGCTGAGGGTCCGGAAACGACTGTGACGATGTTCGACCAGCAGGTCGCGGCCGCCAAGCAATGGTTCGCGAGCCCCCGGTTCGCCGGGATCGTCCGCCTCTACTCCCCGCGCCAGGTGGCCGAGCAGCAGGGCACGCTTTCCGGCGACTACACCGTAGCGCGACGGGCAGCCGAGGAGTTCTACGCGCGCTTGCGCGAGCTCTTCGAAGAGCGCAAGCAGATGACTACTTTCGGCCCCTATTCGCCAGGCCAAGCGGTGATGATGAAACGGATTGGGATGGAAGGCATTTACCTGGGCGGCTGGGCGACGTCCGCCAGGGGATCGCTGGCAGAGGATCCGGGCCCGGACCTGGCCAGCTATCCCCTCAGCCAGGTGCCAGACGAGGCCGCCGGGCTGGTGCGGGCACTTCTCACTGCCGACAAGAACCAACACTTCACGCGCGCGAGGATGACCGAAGAACAGCGCCAGGCGACACCCGCAATCGACTATCGGCCTTTCATCCTCGCCGATGCCGACACCGGTCACGGTGGGGACGCGCATGTACGCAATCTGATCCGCCGCATGGTCGAGGTCGGGGTGCCGGGCTACCACATCGAAGACCAGAAGCCGGGAGCGAAGAAGTGCGGCCACCAGGGCGGTAAGGTGCTGGTGGCCGAGGACGAGCAGATCAAGCGCTTCAACGCTGCCCGCCTGCAACTCGACATCATGCGGGTTCCGGGCATCCTTGTGGCCCGAACCGACGCCGAGTCCGCGACCTTCATCGAAAGTCGGAGCGACGAGCGCGACCAGCCCTTCATCCTCGGCGCCACCAATATCGATTTACCCAGCTACAAGGCCGGTTATCTCGCCATCTTGAGGAAGCTAAACGAACTCGGCGTCGACGAAGTCCGCGGACATCTGCTTTTCGCCTTATCCGAGGCCGAGTACGCGGCGGCCTTCGCTTGGCTGGAGCGGGTCGGGCTCATGTCGATGATCGCCGAGAGCGCCCCGGCTCTCAGAAATATGCCAGCAACCGAACTTGATGCCGCGCTCGACAAGATCGACACACGCTATGTGGAAACCTGGCAGGCACAAGCTGGGATGAAGACCTACGGTCTCGCGGTCGCCGAGGTGATGGAGTTCCGCACCGCCGAGGGCGAGCGTTTCGACATGACCGTCGAGGAATGGCTGGCGTTCTCGAAACGGGCTTCTTTCTACGAGGCACGCGAGCGAGCAAAGGCGATGGGCGTCCACGTGATCTGGGATTGCGAGCTGCCCAAGACTCCCGAAGGTTTCTATCACATCCAAGCCGGGATCGATTACGCCATCGCCAAGTCGCTGGCTGTGGCGCCCTTCGCCGACGTGCTGTGGATGGAGACCAAGACGGCGGATCTCGAGGATGCCAGGAAGTTCGCGCAAGCCATCCACGCCCAGTATCCCGACAAGATGCTGGCGTACAACCTCTCGCCGTCGTTCAGCTGGGACACCACGGGGATGAACGACGAGGAGATGAAGCGGTTCCCCGACGAGCTCGGGAAACTCGGCTTCGTCTTCAACTTCATCACCTACGGTGGCCACCAGATCGACGGCTTGGCTGCCGAGGAGTTCGCGACCGCATTGAAGCAGGACGGGATGCTGGCGCTGGCGCGCTTGCAGCGCAAGTTCAGACTGCTGGAGTCACCGTATCGGACGCCGCAGACCCTAGTCGGAGGTCCGCGGCTGGACGCCGCATTGATGGCTTCGTCGGGACGCACGGCGGCGACCAAGGCGATGGGCAAGGGGTCGACGCAGTTTCAGCACCTGGTTCAAACCGAGGTCCCGACCAAGCTGCTGGAGGAGTGGCTCGCGGAGTGGAGCAAGCACTGCGACTATACTTCGAAAATTCGCGTCCAGCTACGTCCGCACACGGCCGGTTCGGAGCTGTTGGAACTGAGTGTGCTGAACCAGCCCAGCGGGGAGAAGCTCGCCAACGTGGTCTTCGCCTACATCCAGGATCGTCGCGGGCGCAACATCCTCTCGATTCGCGACCAGAACACACTCGCGCCGGTACGCAAGAAGCGACTGATGACGATCGCCCAACTGTTCCTGATCCACCGCTACAATGCTAGCTCGGTGCACTACGTCTCCCCGACCGAGGACAACGAGTTTCAAACACAAAGGATGAAGAGCGTGGGGATATTCTCGGATGTGCATAGCGAGATTGGCCAAATCATCGTCGCGCAAGTCAGCAAGGAACGCGTCGCCGAACTGCTCATGCCTGACAGGGTACAGCTCTTGGAGATAATCCGTAAGACGTCGCCGGCATTGCAAATCCAGACTTAGATTCCAGCCCAGCACCTTCGTGGAAAAGGGCTGGCGAAGCTGGGACTACGGCCGTTTGCGCGGGAACACCCGAAACTGACGCTTCCCTTCGATGCGATAGTTTGCAAAGTCCATTTGATCGACCGTGAGAATGACGGAAAGAGATTCGCGCTTCGCCAGATACACGAGCGTGGCGTCGGCTAAATCCATCGCGTCGTCCCAATAGCCCGACATCAAGCCATGCAGGTGCGTCAGTTCCGCCTGTTCGATTGTGCCGAGAACGAGCGCTCCCGAACGGACGAACTTCCAGGCAGCTTCCATCTCGGTGCGCGAGTCGCCGACCAAATGGAAAACTTCTGTGAGCACCGCCTCGGAGGTCAGCAGCGGCAGTCGCAGTTGACGGAATGCGTCCACGCAGGCGTCGTGCCAGCGATCGCTGCGGTCGAGCAGCGCGAGAATCGCGCCCGTGTCAATGAGCGCATCAACAATGAGCGCATTAGCGGGCATGGCGCCGCCTCAGGCGCTTGCGGAGCACGTCGCGCGCTATCTCGGCGCGGCGAGAGTTGCCGCTGGCGAGGACTCCGAAACAGCCCGCCGCGGCGCTGTGAAGTCTGCGCTGCGCTTCGTCTTCCGAGGCGTCCGTCTCGCCCTTCTTCAGCCAATCGCGGACGGCGGTCTCCAGCACCGCCGAAACCGGAACCTTGCGAACACGCGCTTCCCGCTCCAGGTCCGACTTGAGTTCGCCAGATAGACGCCAGCTGTAAACTTCGGTTCTCATGCACTACAGTGTAGTGCATGAGGTACGGTTTTGCAACAAGAGGCGACCTCTACTGAAATTACTCACCAGTGCATTCATCACGAATTTTTCGTACCGCGGTCACTGACGTCGATACGCACTTTCTGCGAAAGTGATTTCACTGCCACACGTCATCCGGCGTCCAGAAGCAGCGACGCAAGTCCGCCGGAAAGTAAACGGTAGCACTTCCCTCGGCGGGTTACTCGAACCGCTGTTCCGTAGTGCCAGGCCGACAACTCAACTGAACCGGACCAGACCCCGGCAGGGACGCTCTTGCTGCGGCGGCTCGCAGGATTTCGTGTCTGCGAATCGCCCCGAGCGCGAGCACGTGACCCCCCAGGAACCCGACATGAGCGTGAAGCGATGAAACGACTATTCACAACCTGCATGGTCCTGGGCTGCCTGAGCCTCAGCTTTGCGCAGGGACTTCAAGGCAATGTAACACTTAGCGGCCAGGTGGCTGTCAAGGTCACTGGGCATTCCGCCACTCTAACCTGGAACGCCAGTCAGGGCGCGACGAGTTATAACATCTACCGCGGGACTGCGTCCGGAGGGCCATATGTGAAAATGTCCTCGGGGATCGTCAATACAACTTATATCGATGTGCAACTAACTCATAATCAAACGCTCTATTACGTCACCACCGCGGTTAACGGCAGCGGCGAAAGCGGCCACAGCAACGAAGCTGTTGCGGTGATTCCCTAGAGCTTCGGGAGACGAATGAAAAACTATTTGTTGATCGGCATGCTGAGCCTGTTGTCTGGAATCTCGTGGACGCAGTGCACCACCGGCAATCCAGGCACGAATTGCAACGGACCGCTGAGTGTGCAGCCTCAGTCCGGAAACACGAGTCAATCTGCGATTACTTTAGTCGATCTTGCGCTGCCTGTGCCGGCGCCGGCAGCGGGGCACTACACGCTATCGATCGCCAGCGGGATGCTCCTAGAATCGGACAATGGAAACGGCTATCACTCCCTGGTGGGTCCATCCGGACCGCAAGGACCGAAGGGAGCGACCGGACCAGCTGGCCCTCAAGGAACTCAGGGGCCGCAAGGGCTCACCGGAGCGACTGGGACGCAGGGCGCGCCAGGACCCGCAGGACCCCAGGGGCCACAAGGGCCTCCCGGAACTTTAGCCGCTCCCCCCGACTACAGCTTCTCTGGGGCTACGGTCAAGGTAGGTGTGGGTACGAGCGAACCAGGGGGTTCGCTCGATCGCAATCAGATCGATATGTCAAGCGCGACCGCAGTCCGTTTCGCGATCACGATCGGGTCGAGCATTCTGCCGAGCGGAAGCTATGCTCAGGCAGAGTACACACCCGACGGAACGAACTGGTATGCACTGTCGGGAAAGGTACCTGTGACAAAGCCCAACGGAATCTACTCGAGTGGCTGGCTCGGCCTGCCGACCGGAGCGAATGGCGATTACGTGGCTCGTATCATCGTCTTCAATGCTGGTACCGGTGCCGCCCAGGTTGGGCTCCACCAGTTGCATTTGCAATTCAAGTAGGGAGCGATCCATCGAAACCGATCGCCCAACTTGCTTGTCATGAGCCCTACTGAATCTGAATCACGCTTTCCGAACTGCTGGCTTTGATCTCCTCCACCCGCGCTGCCACGTTGCGGGCAAACGCGAATAGCGACTTCGCATGGGGCGAGTCCTCTCCCTGGAGTACGGCGGGAGCACCGCTGTCGCCTGATTTGCGAATCTCCGCATCGAGCTCGACGCTTCCGAGGAAGGCGATGTCGAACTGTTTCGCCGTCTTTTCCGCGCCGCCCCGCGAGAAAATATCGACTTCGTGCTGGCAGTGCGGGCAGACGAAGTAACTCATGTTCTCGACCATGCCGACGATGTCCACCTTCATCTGGCGGAACATCTCGATGGCCTTGCGCGCATCCTGCAGCGCAACGTCGGAGGGCGTGGAGACCACGATCGCTCCGGTCAGTGGCACGGTCTGAATCAACGAGAGCGCCACGTCGCCGGTTCCCGGAGGAAGGTCAATGACAAGATAGTCAAGCAGCCCCCACTGCACCGATCCCAAAAACTGCTTGATGATCGAATGCAACATCGGACCGCGCCAAATCAGCGGCTTGTCTCCTGGGTTGAGGAAGCCGACCGAGATGACCTTCAGCCCATGCGAATTGACGGGCGCGATCTGGCCCTCGCCCATCACTTTGGGTTGCTCGCTAGTGCCGAGCATGAGCGGGACGTTCGGACCGTAGACGTCGCCGTCGAGCACTCCTACTTTGTGGCCCATCTTGCTGAGGGCAATTGCCAGATTGACCGAAAGCGTGGTCTTGCCGACTCCTCCCTTGCCGGAACCGACGGCGATGATGGCGTTGACGCCAGGCAAAGGTTGAGGAGTGGGCTGTTGCTGGCCGGGAGGATGGGAGTGCGAGCTCATCCTCCGATTATACGGGAGGGAGATTGTGTATCGGGTGATCGGGTGATCGGGCCATCGGGTGATCGAAGATCGCGTCAGGTTCAGATGACCCGATCACCCGATGGTCAGATCGCCCGATCCTAGTAGTGCCCCTCTCCCAGTTGCACCTTGCCGCGAAACATGCGGTACACGAACACAAAATAGGCCACCGCGAGGACCGCTGCCAACGTCCACCAAACCAAGCCGACGCTCAGCCCGTGGCTGCCCGCGGCGGTGTTGTAGATGGTGAGATCGTAGTGGTGATCGCGGGCGGGCAGTACAACCGGATAGAGCGCGAACGCCGCGCCCACCAGCATGAAGGTGATATACAGGCTGGAGGCTATGAACGCGAGTTTCCCTTTGCCCTTGGGGTTGGCCCAGAGCATGACTCCCAGGCTGGCGGCCACGACGATCGGAACCAGGACCCCGACCTTGTGCTTCCCGTAGTTCACCATGATTTCCGGACGAATGAAATAAGTCGCAACCAGGGAACTGAAGGTAAGAAAAAATTGCACGGGCCAGCAAAGCAAGGCGAAACCGCGGGCGCGGCGGCCAAGGTCTTCGTCGGTTTTGAGGGCGACGTAGTAAGAACCGTGCGCGGTAAGAGTTACTAACGCCATTACACCGATAAGTACCGTGTACCAATCCAGGATCCCAGTGTGGGGCCCGAGCTTGAAGGTGGTCCAAAGCGGCTCAAAGAAATAGCCGGTTGCATCCAGCGGAACCCCGCGCACGACATTGCCCAGCGCCGCGCCGAAAAAAACCGCCAGCAGAATGCTGGAGACGCTGAAGACCGTGTCGAAGAAGTCCTGCCAGACCGCGCTTTCGATGTGAGCGCGGAATTCAATGCCGATGGCGCGCAGCATCAGCAGCCACAAGACAATAGTCAGCGGGAGGTAGAAGCCGCTAAAGCTCGACGCGTAGAGTTGAGGGAAGGCAAAGTACAGAACGCCGCCAGCCGCCAGCAGCCAGACTTCGTTCCCATCCCAGACCGGTCCGATCGAGCGCAGCACGCGCCGCCGTTCGTCGTTGGTCTTGGCCGCAATCAGATAAATCGCACCCGCGCCAAGATCGAATCCATCGAGCACAACATAGGTCGCAACCATCACTGCGACAATGCAGAACCAAAGGCTTGCCATACCTACTTTGCCTCCGTCGCCGGCGCGGTCACTGGGCCATGTTCAATCTCTCGCCAGATCAGGAACAGTCCCAGAATGCCCAGGACCATGTAAATGCCCATGAAGCCCAGAAGAGTAAACATGCCATTACCGGCCGAGACAACCTTAGAGTAGCCGGCTTCGGTGCGCATCAGCCCATAGATCAGCCAGGGCTGGCGGCCGAGTTCCGCGGTCATCCATCCGGCGGTATTGGCGATATAGGGAAATGGCGCCGCCAGCATCAGGACCCAGAGCATCCACTTGGCGTGAAACAGTCTGCCGCGCCACAGCAGCAACAATGCGACGATCATGACGGCGACAAAGAACGTCCCCAGGCCAACCATGATGTGGTAACTGTAATAAAGCAAGGGGATGTTACCCGGCCAGTCTTGCTTGGGGAAAGCGTCGAGTCCGCGCACATTCGCATTCCAGCGTCTGTAAGTCAGCATGCTCAGCATTCCCGGAACTTCAATCGGGTTATCGATCTTGCCTTGTTGCTCATTAGGCTGACCTACTATAAGCAATGGCGCCGCAGTCTGGCCGTGAAACAGTCCCTCCATCGCCGCCAGAGTCACGGGTTGCAAGTCGGCGACCATCTTTCCTTGTCCGTCGCCGGTTGGAAAAATCTGCAGAATGCTGAACAGGCAACCTGCAATCACGCCAGCCTTGACGAAGATGCGCGCGTGCGCGGTCCACTTGCCGGATAGCAAATAGAACGCTCCCACCGCCGTCATGATGAACGCTCCGGTGATCGCCGCTCCGCTCATGTTGTGCGCATATTGCCATCCGGCCCATGGATTCAACACGAAATGCCAGAAACTCGCAAGCTGCAAGCTCCCATCCGCCGCCGTGAAATAGCCGACGGGATGCTGCATGAAAGCGTCAGTGGCGATGATGAAATAGCCCGACAACCACGAACCCACAAAAACGGCGACGGCCGACAGCCAGTGTGCTTTCGGACTCAACCGCTTCTCTCCGTACAGGAATAATCCGAGGAACGCCGATTCGAGGAAGAAGGCAAACATACCTTCCATGGCCAGGGTCTGGCCGATAACGCCGCCCGCGAATCGCGAAAAGAGCGACCAGTTGGTGCCGAACTGGAATTCCATCGGAATGCCGGTCACAACACCCAACACGAAATTGATGCTAAAGATCCTTCCCCAGAAGCGGGCCGCCTCGTGGTACACGGGATCGTTGCGCCACAAGCCGATCGTCTTGAGCGCGACGATCAGCAGGGCGAGCCCCATGGTGAGCTGCGGGAAGAGATAGTGAAAGGTCGCGGTGAAGGCGAAGTGAAGGCGGTGAATGAGGAGTGCGCTGTCCATAAGTAAAGGTCTCAGGTCTTAGTTGTTAGGTCTCAGGTTTGAGCCATCAAGCTCAGCAGCAATGAAGTGTAAGTTTTCGGTTAGTTCACAAGCAATAGCGCCTAACTCAGAACCTCCTTCCTGCGCGTCGATTCCGCACGGCGTATCTCCCGGCGGCGCGCGGCACCATCGTAGCGGCGCTTTTCATCTTCGGTCTCGGGGACGACGGGCGGGACCGCCATGCGATTTCCAGCAGCATCTATGGCGACAAAGGTCAGATAGGCGGAGCTGACGTGACGGCTCTCTTCGGCGCGATAATTCTCCACCCAGACCTTCACGCCCACCTCCATCGAAGTGTGGAATACACGATTGACCGACGAGCGCAGGATTACGAAATCCCCGACCCGAACGGGCACGAGAAAGTCGAGATGATCAATGGAAGCGGTCACCACGTACTGTCGCGAGTGGCGGTGGGCGGCCATGGCGCCGGCGAGGTCGATCCAGTGCATGAGGCGTCCGCCAAGGAGCGAGTTCAGCGGATTGGCATCGTTCGGCAGCACGATTTCGGCCATTTCAGAGATCGATTCGCGGACCGGCCGGGGGCGGTCTAACTTCGCTTTGTCGTTGTCGTTCATAGATCACTTGCGACACTCGGAGACTGCGGACTCTCAGTCGCCTTGAAGAAGCGCGGCTTCAGCCGCGCCGTTGAGCCGCTCGTCATCGCGGGCTTTAGCCCCTGAGGTCCGCGCGCCGATTTCTTCTGCGGTGCGAGTCCGGTAGGTCTCGAGATAGCAGATCGCCAGCCTCTGGACTCGTGTATCCGCATGCGGGGTCAGCCAAATCTGGTTAGCCAGGTCGAAGGTCAATTCCCCATGTTCGATCGGAGCGTGGGCTAACTCGCAGACAAAGCAGATCGTGACCTCGTCCCGGCTAACGCGGGCAACCGAAAAACGCACTGCATCCCAGTCACAGCGCCGAGGGAGATGCGGACAAGCGGTTGCGTAACCAAGGTTGCAGAATTCCCGTACTTGGGTGTCCGACACCGTTAGTTCCTGCCCCGAGGCGCAGCAGCTTCCAATCCATCCCGCTCCCAGTGGCAGACGCGAAGGATGCGGCCAGGAACCGTCGTTCACGATTTCCCGCGGCACAAAGAAAGGGCACGCCAAGGTGGTCTCTCGGAGAACAGCCATTGTAACGCGGATCGTGATAAGAATGGGAAGAGCAGCTCTTGGCTCTTAGCCTTTGGCTTTTACTGAGAACTGACAACTGACAACTGAGAACTTCTTTATGGATCGCATTGCCATGTTGAGCGAAATTCTTGCCGCAAATCCTGACGATTCGTTTGCGCGCTATGGACTCGCGCTGGAGTACTCGAAGGCCGGACAAATCGAGCAGGCGCTTCAGGAATTTAAAGCGCTGATCGAGAAAAATCCCGACTACACGCCCGCCTACTTCATGGCCGCGCAGACGCTAGCCAATGCAAGCCGAGTCGATGAGGCCAAGCGAATGCTCGTGGATGGCATCTCCTCCGCAAGCCGCACCGGCAACGCGCACGCCCAATCAGAAATGACAGCCATGCTGGAAGAACTGGGCGACTAAACCAGGCTGCGGAAAAACTCTATGTTGCATTTGATTTTGGGTGGCCCAGCGCTTCAGCGCTGCGGTAACTGCTTTGTTTTGAATTCGGCTTCAGCCGCTGAGGTCGCACTCTCGGCTCAAAAGCTAGTTTTTCCGCAGCCTGTAAACGCCCACGTAGGGACGGCCGCCCTCGGCTGTCCAGCGGAGCGAAGCTCCGCAGACTCGGCGGATCGCGGGACAACCCGAGGGCGGTTGCCCCTACGCAAACCTTGCTGCCGCTGCCGGTGCTACACTCTCTTGTTTGTCAGAGGCAACGCATGCGCCGTCTTTTCTTTCTCGTCGTTCTTTTCTTGACTCCGGTTCTGACTCTTCCCGCATTCTCTCAAGCCAAACACCCCTTTACTTTCGAAGACATGATGAAGCTGAAGCGCGTCGGCGGGCCTGTGCCTTCGCCCGACGGCAAGTGGGTGCTGTTCAGCGCGGTCGATGTGGATCTGGCTGCGAATAAAAAGACTCCACACATCTGGATCGTCCGACTGAATAGTGGAGTGACGGGCGTCTCGCCTGTCCAGCAAAGCTCTGGAGGATCAGGGAACGAACACGTGCTCATCCCCGATCAGGATGGCGACCGTCCGCGCTGGGCTCCGGATGGCAAGCGCTTTGCCTTCCTCTCGAATAAAGATGGCGGATCGCAAGTCTGGATTGCGGACTTTGATAGCGCTGCGGGAAATGTCACTGCTGTGCACAAGCTGACCACAATTGCGACTGAAGCCGGTGGCGAACTTTGGTCGCCTGATGGGAAGCACATTCTGTTTACGTCGGATGTCTATCCGGAGTGCGACGGCAAAACTACTGAAGAATGGGGCTGCAATACAAAGAAGCACAAAGAAGTTGAAGATTCCAAGGTGAAGGCAATCATTTTTGACCGACTGCTCTATCGGCATTGGGATGCGTACAAACGCGGCACTCGCACCCATATCTTTGTGGTTCCGGTTCCATCGTCGAACTCAATCCCGCCTGAAGAGGGCGCATACAACGGGCCTCCTCGACCTCTGCCTCGCGACCTCACGCCCGGCGACTTCGACGCGCCTGTGTTCTCGCTCGGCGGGCAGGACAACTACGCCTTCTCGCCCGATGGGCAGGAGATTTGTTACACCTCGAACCACGACAAGGTCGAAGCCACGTCCACCAACAACGATCTCTGGATCGTCCTGGTGAATGGAGGGACAGGCAGTGTGGGGACGGGCGACTCGCCCGTCCAACCGAAGAACATCACCGCCGACAATCCCGCCAGCGACTCGACGCCGCTCTATTCTCCCGATGGCAAGTACATCGCCTACCGCGCCCAGCAGCGTCCGGGATACGAGAGCGACCGCTTCCGCCTGATGCTGTACGACCGCAAGACGGGGAAATCTAAGCCGCTGACCCAAGCGCTCGATTCGTGGGTGGGGACTTTCACATGGTCACAGGATTCCAAACGCATCTACTTCGCGCACGAGGAGCAGGGCGAAGCGCCGGTGGAATCGTTTTCGATTGACCGTCCCTATGATCGAACCATCACCGTGGATGGCGATGCCAAGGAGACTGGCCGCTTCAACTTTAATGTGGTCGTTCGCGACGGATACAACGATGATCTAGCGGTGACGCCAGACGGGAAAACCCTCGTTTTCACACGGATGTCGATCTCGTTTCCAACTGAGCTCTACAAAACCGGTTCCGAAAGGACTGTGGCCGAGCAGCTTGCTCACCCTCCTGATCGCCTCACTCACCTCGATGACTCCGTCCTCTCCGAGGCCGCCATGTCTCCACTTGTGTCTTTTTGGTTCAAAGGCGCAAAGGGCGACAAAGTCCAAGGCTTCCTGGTCAAGCCTCCGAACTTCGATGCCGCTAAGAAATATCCCGTGAAGTTCATCATCCACGGCGGACCCGAGACCCCGATGGGCGACGAGTGGAGCTATCGCTGGAACGCCGAGCTCTTCGCAGCCGGTGGATACGTGGTCATCATGATCGCCTTCCATGGCACTCCAGGATACGGGCAGAAGTTTATCGACTCGATCAATGGCGACTGGGGCGGCGCTCCGTTTGAAGACCTGATGAGGGGCCTCGACTACGCGGAGAAGACTTATCCGTTCATCGATAAAAACCGCGAGTGCGCGCTGGGCGCTAGCTATGGCGGATACATGGCTAATTGGGTGCTCGGCCACACCGACCGCTTCAAGTGCATCGTGTCGCACGACGGCATGTTCAACGCCGAGTCGGCCTGGGGGACGACCGAAGAACTCTGGTTCAATAACTGGGAGTTCAAGGGGACGCCTTACACGAACCCGGAGATGTACGAGAAGTGGTCTCCGCGCAATGCGGCTAAGAATTTCAAGACGCCTACGCTCGTCATCCACGGACAGCTCGACTACCGTCTCGATGTCAGCGAAGGCTTCCAGCTTTTCACCACGCTGCAGACTCTGGGCGTGCCGTCAAAGATGCTCTACTTTCCCGACGAAGGACACTGGGTGCTGAAGCCGCAGAATTCGCAGCTTTGGTACAAGACGGTCAACGACTGGGTCGACCAGTGGACTGGGACGAAGAAGTAGCCATTAGCACCGCAAATCATGCGTTGGAGGGACGGGCGCCTCGCCCGTCCAGCTAGCCGCCGCAGCGTTAGAACAGAGGCCCATTTCCGGCTAACACCTTGCAACTTCGTTTGTCCTCGGAAAGCGAGGTGCTTGACGTGGGCTGAGATAGGATCTGCACCTTGCTCTTAGCATTGGTTCTCGGAATATCAGCGCTCGGAGCATCGATGGCAGCAACGTCGCTTTCGACTCGCACCACCTTCTTCGGAGCTTTGGGTTTGACTCGCTTCGATTTTGCAGACGGCGGAGGCACAGAGTTCTCGCTCTCTGGACTGGCCGCCACCGGCGCTCTCCGATCGGGACAAGCATCGTCCGCAGGTGATTCCGGGCACGCGCTTGCGTTCGAATCCACCGCCGGTTCGTTTCCTGGATCGCCTTGTGGAACCGCGAACAACACCTCCGGCGCGCCTTGTGGCGTGGAGTTTTGCCAATTAAACTGCGGACCGCGCCGCGTAATCCGGGCCTTGGCGCCGCTGTTTTTTGGCTGGTCCGGAACTATCGCTGCCACGCTCGCCATTTGCATCTGCACGGTCGATTGGCCCGCACTCACCGCGATAAACACGTCGCACGGCCCCACGCTTCCGGCAGAGGGCACGATGGAAGCGAGACCGTCCTGAGTGCTCACGACCTGAGTCTGCGACGATCCGAGGAGAACGGGCATTCCGTTTCCCCCGACATTGGAGTCGCCATCCTGTTGGCCTCCCTGGTCTGGACTGACTCGTGCCAGCGTGGTCTCAAAGGTGACGTTCACTCCCATCACCGGATTGGAAGCAACTGAGCCGTCGGTCACTCGCATGACCAGCGGCTGAAAGGGCTGCCCTGTCGGCACAACCTGCGGCGATCCGCTCACCGTCTCCAGTGTCCACAGCGAAGCCGGCGTGGAGAACAAAGTAAAAGTCTGGCAGGGTGCATTGTTCGGCGCGACGCAAGCGCTCACTTGCACATCCGCATTTTGATTCGTGAGCTGTGCGGTAATGGTGGCGAATCCCGAGCCGTTGGTGGTCGCACTGCCCGCCGAGAGCGAAGCCGTGCCTTTTGTGATTGCAAAATTGATCGTTACATTCGCCTTGGGCACGCCCAGGCCAAGGGCTTCGACCGTGAGTGGCACGGCGATCGTCGCTCCTTGCCCAATCCAGCGCGTCGGTGCCAGCGCAACCAGGTCGAGCGTGGACGAGGTTGCCAACACCGTCGCCTGTTGCGTCTGCGGCGGCGAGTACGACGCTGGCGCCAGAGCGATCGTGATCGTGCTCTGTCCGGTCGCGGTGGGAGTCACCCAGCTGGAAGATTCTCCCGCCTCATCGCTCAGCACCGAACAGGAAGACGCTCCGCTGCACGCCGAGAACTGCAAGCCGTTGGTCGCGCTCCATGCAATCGTCGCCCCGCTCACCGGCGTAATTCCATCGGCGGCAACCGCGCGCACGCGGATTGCATTAGCGGCTGCAGCCCCAACCGGAGTTGCCGGCTCCGCACCTTGCAGCAGAAGCAAGAGATCCGTGGCCAGAGCGCCATAGGTCAGCGCACCAATCATTTGGGAAAAAGCGCCGCTGACCGGATCCGTGACCTGGACCGAAGCAGTTCCGTCCTGCGATCCGGCAGGCATTGCCACCTCGATCTGGCTCGCAGACGCAGAAAGAGTGGTGCCGTTGTTGCCAGCAACGCTCACCTGCAGTCCCGGATTGAACCCGGTGCCATTGAGAGTGGTCACGCCGCCAGCCAGACTGAGGCGTGCCGGCGTAACCGTATCCGAATAAAGCAGGCTCGCATGGTAGAAGTAATCCGGACGACCGTCGCCACGGAAGTCGGCCACCCCCACTCGGAACGCACCTGACGCGCCGAACTGCGCATCCAGTCGCGTCATTGCAAAAGTTGTCGAGTTGAATGCCGAGGGCGTGGACGCAGTCGCGGGATCGCCGCTTTCGTCGCTCAATTGCCAGATCCCAATTACGGGCAACAGCTTGGTTTCGGTCGGCTGGCCCGTTTCGTCGAGGGCGGTCACCGCGACTGAGGCCGTCCGGTTTGCCTGCGCGGTGAACTCGAACCAATCGGCGCTGCCGTAGCCGGAGATCCACGACCCCCATCCACCGCCCTGCGGAAGCGCCGCCGGATTCGCGTAAGTCGCGCCGCTGCCGGGATGCGCTTGCGCGATTTCATCCTGCAACATAAGGATGTCCCGCTCCACGTTCGACCCATTTTGCACCGTGACCACAACCGGAGCGAACGAGCCCGAGGGCGCCACCTGTGTGGGAACATACGGCTCGGCGCCCAGGGACCAGTTCGCGTCCAGCCCTTCCACGCTTAACTGGTACTGGGCGATGGTTTGCCCGGTCGGAATCATCAGTTGGCCCAGATCAAAAAAACCTTCGAGTGAGGGATCATTGGAACCCCACCGGTCATAGCGAAGACCATTTGCGTCCACGTAGCCATCGATAATGTTCCCCGCGTTACCGTGAAACGCGAATCCAGAAACGGAAGTCACCACGTACTGCCGCGAGGGCTGGCCTGTTCCGTCGATCAACCGGGCCACCACGTTGACGCCCTGCATCGGCTGCACCGCATTCCCGGATGCATCGGTGAAGTACACGCTGCCGTAAATTCTGCCCGTCAGTTGTTGGTTCACGTTGCTTGGATAAAGCCGTGCGAGCGCGTTGATGTCATCCATTTTGGGGACGGCCGCGTCGGGATAGCAGGCACTAATGGGCAGGCACGAAATCGGATCGGCAGCGTGCATCACCGGAAATCCGGCAAAATCGGCGCCGGTTGGAGGTGGTCTCCGCGTCAACACGTTCACGTTGGCCTGCGACCATCCCAAGCCAAAAATGCGCCCCAGGACGCGCATCAACCGGTATTGAACGTCAGGCAGTTGCGCGGTGGTGGCCGCGCAGATTCCGTTGATCACCACGAACGCGTGCACGATGTTCCCGCCCGTGGTGAAGTTGTCGGGTCCACCGTAGACGGCGTTGGTGAAGCAATCGGCCAAGCCTCCTGCGCCTTGACCCAGCAGCGCATCGGTGACCGTTCCGTCGTAGTCATAAACCATTCCGACGGGAGTGCCCGTGGCTGAAGATGTGATGTCCGCCGGCGCGGTGATCGTACCGTAGCCGTCGGTTTCGATATTGCTGCCGTTCACGTCTTCAGCAAGATGCCCGCCCTGCGATGCGGTGAGGACAACGCTGGAAATGCTGGTCCATGCGCTGAAAGCGGTGGCGACAAAAGCATCGGCCTGCGTGCCGGGGAGGATCGGGCTCAGGTCGCCCTGGTCGGTGAAGTACTGCACAGAGCCATTCGCCCAGACCATGGGTTGGCCTTCAACTCCGGGAGCGTAGCCGGAGCCCGCTATGAAAGCCGGGCCTCCGGCACGGCTGGCAACAGCACTGCAAATCAGAACAACGGCAACCGCCAGAATTCGCAAGCGCATGCTCACTCCTCTTCACTTCTGGCGCTGCGGATGGCCCGCTCCAGTTGAACGACGCTGACGCTCCGGGCATCACCGGGCACCGGCGGCGGAGACGCTGCGTTTCGTAAGCCCCTGGCTGTCGCAGGCTCCTGCGCATCCTTAGACACGCTCTTCCCGCTCGGGTCGAGGGCAACCTGGCCCAGTGAACCACCCACTGGACTGGTAAAGCCCAAGCGACTCGGCGGATATAAAAAGATCAAAATGTGCTGGCCGCTGCTCATCGGGCGATGCATGGACCACGCCCCCGCCCACTCGTGAATGGTGAGAATTTGTCCGCGCTCGACCCCGGCAATCGCCCGGTCCACGCGAAAACTCAACTGGACCGCTGTGACCGCCCGATCGGTTGCCGCAGTCTGCGACGCGGCGGTGAGCACCGTGCCGGCAAATATCATCCCGGCCCGGCGCGAAAGCTGTTTCCATTGCGGACCTAGAACCCGCTCAGCGATGACTTGATCCGATTGCTGCGCGGCTGCAAAGCTCGACAAGCAAGCAAGAGCAACGACCAACACGCGTCTTGACGCAGGCATAGCGAGTCTCTTTCTGGAGGGAACGGGACCGGGAGAGGTCCTGGGAGTGGAATCAGAGTAGCGCGCTATGGATCAGGCGGATGTGCGCGCGGTCACTACGGTTTTGTGATGAATCGTCAGATAGTGCGGGCGGCCACCGGTGGGAGAGGCAGATTTTGCGTCGTCTTCCGAGACATGGAATCCATCAGCAGATACTGGCCCAGCGCGGCACATCTGCGTTACCTTCCGGACAAGCTGGACCAATCCGAAATCCGAGGCCAGCATAAACGCGAAAAGCTATTTACGGCGACGGTTCGCCTTCTTGGTCGCCTTCTTGTCCGCCTTCCGTTGCGCCTTCTCGGATTTCTTCATTGCTTTCCGCTGTTTCTTGTTTGCCTTCTTTAAGAACTTTTGCTGCTTCTTGGCCGCCGCCCGGGACTGGCGCGCATTTTCTTCGGGACTGACGCGTTGAGCGCTGGCCGGTATCGACAATGCAACACTCAAGGCGACCAGCAGCATGAAAGCAGCAATTCGTTTCATAACGTCTCCGAACGGAAGTTCCTGCAGCGATCTTACACCGAAGCTGCGCCGGGGCTGGCACACAAAAGTGTTACTTCAGTAATCTGACCTCTGACTTCGCGGGTGCCCCCACTCATTGCGTATTTTGCCTTGAGCGGGAGCCCGCTAGTGAATCGTCTTCGTCTTCCGCGACATGTAATCCATCAGTAAATATTGGCCGAGCGTGTATGGCGTCGTGAAGTAGGCCTTGCCACGACACATCTGAGTCACTTTCTGAACGAACTGCACCAGTCCATAATCCGACGCCAGCATAAACGTGTTGATCAGCACGCCCGCCCGTTTGCACTTTGAAACTTCTTCGAGCGTCTGGCTGACGACGAGCGGATCGAGCCCAAACGCGTTCTTGTAAATGCGCCCGTCTTCGAGTGTGAGTGCCGAGGGCTTGCCGTCGGTGATCATGACGATCTGCTTCATGTCCTTGCGCTGGCGTTGCAGAATGCGTTGCGCCATACGCAGCCCCTCGCGCGTGTTCGTGTAGTACGGCCCAACCTTCACCCGCGCCAGTTGTGAGAGCGGGACTTCTTCCGCTGAATCGTGAAACAGTACCAGCGACAGCGAGTCTCCGGGATACTGCGTCCGAATCAACTGCGACAACGCCATCGCAACCTTTTTCGCCGGAGTGAAGCGGTCCTCCCCATACAGAATCATCGAATGCGAGCAGTCGAGCAGGAGCACCGTCGCACACGATGACTGGTACTCGCACTGATGCACCTGCAAGTCGTTGTATTCGAGGTTCAGAGGAAGCCCGAGCCCTTCGCGATGGATGGCCGACGAAAGCGTGGCCGTGATGTCGAGATTCAACGTGTCGCCAAACTCATATTGCTTCGAGGCGCCGCTCGCCTCGATGCCGGTCGCCATGTCGCGCGTGTCATGACGTCCAAAACTCGACTTGCCGAGCGACCCCAGCAGATCACGCAGCGCTTTGAATCCCAAAAAGTCGAGACTCTTGTCGGTGATCTCAAATTTCGCCTGCTGCTGTGCCTCGCCGACCTGCCCACCCACGCTCGACCGCCTCGCAGGATCGTGTGGCTGATCGATCGAGATATAGTCTTCCTGCTGCAGGCGCTCGATCAGCCTTTCGATCAGTTCCTCAAGTTCGCCCTCCATCTGCATCTGCTGGAGCCGGTCGCGCATTTCTTTGTCAAACATCTCGCCGTTGAGCAGCGCCTGTTCAAGCGCGCGTTTCAACTCGTCGAGCGTCTGCTCGCCCTCCGGCAGTTCGTACCAGAAACTGTCATTAAATCCGCTCTGCAGAAAATAGTCCGAAAGCGCGCTGAGCAGGTCTTCCATGCTCATCTCGCCAGCTGGGTCGGGAACGTATTTGGAGTAACGGACGCGTTTCATAGAAACCCCGGTCTCAGGTGTTAGGTCTTAGGTGTCAGGAAACCCAAAAGGCAGGTGGTTTTCCTAAGACCTGAGACCTAACACCTAACACCTAACACCTAAGACCTTCAATTAAACCCTCTCTTCCGTCCGAACTCCGAATCGTCGCGCTCAAACACAGGCTTCTCGGCGATTTTTACTGGCTTCTCGCCCGCCGTAAACACGCGCTCCTCGTTGCGTCCGATTTTCTTGTGCGCGTGCAGGCCTTCCAGGACGAACTCCGCCGCTGACACCTGCATCTCGGCGCTGTCTTTCGGGCCGACGTTCAGTTTGCCGAGTTTTTCCATCAGCCCCTGAATCTGGCTCAGGCCTTCGAGCACGTCCTGTGCCGCGGCATTGTCGCTGAGCTGAATCTCGCCACCCAGATCGAACCACTGCACCACCTGATTCAGGTTGACTCCATGAAGATGAGTATCGAACGTCTTCGCAATCGCCGTGCGGATCAACTCGCGGCTCACGTGATCCGCCCCCTTCATCTCGCCTTCGTACTCCAGTTCCAGCTTGCCCGTGATTGCCGGGAGCGCCGCGTAGATGTCGCTGATCCGCGGTACGATCAATTTCTCCCGATGCGTCAGCGCGCGCCGCTCGGCATTCGATACCACGTTCTCAATCGCCGAGATCGGCAACCGCTGGCTCACGCCCGATCGTTTGTCGATCTTCTTGTCGTCGCGCGCCGCGAAAGCGATCCGCTCGATCACTTCCTGCACATACTTCGGAATGTGCAGTCGCGAAGCGTCGTGGTCAACCGCGCGCTGAATCCAGGCTTCCTGCGCGGTAATCGCGATGCCTTCTTCCACCGTCGCCGGATAGTGCGTACGAATCTCCGACCCGATTCGATCTTTGAGCGGAGTAATGATCTTCCCGCGCGCGGTGTAATCCTCAGGGTTCGCGGTGAACACGATCGCGACATCCAGCGGCAGCCGGATGGGATATCCCTTAATCTGCACGTCGCCTTCCTGCATGATGTTGAAGAGTCCGACCTGAATTTTGCCCGCGAGATCCGGCAATTCGTTAATCGCGAAGATCCCGCGATTGGCGCGCGGCAGCAACCCATAATGCACGGTGAACTCGCTCGACAGTTCGTGCCCACCACGCGCCGCCTTGATCGGATCGATATCGCCGATCAGGTCCGCGATCGTGACATCCGGCGTGGCCAGCTTCTCTACGTAGCGGTGCTCGGGCGTCAGCCAGGCAATGGGCGCCGCGTCTACTTCTTTCGCCAGCAATTCTCGGCAGCGCCGGCAGATCGGAGCGTAGGGGTTATCGTGGATCTCGCAGCCCGCGACGTAAGGCATCTCCGGATCAAGCAGCGCCGTCAGCGCCCTTAGAATTCGGCTCTTCGCTTGTCCGCGCAATCCGAGAAGAATAAAATTATGCCGCGAGAGGATCGCGTTCACGATCTGGGGCACCACCGTGTCGTCGTAGCCAACGATGCCCGGAAATAGCGGGCCGCCATCGCGCAGCCGCGACATCAGATTCTCGCGCAGCTCATCCTTCACCCGCCGCGAACCGAGACGCTGCTCGGTGAAAGGACTTTGGCGCAACTCGCCGAGAGTCCGGGCAACACTCATGGTGGAACCCCCACAGAAGAAACCTTACGTGGATTATACCGCTGAGGAACGCTGTCAGCTCTCAGCTGTCAGCTCTGAGTACAAACCGATTCAGCTGAAAACTGTGTAGTGGATGGTTTCCGGATAGCGCGTGAGAACGAAGTCGCTGGCGCGACGGACGCTACCGCGTGGGTGAGGTCGGCAGTGGTGGTGTTCACCGTCAGATAAATTGTGGGTCACAAGGAGGTC
>Ga0209117_1000181_pt1 | contig 37683 bp, 26 predicted proteins | sample BlaSpr_A8_OM2_M2_FD_187978 | JGI IMG/M metagenome (GOLD analysis project Ga0209117, IMG submission 187978) | Forest soil microbial communities from Thunder Bay, Ontario, Canada - Black Spruce, Ontario site 2_A8_OM2_M2 (SPAdes) (version 2) | ecosystem: Environmental > Terrestrial > Soil > Boreal... | reverse complement strand
TACGAGGTTGGTTACTGGATGTGGAGCGCGCTGCTGCTGATCGCCCTCGTGTGGACCTGGTACCTGGCCGCGCCTGGTGGACCATGGCGTCTCGTCCACCTGGCGGCCGCGATCGCGTGGCTCCCGGTCATCTATGGATTGCAGCTCGGCCAACCTGCTTTGTTCGTGGCCCTGGGCGTGGCCGGTTGTTACGTGCTGCTGCAAGCGAGGCGGCCTTTCTGGGCCGGAATGGCGCTCGGCGCTCTGGCGCTCAAGCCTCAGCTTGCCTTCCTCGTGCCTGCAGCGCTGCTGCTGAGCGGACGGACGAGAGCTTTCTGGGGGAGCGTCGTCGCGCTCGGCGTTCTGGCAGGCGCATCGGCTCTAGCTCTCGGACCGGGCGGCATTACAGCGTACGAAGCGCGATTGAACTTTGCGGCGAGCGTGCCTGTGAATCGCGAGCTGACGCTCGCTCCCTTGATCGCGAGCCTCGCGGTGACGCGAGTGATCCAAGTCGCGATCGCACTCTGGGCCCTCTTTCTCGCCTTCCGGTTTCGCCGGCGCGGAAATGAGTGGGTTTTGGTCCCGGCGCTGGTCGGAGGAATGCTCGCCACCCCGTACCTTCATCTCGACGACCTCGTGATGCTGGGCCTCGCGGGTTGGCTGTACCTACGGACGTCCCCGCCGGCCTGGACGTGGCTGGTAGTGCTCGGCCTCGTCATCGCCGCCGAGGGCATACCCTTTTTTGGACCGCTGCCTCTGATCGCCGGCGAGCTGGTCGCGCTGGTGCTTCTGTCAGTCGCGGCGCTGAAAGTTGACGACCACAATCGCGACCATCACCACTCCGAAGGCGAGCGTGATGGGAAGCCCGTTGCCGTTGATGGTCAGCCCTAGCCAGTCGATGACCGAGCCCGGAAGCCCTGGCCAGGATCAGCTCCCGTAGCGGCCGGCACCCTCCGAAAAGCGCTGGGCGCCTTGCTGAGCTTCGCCTGACGCGAGCACGTCGACGCCGCCCCGATGCTCCGCCTCCGCCGCGTCCTCGAGGCTGAGCGACCATTGGTTCAGAGCGCTGCGGCGGTCAACGCGCAGCGCGCCGGACGGGAACGCCGCGATCTCGTGGGCCAGCTTCTGCGCCTCGTCGAGTGCGCGGCCCGGCTCAACGAGACGCGTGACGAGGCCGATCTGCTGAGCCTCCTCAGCACCGACCGGGCGGCCTGTGAGAATCATGTCCAGCGCTCTGCCCTGACCGATCAAGCGGGGCAGCCGGACCGTGCCGAGGTCGATCAGCGGAACGCCGAAACGCCGGTTGAACACGCCGAGCGTCGCGTTTCGGGCGGCGACCCGCAGGTCGCACCACAGCGCGAGCTCGAGCCCTCCAGCGACCGCGTAGCCCTCGATCGCGGCGATCACCGGCTTGCTCAAACTCATCCGCGTCGGCCCCATCGGACCAGCACCCGCTTCCTGCAGCCGATTCGTAGCACCTGACGCAAGCGCTTTCAGGTCGTAACCTGCGCAGAAGTTTCCGCCGGCTCCGGTCAGGACCGCGACCGCCAGGCTGCTGTGCTCCTCAAAGTCCCGGAACGCATCGGCGAGAGCGGCGGCCGTCTCCGCGTCGACGGCGTTGCGCACCTCCGGCCGCGCGATGGTGACGGTCATCACTCCGTCTTCGGCCGAGAGCTCGACCTTCACGTGAAAGGGTTGCGCCCTCTCCCTACTCCGCGTCCATGTATGGATAGCGGTGATCGGTGGGCGGAACGTAGGTCTCCTTGATCGTCCGCGGGCTGGTCCAGCGGATGAGGTTGAGGATCGATCCTGCCTTGTCGTTGGTGCCTGAGGCCCGCCCTCCCCCGAATGGCTGCAGGCCGACCACGGCGCCCGTCGGCTTGTCGTTGATGTAGAAGTTGCCCGCGGCGTTGACCAGGGTTTCGGACGCCTTGCGAATCACCTGGCGGTCGCGAGCGAAGATCGCTCCCGTCAGCCCGTACGGGCTGGTGCGATCGACCAGTTCCAGCGTGTCCTCGAACTTTCCGTCGGCGTAGGGATAAACGGTGAGGATCGGGCCGAACAGCTCCTCTTTCAGAAGGCGGAAGTCCGGGTCTGTCGTCTCGATGACGGTCGGGCGCACGAACCACCCCACCTTGTCGTCGCCCTTGCCGCCGGCGACGACCTTCGCCACGTCGGACTTGTGCGCATATTCGATCGCGGTCATGTGCTTCGAGTACGCGTTGCCATCGATCACCGCGCCCATGAAGTTGCGGAAGTCCGCAACATCGCCCTGAGGGATGGCCTCGACCTCGTCGGCCATCTCGGACCGCATCCTCTTCCACATGGATTGCGGAATGTAGGCGCGTGACGCGGCCGAGCATTTCTGCCCCTGGTACTCGAAGGCGCCTCGGATCAAAGCTGTGCGAAGTGCATCCGCGTCGGCCGACTCGTGAGCGACGACGAAGTCCTTGCCTCCGGTCTCGCCTACCAGGCGCGGGTAAGTGCGGTAGTGGTCGACGTTCTGGCCGACCGTCCGCCACATGCCCTGGAACACCTCGGTCGACCCTGTGAAGTGAATGCCCGCAAGGTCCTTGTGGGCGAGCACCTGCTCCGAGATCTTCGCCGCGCTTCCGCTGACCATGTTGATGACACCGGGAGGCAGGCCTGCCTCGTTGAGGATCTCCATCAGGAAGTGACTTACGAGAAGCGCCTGCGTCGCGGGCTTGAAGACGACGGTGTTGCCCATCAGGGCCGCAGCTGTGGGCAGGTTGGCGCCGATGGACGCGAAGTTGAACGGGCTGACCGCGAAAACGAAGCCCTCGAGCGGTCTGTACTCGAGCCGGTTCCAGGCGGTGCCGTCGTTGGAGGGCTGCTGGTTGAGGAGCTGGTCGCCGAAAAAGGCGTTGTACCTCCAGAAGTCGACGGACTCGCAGGCGGCGTCGATCTCGGCCTGGTGGACGGTCTTCGACTGCCCCAGCATCGCTGCAGCGTTGATGGTGTCCCGCCACGGACCCGCGAGCAGAGACGCCGCGCGCAGGAGCACCGCGGCACGGTCGTGATAAGACGTCGCGGCCCAGGCCTTGCGCGCCTTGAGCGCGGCGGCGATCGCGTCGTCGAAGTCCTTCGGCCCCCCCACCGCGTACTCGGAGATGCTGAGCTCCTTGCGGTGCGGCGCCCGGATGTCAGCCCTGGATGCGCCCCACCGCCGCTCGCCGCCGATCTGCATCGGGACCTCGGTTCGTGCGTCGGTGAGCTCCGCCAGGCGGGCCTTCAGAGTCTTGCGATTGGGATCCCCAGGCGCGTACTGGCGAACCGGCTCGTTGACCGGGGTGGGAACTCGGAAGTGTCCGTCGGCGGTCATCCTGTGACCTCATCGTAACCCGGTCCCGTATTGCATTTGAGGCGCCCTGTCGAGGGCGCTTCACCCACGAACTCTGAGGCTGCGCCGTGAGTTCGCGGGGGCCCTTTGAGACGCGCGCGTTCAAGACTGTTGGGAGGCGCTGCTTGGTCGGACTGATCTCCTCGCGATCCACATCCGCGCCGGAACGGATCCGAAGCACAGTCGCGCTCTTGGCGCGACGCGGCTACGCCTTGAGCCCGCAAAGCCTCGCCGAGCTGTGCCTTGGCGGCTCGGTCTCTCCGGACGAAGTCAGGTGGGCGACCGCCGTGAGCCCCGACTTAAGCCTGATCGACGACATGGTCGTCGATCGCACCTCCCGGAGCCGGGTGGGTGAAATCCGCTCTCGCGCAGCCGATCACGGCGCCGACGCGGCCGCTTATCTCCAGATGACAAAGCGGTTCGTGCACACCCTTGTCGCATTCGCGCCATTCATCCGGAACGTCTCCATCGCGGGATCGCTCGCCAGCGGTGGCTTTCGAGCTTCCGACGACGTCGACCTCAACCTCATCGTTGACGACGGGCACCGCCATCTCGCCTACGTCGCGGTGAACACGCTCGGGCTGGTGCACGCCCTTGCACACCGGACCAAACCTGTCGACGACCTCACGCGACGCCCGCTCGCGCCGCGCCTGATGACCGCAAACCTGATTCTCGAGCGCTCGCAGTGCCTTCCCCTTGTGCGGCAGGACGAAGACATGGCGTTCGAGCTGCTGATGGCCGAGCCCCTTTTCGGTATCGGGGCGATCGACGAGCTCATCGCCGCCAACCCCGCTCTCCTGGAGCACTTTCCTCAGCTGGCCGCAAAACAGGCCCGCCTTCTCATCGATGGGCCAACCCGCCGGATGCCTGCAGCGTTGTTTCCCACGTTTCTGGATGGAGCCGCGCGAATGCTTGGCGAAGCCGCATGGCGCTACATGCAATGGACGCGGCGCGACCGTCCCGAAGCACTGGCGCGCGTGGCGTACGTGCGAGCCACCATGCGTCCTTACACCTTGTTCGACGGACCCGGCTGAACGTGATGGGAGCGATCGCCATCGCCCTCATCGGTCTGACCAGCCTTGCCCTCTTTGGATTCGGCGCGAACGTCCTCTACCTGACTCTGCGATCGATCCGTCTCCAGCCGCGCCGGATTTCATCAGTTACACATGGCACTGAGCCGAAGGTCTGCGTCCAGGTGCCGATCTACAACGAGCGCTACGTAGCCGAACGCATTCTCGACGCGGTGTGCGAGCTGGACTGGCCGAACGATCGGTTCGAGGTGCAGGTCCTTGACGACTCTGACGACGACACCGTCTCGATCATCGCCCGCCGTGCTGCCCATTGGCGCCGCCGCGGCATCGATGTGATGCAGGTGAGACGCAATTCCCGCGATGGGTTCAAGGCGGGCGCGCTGGCACACGGTATGACCCTCACCGACTCACCGTTCATAGCGATTTTCGACGCGGACTTCATTCCTCCGCGCGACTTTCTCCGCCGCTCGTTGGGAGCTTTCGACGATCCGACCATCGGCTTCGCACAGGCTCGATGGGGCCATCTCGACGAGGGCTACTCATGGATCACGCGACTGCAGGCGTTTGCGCTCGACTATCACTTCCTCGTCGAGCAGCCAGTCCGCTCGGCACGGGGCTACTTCACCAATTTCACCGGCACCGCCGGCGTGTGGCGAAGGACCGCAATCGAGGATTCGGGCGGCTGGAGCGCAGCCACGCTGACAGAGGACCTGGACCTCAGCTACCGGGCGCAGCTGCGCGGCTGGCGTGCCGCTTACCTACAGGACCTGGTCGTGCCCGAGGAGCTGCCAGTTTCCTTTGACGCATTTCGCCGTCAACAGTCTCGATGGGCCACCGGCAGCTTCCAGACTGCCTTCCGCCTGCTCATGCCGGTACTGCTGAGCCGCGTCAGGCCGGCCGTCAAGTTCCAGGCCGCCATGCACCTCCTGGCCTTCGGTGCAGGACCCGTGCTGCTCGTCCAGCTGGGGTCGTATCCGTTGCTGCTGCTGAGCATTGATCACCCCACGCTTCCGTGGCAGCTCTCTGACGCCGGCGTGCTCTTTGTGGCGATGGGCGTGGTGCCCTGGATCGGTTACATCGTCGCGCAGACCAGGCGTGGACGCAGGTGGTGGTCGGGCGTGCCCTCCCTGACCTGCCAGGTGGTGGGCGCCGGCCTGTCTTTCACTGTCTTCATTGCGCTGCTCCGCGCGACTCGGAGCGGCGGCGAATTCGTACGCACGCCAAAGCATCAGATAGTGGAGCGCGGACAGGAATGGCGTGACCAGGCGTACGTGCGAGTGGGCGACCTGAGAGCGTTCGGAGAGGCAATCCTCGGAATCGGGGCCCTCACTTTTGTGCCCTTCGCAGTCGGGCAGGGTCAGTGGCTGGTGGCGATCTACTCCTTCCTTTTCGCACTCGGATTCCTGACGGTGGCCGGTTTGAGCTGGATCGACGTCCTTCAGGTGTGGACTCTCCGAAGGCTTGGGCGACGCGCGCTGGGGCGACTCCAGGCAGCCGGGCCAAGAGTTGCCCTGCTCGGGCTGTGCGGGGTGCTTCTGCTCTTCGCCGCTCAGATTCCTGAGCCCTTCGAGGACGGCTACGGACACTGGCTGATCGCGGCCAATCTCGCCTCGACCGGTCACTTGCAAGACCCGCTGTTCGGGATGGAAGACACGTGGCTCCCTGGCTATCACGTGCTGGCCGCGGCAGTCCTCCACACGTTCGGGCTATGGCAGCTCGGCGCGCTGAAAGCCCTTGGAGCCCTGCTTGGGGTGGTCACGCTTGCGTGTGCTTACGCCCTCGCACCGAACGTTCGCCAGGCACGCCTCGCTGTCGTCCTGCTGGCACTGAACCCAGTCTTCTTGTTCACGTCCGGATCGTCCGTAGCGGAGCCACTTCTGACCGCGGTGCTCACAGCCGGGGCACTGGCCGCGGTCCGGGGCCGGTTGAAGCTCGCCGCAGTGCTGGCGGCGTTCGCGTGCTTGACCGCCACCAAAGCCTGGATCTGGATCGCCGCAGTGGCAGGCGTGGTCGCGTTAGACCTTCTGCGACGTCGAAGCGCGTTGAGACGCCCGCTCCCCGCAATCTCTTGGGCTGTTCCGGCGATCGCATTGCTCGTGTTTCTTCAACTTGGATTTGCGCCCGTCAGCCACTCCGTCGCGCGTGGTTCGCTCGAGGTCGCGTCGGCCACCGCTCGGGGGAGCATCCCTGCGGGAGGGCTGGCTCGCGTCGGCGAGCTCGCTCTAAACCTCGGCCTGGCCGCACTTCCTTTGTTCGCCTTCGGCTTGATCGGCCTGTGGACTGTGATCCGTGACGCGGCCAGCGCGCGCGAGAGGACGACCTTGCGCTTCCTACACATCCCAGCGCTCGTCTACCTGGCGGCGGTCTTTGGTCTGGTCGCCGCCGGCGCATACACGGGCAGCCACCGCTACCTGTACCCGGCTCTGCCCGCGCTCGCCCTTCTCACAGCCACCGCACTGGATCGCCACCGCGGCCTGGTCCGGGTGGCAACCGTCGCGGCAAGCGGACTGCTGGCACTCGGCTTCCTCCCGGTGTTCCTGGGATTCGCGGCGCAGAACGCCGGGCTCGTCGCGGCCGGCAAGGCCGCCGCAGGCAGGTCCGGTGTTCTAGTCACGGATTCGCCGGTCGCGGCCTTTTACAGCCGCAAGCCGCCGGTCGAACTCGCCGGCTCGCGGAACCTCCCTGTTGACCGCGAGCAAGCTATCGCCTGGCTGCGCACGAAAGGAGTCACCGAGCTGGTCCTCGAAGACATCAGCTACTACCGCGCGACGGTGGCCTTCCCCGACCTTGCCGCCGGCACGGCAAGCCGCCCATTCACACCACTGGGCGACCAGTCGAGGTACCAGGTCACGAGCGGCAAGAAGGTCTACGCCTACCGCCTGACCGATTCGCTCTCGCCCCAGTCGATCTTCCCAGGCGTGAACGCCGTCATCTCACCCGTGCCCGCAAAGGGCAAGACCGCGGTCCTCGCCAAGGGCCTGGCTCTAAGTTCCTCGGGAGTCGACATCACCGGAGAGGGCATGGGGTTCGGGCTGCCGATGGTCCACTACTCGGACGGATGGGTGTACTCACGCACCAGCATCACTACCGACCTTTCGACCGGCAGCAACACGATCTGGAAACGGACATTCAATCTCGATGAGATCTGCGTCGACGATGCGCACGGCTACCAGCCAATCGAATCGCGTGGCCGGATCGACGTCACCTACACCGTGAACCGCGCCGGCGTGTTGGTCGAACTACGTGTGGTCGATCTCGCTCCGGGCTACATGGAACTGGGCATCCTCAACGAGCAATCGGCCGAGTTCGACGACTTCGCCTATCAGGGCCATAAGTTCATCGGTCCGGCGTTCGGTCGATGGATGCCAGTCGACGGCAATTGGGCTCGACTGCGCTCAGCAACCCTTGGTGTCGAGTGGTCGGTGCCGGCTCTTTCGAGCTCGCGACTGCACGGCGGCCGCGAGCTCTTTCCACCCAGCTTTGATTGGGCGGGCCTGGACTACCTGTTCGAGACCCCGCCTGCCGAAGTCACTTATCAGATCACCGTGCAGGCTGCGCGATGACAACGGAGGGATCAATGGACCAAGCGGATGTCGTTCTCGTTTACCCGCAGAGGGCCCCCGCAAAGGGACGTCACTGGATCATGCCGTCGCTCGGGCTCATGTACCTGAGCGCTTCCCTGCGCCACGCGGGTTACAAAGTGCGCCACATCGACCACACATTCATGGAGCGGCGCGAGGTCCTGGCGGAGATCGAGCGACTGCGCCCGTCGGTGATCGGCATCTACTGCATGATCACCATGCAGGACGAAGCACTCTCCCTGGCCGAGCAGGTGCGAGGCAAGGCGCTGACCGTCGTCGGTGGTCCTTACCCGTCGGGCGAGCCAGAGACGTTCGTCGACAATTTCGACCTCGTCGCCGTCGGCGAGGGTGAAGAGACGATCGTCCGGATCATGGAACACCTTGACGACCGCCGCTTCGAGGAGATCCCTGGCCTGGTCTTCAAGCGCAACGGAGAAATCATTCGTGGCGCGACGCGCATCCGCACCAAAGAGATGTCGCACCTGCCTCTGCCTTATCGAGGTGACGTCCCCAACGCCGACTACATTCGCTACTGGCGCAAGCACTGGAAGGATGCAACGACCCCGCTGATGTCGACGCGCGGATGCCCCTTCCGCTGTGATTTCTGCCACAAGTCGGTGTTCGGCGACCTCTTCAGCGCCCGGCCCGTGGAGTCGGTCGTCGCGGAGATGCGAGAGATTGCCGAGCTTGGCTACGACCACATCTGGATGTCAGACGACCTGTTCACCCTCAACTACAAGCGCACATTCGAGCTGGCTCAGGCGATCGAGGCGGCTCACCTGCCACTGACCTGGGAATGCCTCAGCCGGGTCACTCACGTCGACCAACCACTGTTCGAGCAAATGCGCCGGGCAGGGTGCAAACGGATCTTCTTCGGCATCGAGTCTGGAGACGAGCACGTCTTGAAAGAGATGAAAAAGGGCATCACACCGGACCAGGCTCGGGCCGCGGTCGAAGCGTGTGTTGCCGCGGGCATCAAGGCCGCGGGCTTCTTCATGGTCGGCTACCTCGGTGAGACGACCGACTCGCTGATCAGGAGCATCAACTTCTCGAGCAGCCTGCCTCTCGACTACGTGAGTTACACGATTGCGTATCCGCTGCCAGGCACAGGCTTTTACGAGCGGGTGCGTGAGCGCAGGCAGCGCGGCGAGTGGCACAAGGTCCGCCACAACCGGCTTCTTTTCAACACCGACTTCTCCGAGCACAAGCTGCGCACGGCGATCCTGAAGGGCGCCATCCAGCACCGTCTCAACCGAATGAACCTGCGCCCGGCCGCAAGAGCGTTCGAGCTCGCAACCAACCCGCTACTGCGGGTGATGAGATGAGCGGGGTCTGGGTGGTGTTTCCGTTCGTCGGGCCAATAAGGCTCAGCACGGTGCTTGCATTCATTGCCACCGTGGCGATCCTGACCTGGTTCCGGCGCTCCCTCCTTGTGGGGCTGATTGCCGGGATGGGATGGGTGAGCGCATTCGAGATCGTGTATCAGGCGGCCGGCACCATCTACGGCCGGCACGACGCGCTCCACCTTTTCTATCTGACATTCAGCATGTCGGGGTGGGTCGTGGCGGCTTACGTGGCCGGCATTCGGCCTCATCCCTGGTTGCTCGTCGCGTGGAGCCTCCTCTTTCTCGCGTGGATGGCGTTCGGGTTCCGCTCAAACCTGTTCGACCACCCCGGCCAGTTTTCTGTCGCACAGGAGGCCTTCAACATGGCGACCAAGGATGGGCTGGCGGCAATCTTTGTGATTGGGGGCCTGGCACCCTTCCGCCGTGGAGAACGCGCCCCCGCGCCCGCACCCCTTGCAATCCGGCGGAGCGAGGGAGATTCGGTTCGGACTTGATCGCCTTTGACGCCGTGGCCGCCGAGTATGACCGCCGCGAGGCGGACAACCCGATCATGCAGCTGATGCGTGCACGCTCACTGGCAATGCTGGAGAGCACGTTTCGGCAGGGCGCGACGCTGCTTGACGTTGGCTGCGGCACAGGAACCGAAGCCATATGGCTGCAGCAGCGAGGACGGTCGGTATTCGCGGTGGATTCCAGCTCGCGGATGTTGGAAGTCCTGTCCAGTCGGGCGGCAGCTTCCGACCTTCCGATCAGGTCGCGATTGCTGCGAGCCGGGGATCTCCTGAAGTTGGTGGACGAGGTTGGCGAAGCATCGTTTGACGGGGCCTACTCATCCTTTGGCGCGCTCAACACGGAGCCTTCCCTCGAGGCACCTCTGGCGGCGCTGGCGCGCCTGGTGCGGCCGGGCGGAAAGATCGTGCTGGGCGTGATGAATCGCTGGTGTGTTGTTGAGGCGGCTTTGCTGCTCGCCGGCGGGCGGGCCAAGCAAGCCTTCCGGCGAACGCGACCATCGGTGCCGGTTGCAATCGGTCCGAACATCGCCGATGTCCGGTATCCGTCTTGGCGCGACCTGCGCCGCGCCCTTCGTCCACGGTTTCGAGTCGTCACCGTCCAAGCACTCCCGCTGTTGCTGCTTCCGTATGCGTGGCCTGCTCTTTCCGCTCATCCGCACTTGTACAAGGCGGTCAGCCGGCTGGACCGCGTCCTGGCGCCGCGCCGACCTTTCGCATGGCTCGGAGACCATCTCGTGGTGGTCGCGGAACGAATCTAGGGGTGCGGCCGGAGGGCCCGGCCGAGAGATTCGGTGCACATGGCCAAAGCTCCGGTTGGCATCTCCGGCCGCTCCCCCGTTACCCTAGACGTCGTGAGCGTCGACGCCGAGGGATACGGATTTCCTGAGCACCAGGTCACGCTTGGGCGTTTGATCGACGACATACGGGTTCTGTCGCCCGCCGGGGTGGAGCGAGTGGCGACGGGATGGGATCGCCACGTCGGCCAAAAAGGCCTGCAACCTTTCCGCGAGGCGGAAAAGGCCGCCATCCACGCGATCGAGCAGGCCGACCGGGGACCCGCCTGGGACGAGGTGCGCAGGAACCTGTTCGGGATGACCGAATCCGGCGACGCGCTCATCTCCTGGAAGGCCGAACACGGGGAGATCGGCCACAAGGCCGAACAGGCCGCGTTTGGCGCTGCGCTCGGGCTGGTCGCGAGCGGGCTGATCAGCAAGGAGCAGCAAGCGACCCTGATGCGACCTCTGGCGGAAGCCCTGCCGTGGCTGCTGCCTGAAGAGTTCCAGCCCGAGGCTTAAGAGACCGGTACCAGCTCGTTTAGGTCGACGCTCGTGTTCGCCAGAGCAAGCTCGCTGAGGCGCAGCCGGCTTTCGATGAGCTTGCCGCCCAGCTCGTTTGTCTTCGAGTCGTTCACCGAGAGCACCGCTTCGATCAGGCCGTCGCGCAGGTAGAACACCGAGAACTTGAGGCCGTCGCGGTCGCCGCGCCAGATGGCGCGATCCTCGCCTGAGGCGTGGCCGCGATACTCGAGGTTCACGTCGTACTGGTCGGACCAGAAGTAGGGCAGCTTCGTGTAGGGCACATCGCCGCCGGTGATGCATGCGGCGATGCCGCGCCCCTGGTTCTTCGCCACCTCCCAGTGCTCGACCCGGATCGCGCGGCGGAGGACCGGGTGACGGTGGAACGCGATGTCGCCTCCGCAGTACACGTCGCCGGCGGCACGAAGCGATTCGTCCACGCGCACGCCACCGCCTTCGATCGGGAGGCTGAGGGCCTTCGGGAGGTCGAGGTTCGGCTCGATGCCGACGGCCTCCAGGACGAGGTCGGCATCTTCACGCCGGCCATCTGACAGCGTGACGCCGACCACGGTGCTGCCGTCCGTGTGCCACTTCTTGACGGTGGTGCTGGTCCGGACATCCACGCCGTTGGAACGGTGGACCTTCGCGTAGATCTCGCCCACTTCCTGGCCGAAAGCCCTGGCCAGCGGCACCGGCGCGGCCTCGATCATCAGCACGTCCTTGCCCATCTGCCTGGCTGATGCAGCAACCTCAGCGCCAACGAATCCCGCGCCGATCAGCAAGAGTCGCGAGGTGTGCTGCAGCGCCTGGCGGATGGCCTGGCTGTCGCGAAGCGAGCGCAGCGTTAGCACGTTGTCCGCGCGTGGGACCTCAGGCAGGTGGCGGGGCGTTCCGCCGAGACCGAGGATCAGAGTTTCGAACGCGATCTCACCGCCACCTTCGAGCGCAAGCGTGCGCCCGGAGAGGGAACCTCCGGTAACGCGCCGGTTCAGCTGAAGGTCGATTCGCTGCGCCGCGTACTCGCCCTCGTCGTGAAGAAAAACCTTGGGCAGCTCAACCTCGCCGCGCAGAAACTCCTTTGACAGATAGGGACGGTCATATGGACGATCCCGGTCCTCGCTGATGATCGTCACGTCCCCGTCGAAACCGCGTTTGCGGAGCGCGAACGCAGCCGCGTCGCCTGCTCCACCCCCGCCCACGATGACGACGCTACGCACAGCCATGAGATTTCAGACGGTACGCGCGACCGGGTGCATCCAGTGGTGCGGGTCCGGCGCAACTCCGCGCTGGATGTCGACCAGCGACTGTCGCAAGCGCATAGAGATCTCTCCCGGCTTGCCGTCGCCGACCGTCCATGAGCCCTGCGCCGACTTGACTGCGCCAACCGGCGTGATCACCGCGGCGGTGCCGCACGCGAACACTTCGATCAAGGAGCCGTCGGCACAGCCCGCGCGCCACTCTTCGGTGCTGATCTTCCCCTCGTCAGCCTCGAAGCCGAGGTCTGCGGCCAGCTTGAGCAGCGCGTCGCGCGTGACTCCGGCAAGAAGCGTGCCAGTCAAGGCCGGGGTCATCAGCCGCGCCTGGCGCCCACGTCCGAAGACGAAACAGAGGTTCATCCCGCCCATCTCCTCGACCCACCGATGCTCTTGCGAATCGAGCCAGACGACCTGGTCGCATCCCTGCTGCGCCGCCTGGGCTTGCGCGAGCAGACCGCCGGCATAGTTACCACCGGTCTTCGCTTCGCCAGTTCCGCCAGGCGCCGCTCGGCTGAAGTCCTCGGACAGCCACACGGTGACCGGCTTGACCCCACTCGGAAAGTAAGAACCGGACGGGGAGGCGATCAGGATGAATGTGACCTGGGAGGACGGGCGCACACCGAGGCCAACTTCGCTCGCGTACATGAAGGGCCGCAAGTACAGGCTGTGCTCCGGAGCGGACGGCACCCACTCGCCATCGAGGTTCAACAGCCGCTCGATGGATTCGATGAACACCGATTCCGGCAGCTCGGGGAGGGCTAGGCGGCGGGCGGATCGCTGGAAGCGGGCTGCATGCGCGTCCGGACGGAAGATGGCAATCCCACCGTCCTTCTGGCGGAATGCCTTGAGGCCTTCGAAGACCGCTTGCGCATAGTGAAGGACGGAGACTGCAGGGTCCAGCTGGAGGGGCGCGTAGGCGACCAGCTCGGCGTCGTGCCAGCCTCGTTGGCGGCTCCAACTGATCCGGACCATGTGCTCGGTGAAGAGCCGCCCGAACCCTGGATCCGCAAGGAGCTCGGCCCTGACCTCGGGCGTCGCCTGGTGAACGGCCGGCGTGACGGTGAAGTCGAGGGTTGAGGTTTCAAGGCTCACGATGCAAGAAGACTAAGGCAAGAAGGTGAAGCCGCCCGCGGTTCCTCCTGCTGCCCCGAATGAGGCCGGGCCTATGGAGCCCGGCCTCCCGAGAGGAAGGAAGGGGTTTTCCTAGTTGACGACGCGAAGGACGGGCACGGCAACCGGCTCAACCGCCGGCAGCGCGTCCGCCGCCATTCCGATGGGCGCCGAGATCACCGCCAGAAACGGAGATCCCGTGCCCTTCCGCCGGCGCCGGCGAGGCGCTTCGGGAAGGACCACCGGGTCCAGCATCTGCCGCAACTCGAACTCTATGAACCGATCAAAGTCATTCATCTGTATTAGAAACGCCTCCCTCAACCGAAGTACTTACGGGCCAGGCAAAGACGTTTTGGGCCAAAGACGTTTTGGGCAGACTCGGCCGGGCCCGGCTCCGGAAGTGACTATGCGGCGCGGGGGTGGCTCTGGGCCCCGGGTGGCTCGAGCGCAGGGCTGGTCTCCGCTCCTCGCCTGCCGTAAAAGACCTCGAAGTAGCTGTCGCCGTCCCCCAGCTCGTGGGCGAGCCTGACCATCTGGAGACGCAGCGGACCCGGGCCGAGGCACTTTGCGGCGAGCACGACGACCGGCTTGACCAGCAGTCGCCTGCTCGTGCGGTGCAGCGCCATGAGCGAAACCATGCACTTAGACAACGTCCTCGTACGGCGAAGTATTGGAGGCGTGAAAGGAGAGGTCACGGCTGAGGGCACGGTTTTTCGTGCGGCTGATTCCGTAGGGCTCCACGCATCCCACCCACGCAGTGGGAGCCCCTATGAAGCAGCCAATCGGGGCCCCTCTGCGTGTTCAACGCCGCGGACGGGAACAGTACTGGCGCCCCCTCTGGCGCTTTCGCGCCACCTTCCCACATAGTGGGGTGGCCAGGAGATGTAAAGTCGAACCCCGGATGCTCGAAACCAAGGCTCGCGTGCTCATCGTCGAAGACCACCAGGTCGTCGCCGATGGTCTCGCTGCGTTGATCAACGACCAGAAGGACATGCTGGTCATCGGTCAAGCAGGCTCGGTGAGCGAGGCGATCGCCCGCGCGACCGAGCTGAGCCCTGACATCGTCCTCATGGACTTCCGACTGACGGATGGCACCGGCGCCGATGCCGGAACGGGCATCCGTCAGGTGAGACCGGAGACCAAGCTGATCTTCCTGACCAGAGAAGACAGCGACGCCGTTCGATTTGCAGCCCTCGAGGCCGGAGCCAGCGCGTTCGTCCATAAGTCACGCGCCGCTGCCGAGGTAGTCGAGGCGATCCGTGTGGTTGCCGCCGGAGGGTCGCTGTACACGCCGCGGAGCATTTCCGCCCTGATCAACAAGAGGCGCGAGGTGGAGTCCCAGCTCGAGAGGCTCACGCCGCGTGAGAAAGAGGTGCTCCGACTCATGGCCGAGGGTATGGCCAGCCGCGACATCGGGAGCCGGCTTGGGATCAGCTATACGACGGTGCGCACGCACATCCGCAGCCTAGGAAGCAAGCTCGGCGTGCACTCGAAGCTCGAGGCGATCGTCAAAGCCCGCGAACTTGCACTGGTCGAGTAGTTAGGGGCGCAGGCGACCAGTTACCGCAACTCTTCGCCTGCCGCTGCGCCCGAGCAGCCTGATCGTCGGCCGCTCCGCATCAGGCTCGGCCAAGCGGCGGACCGTCTTGCGGCGCCGCTTGTCCTCGTAGAGGTCCGCGTCCGCGACCTGGTAGACGGTTTGCCAATCCTGGCCTGGCCGCCACGACCCGACCCCAACGCTCACTTCGACACGCTCGGAAGTCTTCGAGCTCAGGCTCATCTGGTGGATCGCGGCGCGCAGCCTGGCCGCCACATCGCGCGCTCGATCTATGGTGGTCTCGGGCATCGCGACGGCGAATTCGTCACCACCGATGCGCGCAGAGACGTCCGATGCGCGAACGACCCGCAAGAGCTGTTGCGCGACGATCCTCAGCGCTCCGTCTCCGGAACGGTGGCCCTGGCGGTCGTTGATCCGTTTCAGGCTGTCCAGGTCGATCATCATCACCGAGAGGTGGCGTGAGTGGCGCTCCGCCAGGGAGACCTCGCGCTCCATCACCCGCTCGAACTCTCTCCGGTTGGCCAGCCCCGTGAGGTGATCGGTCCGCGCCTCGCTGGAGAACTGCCGCGCCCGATCGAGCGCTACCGCCACCTGATCGGCGACCGCAGCCATGAACAGCATGTCGGATGCGTTGAACACGCGATCGGCCATGGTGCCGACGCTCATCATTCCGACAGTTCTCCCGCGTACGCGCAGCTGCGCGCGCAATGCATTCCACTCGTGGTCGGAGATGCGGTCGACTCGCGATTCGGCCCTGCCGACTGCGGAAGCTGAAGCCCTTACGCCAGGACCCACCTGACGGCCGAACTTTGCAATCTCATCATCGTCAAGGCCGACAGTGTGGATCAACTTGAACGACGACCGCTCCTTTAACCAGATGGCGCCGGTGCTCAGGCGAAGCGCGGCGAGGGACTCGACCAGCGCGACCTCCGCCGTTTCCGAGATGTCCAGCGATCGTCCCATCGCTGACACGATTGCGGCCAGGCCGTACATCTCGCTCTCTCTTGCCCGGTGCTCGGCGTCGAGGTGGTCGAGGTAGCCACGAGCAATCGACGCGGTCAAGCGCTCGGCAACATTCTCCAGGCGGCTCTGTGCAAGCGCGAAGATTTCGTCCCGACGAGGGCTGTCCTGCAGCGGTCGTGAGATCAGCTCGGTGGTGGCGCGCCGATACACAGCCAGCACATCGATCAGCGACTCAAGCGGAATCCCTTGCGCAGCACGCAGCCGTCCAAACGCACGCGAGCGCATCTCATATTGCGTCCACGGCAGCTCGACATCCGAGCGAAGTGCCGCCAGCAGCATCTCTATGAAGCCTGCCGAGGTCGCAACCAGATCTTCGCCGGTCTCCTCACTGATCCTGACCAGCTCAGGCGAGCGCGCCCGCACGACCTCCAGCGTTCTCTTTCCGCTCTCCGTCGCGTCCGCCGCGAGGCCGCTCGCGAGAGCAGCCAGCACGTCGCCTGGGAAGCCCGATATCGATCCTCCCCCTGGATTCATCCTCTTGAGAGAACGTCGCCCACCCAACAGTCACTTGAAGTGGCGGCCTACCTCAAGTGAGTTACTCAAAGTCCGCGCATCCGTACGGCGACTAGGTGGCCCCCTTCAAGCGAGAGTGGACACAGGTAAAGCGCGTCGCTGAGAACGCGTGCCTTTCAGGGGGAACCAATGGACACGACGGCAGAAACGATTTCGGATTCGGCGCCGATGCGCGAAGTACGGGAGACGGTGAAGTACGAAGCCGGCAACGAAGCCGATTTCGAACGTCTATATCAGGCGTCATATGGAAAGATCCTCGGCACAATCACCGCGATGCTCGGCGACCGGGCAGCAGCGGAGGACTGCACGCAGGACGCTTTCGAGCGGGCTTACAAGAAATGGGCCACGTGGCAGCCGATCGCCCCAGCCGAGGCCTGGGTTCACCGCATCGCGATCAACGCGGCGGTCTCGCACCAGCGGAAGATGCGCCTGCGCGAAGTGGGCGAGGTGATCCGCCGCATCGGCCGCCCCGGACTCGCGCCCGACCCCCAGGTACTGGCCGAGCACCGCGATCTGACCACGGCGCTGTCCAAGCTTCCCCCGAAGCAGGCCGCCGCGATCGTCCTTCGGCACTATCACGGCTATACGAACCGCGCGATCGCGCAGGCATTGGGCATCCCGGAGCGAACCGTGGCGTCCCGCCTGGCGGTGGCCAAGGAGCGGTTGCGGGTCATGCTGAAGAACTCCTACGGCCCCGAGGCAGGGATCGAGGAAGGCAGCCGTCCGGGACTGGTTGCCGCGGCTGACTGACGGCCCGACCTTCAATGTTCCACTCAGCTGTCTTCGTTTCGGCCGCCGGAATGCCGCGCGTGCTCGGGCTCCGGCGGTCTTTGCGTCTGATTCAGAACCGCGGTTACCGGCACCTGCGTCGATAAGCGCGTAGTCATGCAAGCGCGCTTTGACAAGTTCGGACGGCGACTTCCAGACACTGGGCACGGATGCGGCTGCACGCTGTGCGCCGCCGCCAACGCTCCCCGCTACGAGCGGCGCCAAGAGCAGCGGCTCAACTCATCCGAATGGACCACGATGAGACGCCGGCTGGCGCGGGCGGTCAGAAGCCTCGGTTTCCAGCGCCCACACACCGCGGGGTAGCGCACTGACGGGCGGCCGGGGTGCACACGACGAGTGAGCACAAAATAGTCTATCAATGGCTCGCGATACCCCCATCCCTGCACACTGTTGGACACGGTGATCTCGCGGACGAGAAGATCGGACTGACGCTGCAATGATGCTCATCAAGCTCCTGAGGGAGTACCTGCGGCCCTACACGTCGTTGCTGCTCATTCTCGTGGGGCTGCAGCTGGTCGCGACCATGGCGTCGCTGTACCTACCCAGCCTGAACGCCGACATCATCGACAAGGGCGTGGCGACTGGCGACACCGGCTACATCGTCTCGATCGGCGCCTGGATGCTCGCCGTGACGCTGGTCCAGATCGCATGCTCGATCGCTGCCGTCTACTTCGGTGCTCGGTCCGCGATGGGGTTTGGCCGCGATGTCAGGGCGGCCGTCTTCCACAGGGTCGGCACGTTCTCCGCCCGCGAGGTCAACCAGTTCGGGGCGCCCTCGCTGATCACGCGCAACACCAATGACGTGCAGCAGGTGCAGATGCTCGTTCTAATGACGTGCACGATGTTGGTCGGCGCGCCGATCATGCTCGTCGGCGGCGTCATCATGGCTCTGCGGCAGGATGTCGGACTGTCGTGGCTGATGGTCGTCTCGATCCCTGTGCTCGTCATCGCGATCGGTTTGATCGTGATGCGGATGGTGCCTCAGTTTCGCGCCATGCAGACACGTATCGACGTCGTCAACCGCGTGCTCCGCGAGCAGCTTTCGGGAATCCGAGTGGTGCGCGCGTTTGTTCGCGAACGTGACGAGGCCCAGAGGTTCGCAGAGGCCAACCGCGCGCTGACCGAGACCGCCTTGCGCGCCGGCCGCCTGATGGTCCTGATCTTTCCGACAGTGATGCTCATTCTCAACGGGTCCAGCCTCGCGGTGCTTTGGTTCGGCGCCGGACGCGTCAACAGCGGTGAGATGCAGATCGGTGCCCTCACTGCATTCCTGATGTACCTGATGCTGATCCTGGTGTCGGTGATGATGGCGACCTTCATGGCGATCATGATTCCGCGCGCGGCCGTGAGTGCAGATCGCATAGGGGAGGTGTTGAAGACCGAATCATCGGTGGTCCCGCCGGCGCACCCGGTTCGTGAAGTGAAGGTTCGCGCTGAGCTAGAGCTGCGAGACGTCGAGTTCCGCTATCCAGGTGCTGCAGAACCAGTGCTGCGAAACATCTCGTTTCGCTCCACTGCAGGACAGACCACCGCCATCATCGGCAGCACAGGGGCAGGAAAAACGACGTTGGTGTCGCTGGTGGCGAGGCTGTTCGATGCCACGTCGGGCGATGTCCTGATCGACGGGGTCAGCGTTCGCGACCTCGATCCCGAGCTGCTCTGGAATCGCATCGGGCTCGTGCCGCAGAAGTCATACCTCTTCACCGGCACGGTCGCGAGCAATCTGCGCTACGGCAACCCGCAGGCTACCGACGACGAGCTGTGGGAAGCGCTCGAGGTGGCACAGGCCCGGGAATTCGTCGAGGCGATGCCTGGGGGCCTCGATGCTCCGATCGCGCAGGGGGGCACCAACGTGTCAGGCGGACAACGCCAGCGAATGTCGATCGCCCGCGCGCTGGTAAGGAAGCCCGAGATCTACCTCTTCGACGATTCGTTCTCGGCTCTTGACCTGGCCACCGATGCGCGGCTGCGTGTTGCGCTCCGTCCACGCACCGCTCAGGCCACCGTTGTGGTCGTCAGCCAGCGCGTCTCCACTATCGCGGGAGCCGATCAGATCGTCGTCCTTGACGACGGGGCCATCGTCGGTCTCGGCACCCATCGGGAGCTGCTCGAGAGCTGTCCGACGTACGTCGAGATCGTGTCCAGCCAGGCCGCCGAGCCCGCCGCATGAGCGAGCGATCCCCGACGAACGGTCGCTCTGCGATGAGCCCGGCGCCGCGCCCGCCTGCGCGCGGGCCTTTCGGTGGAGGGCCTTGGGGTGGAGGCGGCATGCCCGCCGAGAAGCCCATGACCTTCGGCCCCTCCGTGCGGCGGCTGATCAAGCGCCTGAGCCCTGAGCGCCTGAAAGTCCTTGCGGTCATCGGGCTGGGCGTGACCAGCGTCGCTTTCCTGGTCATCGGACCGAAGATCATCGGGCTCGCGACGGACATCATCTTCACCGGTGTCATCGGCAAGCGGCTGCCGGCCGGGATTACGGGGGAGCAGGCGATTGCGACCCTGCGCGCGGCCGGGAACAACAACCTCGCCGACCTGATCGCGAGGATGCACGTCGTTCCGGGCCAGGGCATCGACTTCGGGGCTCTGGCCTCAGTCCTGATGCTGGCAGTGGGTCTGTACATCGCTTCGTCGGTGTTCAGCTGGATGCAGGGTTATCTGCTCAACGACCTGGTCCAGAGGACCGTGTTTCAGCTCCGGCAGGACGTCGAGGACAAGCTGAACCGGCTGCCTCTGCAGTTTTTCGACAAGCAACCGCGCGGCGAGCTCTTGAGCCGTGTCACCAATGACATCGACAACACCGCCCAGTCTTTGCAGCAGACGCTGAGCCAGCTGCTCAGCGGCGTGCTGACCGTGATCGGTGTGCTGGCCATGATGTTCGTGGTTTCACCACTGCTCGCGGTGATCGCCCTGGTCAGCGTGCCGATCTCTGTAGTAGTCGCCACCCAGGTCGGAAAACGCTCGCAGAAGCTGTTCGTCGCGCAGTGGCGTCAGACCGGCGCCTTGAACGGGCACATTGAGGAGGCGTTCACGGGTCACGAGCTTGTCAAAGTGTTCGGGCGGCGGCGTGAGGTTGAGGAGGAGTTCCGAAAGAAGAACGACGAGCTGTTCAAGGCCAGCTTCGGTGCCCAGTTCATCTCCGGGCTCATCATGCCGTCGATGATGTTCGTCGGAAACCTCAGCTATGTCGCGATTGCCGTCATCGGAGGGGTGAGGGTGGCCACCGGGGCGATGACGCTGGGTGACGTTCAAGCTTTCATCCAGTACTCACGGCAGTTCACCCAACCGCTTACGCAGGTCGCTTCGATGGCCAACCTGCTGCAGTCCGGGGTGGCGTCCGCCGAGCGGGTCTTCGAGCTCCTCGACGCTGACGAGGAAAGCGCGGACCCCGCGAACCCAGTCGTGCCAGTCACCCGGCAGGGCCGCGTCGAGTTCGAACACGTTTCGTTTCGGTATAACCCTGAGCAGCCTCTGATCGAGGACCTGTCGCTTGTCGCCGAGCCTGGGCATACCGTCGCGATCGTCGGCCCGACAGGCGCCGGAAAGACAACCCTCGTCAACCTTGTCATGCGGTTCTATGAGCTGGGCTCAGGGCGGATCGCGCTCGACGGCGTCGACATCACCAAGATGCGCCGGCAGGACCTGCGCTCGCGCATCGGGATGGTGCTGCAGGACACGTGGCTGTTCGGTGGCACCATCCGCGACAACATCGCTTACGGAAACCCGCGCGCCACCGATGAGCAGATCCACGCCGCGGCGGAGGCAACGTTCGTAGACCGGTTCGTTCACAACCTGCCCCTCGGCTACGACACGGTCATAGACGAGGAGGGGAGCAACATCAGCGCCGGGGAGAAACAGCTCATCACCATCGCGCGCGCTTTCCTCGCGGATCCGTCACTGCTCATCCTGGACGAGGCGACGAGCTCAGTGGACACCCGCACTGAGGTCCTCGTGCAGCGCGCGATGGCTGCACTGCGCACCGACCGAACGAGCTTCGTCATCGCCCACCGGCTGTCCACCATCCGAGATGCCGACCTCATCCTGGTCATGGAATCCGGGCGCATCGTGGAGCGAGGCACGCATGACCAGCTGCTCGCTGCCCGCGGCGCGTACCACCGCCTGTACGCAGCGCAGTTCCTCGGCGCGACTGAAGCTGCCGAACAAGAGGCTTCAGGAGTTCCGACGGCTGCCGCCTGAGCGCTCCCCCAAATGGGGAGGGCAAAATCGGTCAGCGCGTCCCAGGGAGGTAGATGCCGGACCCTCGGTGCTCCAGGCCTGGGGGCTCGGGGTACCACTCGTTGCCGGCGCCAAGAGCATCCAGGGCGTTCTGCATGTACTGCCGAAACATCGGCGCCGCGATGAAGTAGCTGTCTGAGTCCTTCGTCATCTTCCGCCGCCAGTCGGGGTTGCCGCCCCACACCGCGGTGGCCAGGCGTGGCGTGAAGCCCACAGTCCATGCGTCCGCGAAAGAGTCCGACGTGCCCGTCTTGACGGCAATGGTTCGGCCGGGAAGGGTGAGCAGCGAGTTGCGCCCGAAGATCATCGCGCGGTTGTTGTCGTTGGACATGATCGTCTGCATGATGTACGCGACGCGGGGATCCAGCACCTGACGGGCGCCCGCATCCGGCTCGTGCGCGTAAACAACGCTACCGGACCGGATGACGAGGTCGATCGCATACGGCGGGCGAAGAACGCCCTGCGTGGCCAGGACTGACGCAGCAGTCGCCATCTGGAGCGGGGTCTCACCGTAACCGCCCAGCGTCAGTGACGGCCCGTACGTGTTGAGCGCGTCGTCGGTTGTGAAGGCCGGGTCGCCGTTCGGGTCGGAATGCTGCTGGTACGGGGGCGCGCCCATGGCTCGCGCCATGTTCACCACGCTCGAGACACCGACCCCCAGCTCGACTTTCACCGCAGGGATGTTCAGAGAGTTCCCCATGCAAACCTGCAGCTGGCACGTACCGTGGTACCTGCTGTCGTAATTCTTGGGCGTGTACGACTCCGTCCAACCGTCCTCCCGGTACGAGAACGGCGAGTCCGCGATCGGCGTCGTCATGCTGTATCGACCGCTTGCGATCGCCGCCGTGTAGGTGAAGATCTTCATCGACGAACCCGGGTTGCGGGGTGGCCAGACGGCAAGGTTGTACTGGCCGCCGGCACCATTGGGATTGGCCGAACCGACCATCGCGACGATTGCCCCCGAGGACGGGTTGATCGACACCAGCGCTCCCTGGCTCACATTGCGGTAGGCCAGCCTGGCGATGTTGCCGCTCACAGAGTCTTGGGCGATCGTTTGGAGCCGCGTGTTGAGCGTGGTCACCACCTGGAGCCCGCCGCCATACACGACAGCGGAGCCGAACTGATTGACCAGGTCGTCGACGGCGTAGCGGACGAAGTCGGCGGCCACGATCTGGTTGGCCGGCCAGAACATGTGCGATGGAGGCGAGATGTCCTCGGCGAACGCTTCGGCGGCGTCCTGCGGCGTGATCTTTCCGTCGCGCAGCATCGCTTGCAGAACTTCGCTCTGGCGCTTCTTCGCCGACGTCCAGTTGAGCAGTGGACTGTACAGTGTCGGACCGCGGATGACGCCCGCCAGCATCGAGGCCTGGGCAAGGTCGAGGTCTTTCGTCTTCTTGTGGAAATAGATTTGCGCGGCGGCCTTGGTACCCCACGCCGTGTCGCCGAAGAAGACGCTGTTCATGTACATCTCGAGGATCTGCGCCTTGGTGTAGCGACGCTCGATCTCAAACGAGAGGAGCGCTTCGCGCATCTTGCGGTCGATGGTTGGCTTGTTACCTACCAGGCGCAGCTTTACGAGCTGCTGAGTGATGGTCGAAGCTCCCTCCACTGAAGATTTGGCCCGCCAGTCGATCATCGTGGCGCGAGCGATGGCCTGTGGGTCGACACCAGGCTCCTGGTAGAAGTTGCGGTCCTCGATCGAAAGCACCGCCGCGGGCAAAAGCGTTCCGAGGTCGGACAGAGGCTCGTAGTAGTGCTGGTACCCGGGCTGGTGCAGATCGGCAAGCAACGTGGTGCCATCCGCGGCATAGATCATGGTGTCCTCCGGCTGCTCGGAAGCCACCTGACTCGGGATCGGCAATTTCTCGGCGAAAGCCACGTAACCAGGTGATGTGACAAGCAGGCTCGGGACAGCTACCACGATTAGGACTAGGAGTCGCAGCATCCACCCTGCGGGCCTCGATACCTTCCCCTTGGTGAGCGCCCGTGCGGCGCTGGCGCGCCGCCTCATCCCGTTCGGTCTACGAGGCCAGGCGACGGCCGTGTCCCGAAGCATCCTCTTCTTCCTCCTCCTCATTCGGGACTGCGGGCGCAGGCCTCAGCGGGCCGTACCAGCCAATCGAGTGCGCACCCCGCAGCACACTGATGTCGACCACACGACCTGTCGCGGCTGCCGCGCCGCTGACTACCGGGACTCCGGCCGCCGCGTACCAGGCTCGAGCGGCGAATTGGAGTTGTGACGCCGTGTCACGAAGTGACTCGAGGCGAGCACGCGACTCGACCCGTCCCACCGCAGCAGCGTGAGCGAGACGCTCCGCTTGCCTGGGCAGCAGCACGTCACGCGCCCAGATCGAAAGTCGGATCAACCCAGTCAGGATTGCGGCGCCGGCCACCGCGGACGCGGCCGCCCACTTCCGGTTCATCTCGTCGATCGCGTAAGGCACCACGACCGGCTGTAGTGCGGGCGCGGTGAGGCGGGGAAGCTCCATCCACTCGCGGAGTAGGACCTGCGGCTGCCAGCTCCGGCTCTCTCTATAGGAGCCGAGCAGGGCGAGCGCCATGACGTCCGCGAAGTACACGACCACGACCCAGGTCGCAATCGGGAACCGATGCTCGGAGATCCAGCCGGCGATTCCTGCGGCAAGCAATCCGACCATGGTCCCGATGATCTGGTCCACGCCCCAGATGGTCGACCCGGTGAGCTCGCGGACGACGGGATTCGTGATGGCCGCCACGGCGATCACACATACCGCGATCAGCGCTATCCAGAGACCCACCTCGACCGGCCGGGGAATCGACCTGCGGAGCGGCGGCACGAGCGTGGCGGCCACCATCCCGGTGAACAGGACGATCCAGAATTGAAGGAGCAGCGGCACTTCCACGACTTGAAAACGCCGTCGACCCCGCAAGTATTGGCCGAGGCGGGCGTGGTTGACGTCTCGGAAAATAATCGGGTCAAGAGTTGTTCACATTGGCCGTCCGGTGCGTTGTCTGATTGGCGCGGCTTGCTGACCCGCTCAGCAGCCGCGCCGTTTACGCCATCCCCAGGTGCGTTGCGGGCGTCAAACCCAATCTCCACGCCGGCCTTTCCGGCCAATTCCGATGAATGGGGAGATACGTACACAGCGCGCGTTCTCAGATCGAGGTGGCAGCGTTACTCATCATCTTGTTGGTGACGATGGGATTGGCGGTCAGGGCCGGCGCCTACGCCCGCCACTGGAATCCTGCCGGGATCGAAACCAACCAGGAGACTGGAGCCCAAGAAACGGGAGTGCTGGACACGTTTGCCCGCACGTTCGCCCTGGTTCTCATTTCCCTGCTGGGCCTGTTAGCGCTGGGCATGATGTACGGAAACGTCCTCGGCTCGGCCAACGCCGGTCACTAATCTCGCCAAGCTCGGTAGCAGTCCGCCGCAGAGCGTTTTCTCAGTAGAAGCAGCCCCCTGCCCCGGGCTGCTTCGCCATATTTCCCGCGCCCATCGCACCGGCAGGGAGGGACCAGAAGATGAAGCACCGGATCCAGGCAATTAGATGACCCGCTTGAGCCAGGAGGTGGACGGGCTCGCGCTGGACCTCGCCTGGAGCCAATGGGCGGAGCTTGGCGTTGAAGGCACAACCCGCCGCCACGACTGGCAGGCGATCGACCTCGAGCCGCTCATCATCTTTACTGCTCACCTCGGGGGCGCTGACGGCCGCCTGCGCGCTGGCGCCATCGACTGGTGTATCACGCACTCCCGATTCGCCTCGACGTTCAGGCTGCGCAACCTGGCAGAGCAGGCCAGCCCAGCCACCCGTGCCGCATTCGGACAATTTGCGGCGACCGTACGGGCCCACAGCAAGGCTCCGTGGCCCGGTCAAGGCGACCCACTGACCCTCCTCCGTCCGGAGCGCATGGGGTCGCCAGACCTACGACGTCCGTCGCTGATCCAGCTGCGGCTACGCGCGCTGGTCGGCGTTTCGGCGAGGGCCGAGATCCTGAAACTGATGCTGGCCGAACCGGAGCGGCCGCAGGCGGCCTCGGCGCTGGCGGAAGACGCCGCTTACGGCAAGGGCAGCGTGGCCCAGGCGCTCGACATGCTGACGCAGGCCGGCATCGTTCAAGTCCAGCCTGACGCCAACCGGTTGCTCTATCGGCTGTCGCGGCCCGGCGAGCTTGCACAGACCTTGCAGTGGTTGCCGGCAGTCTTTCCCCTCTGGTGGCCCATCTTCAGGATCACCGAAGCGATCGCGGATTACACGCGCGGCGTGTCTGGCCCGGCTTCGACTCGAACGACCGCTTTGCACGGGCTGCTGCACCGAATCGATGAAGACCTCCACCGTCTCGGGCTGGCTGAACATGTGCCGCGGGCTCTCGGGCCCGCGTCGGTGACCGAATTCGAACACTGGGCGCTGAACTTCCTCGCAGAACAGACCGGCCACAGCCAGACGGCGAACGGGTCGCGCGAGGTGAGCTATGTCATCCATCACCTTTCGTTCGGGGGATGGCTAGGGACCGTCAACTCCGCGGGACGTCAGGCGCGGTCTCTGGATTCGGAGCAGGATCAACTCGACGAGGGGACAGGTGCGGCTGGGCTTGTACATCTCATGTTCAATGAGGTCGTCGGCAAGGGCCACCGGCGAGGCGCTCCGAGTGCGCAAGAGACTGCTCAGATCGAGGTCATGAGCCATGAGTTCGCGCAGGAGCTGGTGCGCCCCATGCGCGCAGGCCAAGAGGCGACCTTCACTGCAGAATTCGTGCGCCGCTGGTACGAGAATCGGCGCCAAAAGTTCGGCGCGACGGGCTAGCGTCCGGCGCCGCAAGGTTCGCCGGAGATTTCGCGGCATCGACGGGCGGAGGATGTTGGCCCTCCTGCTTACCGCTGGTGTAGGAGGCCAAGAGTCTTCGGCGAGCGAATCGCCCATGTAGCCTGAGCGAACGGGCTTGAATTCGGCTTTTTCATCGCATTCGCGCCCAATTGACAACCCTTCAGGCTAATTAACCCAACCGCGGGAGGCCCGTAGCAAGGCCGCCGGTACTTTCTCGAGTCAGACGCGCCGTCTCTGGCTGGGCTGCGCCTCGAGGAGGATTCGTGCACTTACTGCAACAACTCGTATCTGTCTTCATGTCTCGGCCCAAAGCACACCTCGCGCTTGCATTCTTCGTGGTCTCGAACCACCTGAGTGTCGTGGCTCTAGCCGCCGTATCGCCGTCAAGCCTGATCGTGGCCCAAGCGGTCAGCCAGGTTGCTACCGTTTGTGCGGTTGGGCTCGACGGGGTGCCGGACACCCAACTGGGATGCGCCCATACGGCACCGGCAAACGACGCCCGTGTCAGCGTCCCAGCGGGCGCAGAGCAGTGCACGGCATCCGGACTGGGCGCAGCGTGCAGCATCAAGGAAGGCGTCGGGACCGCAGTGCCTGGGGTGGCTTCCACCCCCGACGGCAAGGCCCCCTGCACATCGGCCGCCAGCAGCCCTGGGCTGAGCAGCCCGGCTGCATGCACGGAGGTCTTGCTTCCCATCGCTGGTCCCGTGGACGCGGCGACTCGTGGCAACTCGATTGGGCTTCCCCTCGTCCCGCCTAGCGTGCCTGTCGCCACTCTGCGGCCCGACGGATCGGCGCAGCGCCTGGACCTCAATGCCATCAGCACCTTCATGGTGCCTGGTGAGAAGGCGATCCTGACCGCGACGGCGAACGCCAGCGTGACAGGAACCAATACCGCGATCGAGATTTTCGACCAAACCACTCGCACGCTGGCCGGGTCCTGCGTGCAGGCGAGCCAATGCATCGTCGCTTACGCTGCAGCTTCCGGCGTTCACACATTCGCCGCCTTCATCATGCGGCTGGGCACCGAGCCGCCAGCCGATGTAGCAAGCCTTGCCTCCAACCAGGTCAGCGTGATCTGGTCTGGGATCACGCTCGCCGCGAACGAAACTGTCGTTGCCCCCGGCAAGCCGGTTACGTTCACCGCCAACACCGCGTTCGATGTGAGCAAGACCGGACGGACGATCGTGATCTACGACAACACTGCCAAGCAGGGGCTCACCTATTGCAGCCGCGGCACTACGTGCAGCACATCGTTGACGCTCGCATCCGGTGGCGTGCACGAGATCGTCGGTCTGGTCTCTGGCCAACCCCAAGCCACTTCGCCGGGAATCACGACGACCTGGCTCGCCGCCTCAGTGTCCGGCAAGACCACGCAACCGCAGATGGGTGGCACCGTCCACCTCACTGCCAAGGCCAACACCGACCTGACGAACACACCCTGGAGCCTCGCCATTTACGACCAGCATGGCAACGTGGTGGGCAAGACCTGCAAGTCTGGGAACAGCTGCAGCGCAGACATCACGCTCGGGTCTGGGCCCGCACCCTTCTTCACTGCCGTCATCGGCGCGCTGCCTCAGGACACAGTGTTCGGCCAGCTCCTGCGCAAAGTGGAGGTCCCCACCTCATTGGTGAACATTCAGGCGCGCTCGGCCGCGACGCAGCCCACCCGCATTCTCTGGGGCGTCGACTCGTGTAAATCTCTTACGACCATCTATGCGCAGGTCGCCGGTAGGTTCGGGACACCGGACTTCTGGGGTCGCTATCTGACCGACACCGGATGCCCTGGCATCAGCGCCGCCGAAATCGCCACCGCCGCTCGCCTTCACATGGGCCTCCTGCCAATCTACAACGACTACAACTGTTCGAGGGTGGCCAGCTACCCGACGGGCCACAGGTATGCCGTCGAAGCGACCAACGCCGCGGCGAGCCTCGGCATCCCCAAGGGCCGTGTGATCGCCATCGACATCGAACCGTATGGCGACCAGTGCCCGGGTGCGGTCAACGTGGATGCGGCCTTCGTTCAAGGATGGTTTGACGGCGTGTCCGATGCCGGTTACGCGCCCACCTACTACGGGAACGGAACTGCGGGAACCGAGTTTGCGACGGCCTGGTGCGCCGCGGTCGCCGACCAGCCAGAGCTCGCAACCCGCTCGTACCTGTGGTCATTTCAGCCCTCGCTGCTCGGCAACTTCAACAAGGCCAACGCTCCCGGCTTCGCACCCTATGAACCCGGATGCCCGGGTCAGATGGTTGCGTGGCAGTATCAGATCGATTCATCGATGTCGGGTCCCAACTCGGATGTGGACCACGACGAGGCGCTCTCCACGATGCCGCTCTGGTACCCGTGAACTAACTCCGACATCACTCAGAACGCCGTGCCCGGAGTGCTCCAGCCAGAGCCTCCGGGTAGCGGCCGCCTCTCAGGCGTTTTCTATTACCTACTAGCCTCGTTCCAAACCAACTTTGTACAAGGGGGCGCCAAAAATGGAGCGCAGAGAAACCGAAATCGTTCGTGACGACGCGACAGGTACCGCGCGAGAGGAGTCGCGCGTAACCACCACCGACGCCAGTGCTTCAGCCACGGCGGACTCGGCTGAGGTGGTCAGCAGCGTCAGCCCGGGGCGTCGGGCCGTCGAGGTGACGTACCTGGTCTTCGGCATCATCGAGGGGCTGCTGGCGATCCGGTTGGTGCTGAAGCTTCTCGGAGCCAACCCGCAAGCCGGCTTCACGAACTTCATCTACGGCCTGACCGATTTCTTCATGGCGCCGTTTCGCAACCTGCTGCCGGCGGTAGGCACCGGCAGCTCTTCAGGTGCCGTACTGGAGACGTCGGTGGTCGTCGCGATCATCGTGTACGCGCTGATCGGGTGGGTGCTGGCGCGACTGATCGTGATCATGTTCTTCCGCAGCGTGACGGTTTCGCGTCGCAGCTCTCACGGAATTGGCGGGCCGCGGCCCAACTAACGAGCACACATAGTCGTGGCGCGACGCTCGGCGTCGCGCCACGAGCGCGTTAACCAGTTTTAGCGCGCTGGCCTGGCGTCGCTGCAAGGTCACGAATGTCCTGAACCTGACGAGTGATCCATCGCGAGATGTCATTGGTGCGGACCACCTCTCGCGCTCCCTCGTTGAGGCGCTTCCTGTCTTCTGCGCTCATCACGATGCCGCGATGCAACGCGTCCGCCGTCGCCATGATGTCGAAGGGGTTGATAGAAAGCACGTTCGCGTGAAGCTCTTCATGGGCGCCTGCGTTCTCGGAGAGCACGATCACGCCGTCTGTACGGTTGACGAGCGCACCTTCCTTGACCACGAGATTCAGCCCGTCGTAGACCGGGTTGACCATGAGGACATCGAAGTTGCGAAGGGCTGCCATCGCCTTGCGAACGCTTTCGCCGAACTCGAGTCGCACCGGCTGCCACGCCTGGCTGCCGTACTGCTTGTTGATGCGCTGCACCACCTGGCGGACGCGGCGAACGTAGTTGCGATAAACGGCAACGTCCTGCCTGGAAGGCTGCAGGAAGGCCCAAAACTGAACTTTGCCTTTCAACTCGGGGTGTTGAACCAGGAGCTTTTCGTAAGCAAGGAAGCCGCGCACGATGTTTTTCGACGGGTCGGTCCGGTCGATCCGCACGATCAGGTGCTCCGGCCGCCAGTCACGCAGCTTCCGCTCTTCCACCATGACGCCGTGTGAGAACGACAGCCGCGTCGTCGAGGCGACGTCGATCGAGATCGGATAGTTGCGGACGTAAACGACGCGCCCATCGACCAGCACTGCTCGCTCGCGCTCGTCGACCGCTAATCCCCCGTTCAGCTCGCAAGTCATGAGGAAATTGCGCACGTCGCCACTCGACTGAAAACCGATGATGTCGCAGCCGAGCAGGCCATGGAGAATGGCATCTCGCATCTCGCGCGGCAGCACCTTCCAGTACTGGGGGGTTGGCCACGGGATGTGGACGAAGTGCTGGATGATCGCTCCAGGCACTTGTTGTCGAACGAGCTGTGGGACTAGGTAAAGCTGGTAGTCGTGCACCAGGACTAGCGGCCGCCCAGGCATCCGGCTCGCGACCTCGGCGACGCGCCGCGCGACCTGCTTGTTGACCTCCACATAGCCGTCGGTCCAAGCCCGGTGTATGCGACCGTTGATGATCGGCTGCTGAGCGAGGTCCCAGAGGTAGTGCTGGATGAACCACAGCACCGGATTCGAGATCACCGAGTAGTACTGCTCGTATTGGTCGGGGGTCGGCGTGACGTAATGAAGCTTGGTCTCGCCGCGAATGAGCGGGACTGTCGAAGTCGGCCCTCGTTGTGCGACCAGCTCGCGCTCCTGATCAGTTCGTGCGCAGGCCACCCACTCGGCTCCCGTCACCTCCGCCATGGTCAACAGCGCCGTGATCACCCCGCCCGCACCGCGGGTGAAGCCGCCCTCCGGCCGCGGTTCGTGAGGAGCCCGATTGGCGACCACGATCGCCGAGCTGTGCGGCAGGGTGCGCATGACGTAAGCGCGCATCGATGTGCCCGGCCGGCGGCGCTCGACACTGGCCATGAAGGGGCTGTCACTCATGGTGAGGGGGTTGGCTTGGGCGCCACCGGTGACGGGGACGCTGGAGGTGGCGTTGGAGTCGGAATCGGCGATGGGAGCGGTGAGGGGCTCGGCTGAGCGGACGGAGACTGTGACGGCGACGGGCTCGCCGAGGGCGAGGCGCTCGGCGAAGCCGAGGAAGTGGGTGCAGCCGCGCTTGGCGTCGCGTTGCAGCCGCCGGCCAGGAAGATGTACTGCGTGTTGGCGCCGTTGCAGCCCCTCGTGATACCTGCCGGCTGCTGATACCAGTTGCGCGAGGTCGCCGGGAGTGAATTGACGAAGCGCTTCATCACGCTCTTGCCCACCTGTTCGCCGATAGCCGTGATCAGGCCGCCGCCACCGTCCGGCGCGGTGTTGCCGACCCACACGCCGACGACCACGTCCGGGTTGTAAGCCATGATCCAAGAGTCGGGGATTCCACCGCGGCCGTTGTCGCTGGTGCCGGTCTTGCTGGCCATCTGGCGGTTCCAGCCGAAGCCCCACTGGTTCTGGTAATCCTGCAGCACACCTGTGATGAGGTAGGCCTCCGCCGGCGTAAGCACCGCAGCTGCCTTCGAAGTTTCGTGCTTGTACACGGTTCTGCCCGAGCCAGCGTCGACCTGCCGGATGACGCTCAGGTCCACACGCTGTCCCTGGTTGGCGAATACCTCGTAGCCCTGCACATGCTCGAACAACGTCACCTCGCTGCCGCCAATCGCGGTGGACAGGCCGGGTTCGAGCTGGCTCTTGATGCCCATCTGGTGAACCAGCGCGATCACGTTCTGCATGCCCTCCATCCGGCCGACCTCGACAGCGGGAATGTTCCGCGAGTGGAGAAGCGCTGTCCTGGCGGGAATCGGGCCCATGGCGCCGTTGTCGAAGTCATGCGGTGTGTAGCCGCCGAAATTCGTCGGAGAGTCGTGAAGGATGCTGGCCCAGGTGATCTTGTGGTCGCGCAGCGCGGCCTCGTAGACGTAAGGCTTGAACGAGGAACCCGGCTGCCGTTTGGCCTTGACGACGTCGAATTGGCCGGCGATCGAGTCGTTCCCGTAGTCCGCGGAGCCCACCCAGGCGAGGACCTCACCGGTCTTGGGGTCGGCGGCCAAAAGCGCCGAGTTGTTGACCTTTGTCGAGGCGAGGTCCTGGACGCCTCCCTTGACCGCCTGGTCTGCAATCTGCTGAAGATTGAGGTCCAGAGTCGTATGAACCACGAGTCCACCCTGCTGGACGGCGGCCGACCCGAACATCGTCTCCAGGGTTCCCAGCACATGTTCGACGAAGTGCGGGGCCTTGCTCTGACGAGCGGTGGATTGAATCTGCAGCTGGGCCTTGACATCCTCGCTGGACGCCTTGGCGCCTTCCGCCGAGCTCAGCTTGCCGGTCGCGACCATGCCCTGGATGACGTAGAGCTCTCGCTCGTGCGCGAGGTTGTAGTGGGGGACCGGGTCGTAGGCGGTGGGCGCCTGGATCAGGCCGGCGAGTAACGCGGCCTGGGCGGCCGTGAGGTCCTTGGCGTCCTTGTTGAAATAGGTCTTTGCCGCCGCGCCGACTCCGTAGGCACCATGGCCGAAGTAGACGCGATTCATATACATCGTCAGGATCTGGTCCTTCGAGTACCGCTGCTCGATCGCAGTCGAGAGCACCACCTCCTGGACCTTTCGATTCACTGATTTCTGTGGAGTGAGCAGCTGGATCTTGACCAGCTGTTGAGTGATGGTGCTTCCGCCTTCGTGCAGCCCACCAGATGTGACGTCGACCCACAAGGCTCGAGCAGTCGAGCCCAGGTCCACAGCGCCATGGTTGTAGAAGTTGCGGTCTTCCGCAGCAAGGATTGCAGCCTTCGCAATTGGGCCCATGTCATTCAGGCTGAGGTTGATGTGGTAGTGCCCGGCTCGGTTCCAGTCTTCGATGAGCTTGCCGTTACGATCGAGGACGATCACGTCTCCCGCGGCAAGGACGTCCTGGCTCGGATCAGGCAGGTCGCGGACGGCCCAAAGCACATAGACAGTCGTAAGGATCAGAAGGGCGCCGACGCCTCCTGCGATCCACGCTTTCTTCGCCCACAGCCACATGAGCGGCTGGGTCCAGGGCGCTCGCTGCCGAACTCCCTCTCCGGGTTCGGAAATCACCCTTCGCGTTCCTCCTCAGAGGGCGCCTCTTGGGCCGGTCACCGGCCGCACACATGGCGCTACGAGAGGGAAACGCCCGGGATCAACGGGCTACTTGGCTAGCTGAACTCCACGGCGATGTAGCCGTAGCCATTCGCGGCGACGACCCAGGCGGTGGCCACGTAGTGGTATGGGCCGAGGATGTTGGCACGGTGATCGGGGCTGTTCATGAACATCGTGTTGAGCTGAGTGTCGTTGACGCCCTTCGACCACCAGCCGACGTTCTCGCCCGCCTGGTGACCCAGACCGCAAGTGAGGTCGACGTTCGGCCCGTTGGCGTGGGAGATGAAGCCCTGGGCAGCCATGCGGTTGGCGTTGCTGACCGCGACGTTGTAGAGGCACGTGCTCCAGGTCAGTGGACCAAGACCCGCTGCAGCGCGATCCTGATTGATCAGCGCCTGCTGCGTGGAGCCGACGACGACTGGCGGCGGAGCCGGTGGCGGAGGAGGAGGTGGCGGAGCGGGAGCAGGCGCAGCCGGCGGAGCTGCAGCCGGCGGTTCCGCTGCCAGGACAACCGGTTCCGGCGTCGGAGTGGGTTCTGAAGTCTGTCGAGTTTCGTGCCTGGGCGGATCGTCCGGCTCGGCCGTGTTGTACGAAGCGGCGGCCGGTTTGGCGGCGAGCAAAGCGTGAGTCGGGTTCGAGTGCGCGCGGGCCACAGACGTGGCGCCGACTGCCAGCGCCACCACAACCACGATCCCAGCAAGCCAAGACAGAATTCGCATGACCATCCAGAGAGGCTGACGGCCACGTCACGAGATCCCGGCGGGAATTGGGTAAAGGCTTGTAAAAGGGATCGTTGGGGCGCCTTGCCACCCCGTTCGGACTGTTAAGGATTATTTAGGCAGGGGCGTCTTCAGCCGCTCGAAGGCCATGACCAAAAAGGTCTCGGCGATGCCTTCCCAACCGCGCGTTTGAACCCACATGAAGGACATCGCCCGGAGCGCCAGCTGGAGCGCTTCATAGACGCCGAATCGCTGGAGCGTGGCGTCGGGCCGAAGCTCCATGTATCGGCGAAGGAAGAGATCTCGGGTCTCCTCGGCAGCCGCCGTTTCCTTCCAGTCCTTAGGCGATGAAGGGATGAGGTAGGCGCAGTACTTACCGAGGTCGTAACTGGTCTCAGCCTGGGCGAAGTAGTCGAAGTCCAGCAGCGTGAATTCATCGTTGTGAAACATGAACTGGTCGTACTTGAGGTCGCCGTGCGTCGGGAGCAATTCTTCTTCCTCAGTCTTGCGGAGACGATCACGCATATGCGCAACCAGGTCTTTGAGCAAGAAGTGGCCCTCCGGAAGGACGTACCTGAACTGATCGGTGACCTTGTCAAGGCGCGCGAGCTCGCGCTCGATCTCGATCTGCTCATCGGATTCGACGCCGGACTCATGAATGACCGCGAGCGCCTCTGCCGCGGCATTGCCGGCCATCATGAATTCGGTGCTCGTGCGGTTGCCGTTCACCGGCCGCCCTTTGACATTCGCCTCGAGCAAAAGCCCCATCTCATCGAAGTAGCCAAGCGGGCGGGGAAGGTTGAGGAGTCCTGGATATCGGGCCGCGGCTTGCCAGAGGCTCGTCACGGCCTCATACGTCCGCCGGCCTCGTCCCCCCGGTTGGACCTTGCCGTACATCTTGGCCGGAGTGCCGTCCATGTCCAGGGTGTAGCGCATGATGGCGCCGACCTCAGGCACGTAGCGGACTCGCTCTATGCCAAGGCGGCCCGCAGTCGCAAGGATGTCTTTGGTGTTGGCCTCTTCTCCGAGCAGGACGGCCGCCATCCTCACTGAATCGTTGGCCTGAGGCAGGTTGGGCATCCCGGGGTCGAAGGGGTAGAACCAGAACGCGTGCTGCGTTTCTGGGAACAGACGCGGATAGCCCACCCCGTCAATCGGTTCGCAAGGCCTACCAGCACCGTGGCGGATGAGGCGGCTGCTGAGCCTTTCCCATGCCTCCGAGTTCAGCGCGCCCTTGGCGACGAGGCGCAGGCTGCGGTCCTCCCCGTCCTTATTGATGTCCACTTTGAACAGGGACCAGTAGGACTCGGGTGGTTCCAGCCTGGTTCCGCGGCGACGGATGGATTCGATCTGCCAGCCGGTGCCATCGAGAACTTCGTCGAGAAACCCGACGACCGAGTCTTCACTCGTCGCCGCGTCCATGGTTACTAAGGATGGTGTTTGCGTTGTCATGTCAAGGGATTGCCCTGATAGGGAACGCCGAGCGGGGCGTTCTGCGACATATCCGCATCAAATTTGATGAGGTCCATGTCCAGGATGACGGCGAGGCAATCGCTCATATCCACGTGGAGGTGGGCATTGGACACGCTCGGCAACTTTTTAGCAAGTCGACCTGCGCTTATGAGGCGTTTAGTCGCCAACGCGTTCGTTCTCATGGCGGGGGTCCTTCTCATGCTGGCGCGGACATCGCCTGCGCTCGCGGCGGACAACTCCCATGGGCAAGGCAAGGCGCAGGACAGGACCAGCGCGTCGGCGGTGACTCAGCGGCACGACAGCCCCAGCCATTCGAGCGACCAACAGATAGGTGGTGGCGATGGCAATGACAATGCCAAAGCAGCTGCGCGCGCCGCGGCCGAGGCACAGGCCAGGGCAGCCCTGGCGGCGGCGGAAGCGCAAGCCAGGGCAGCCGCTCAGGCTGCAGCGGAGGCCCAAGCCAGGGCAGCCGCACAGGCAGCGGCCGAAGCCCAGGCCAAGGCAGCAGCTCAGGCTGCGGCGGAAGCCCAGGCCAAGGCAGCGCTGAACGCCAGCGCAAAGTCATCGGCTCAGCCTGCTGCGAAAGCAAGCGGCAACTCAGACCAGCACTCGCAGGCCGCCACTACGGTCAAGGCGAGCGGCAGCTCCGACTCCACCGCGAAGGCGGGCGGCAGCTCGGACAACCACGGCAAGGCCGACACCACCGCCAAGTCAAGCGGCAGCTCGGACAACTCCGCCAAGGCCGACACCACCGCTAAGGCGAGCGGCAGCTCGGACAACACTGCCAAGGCGGACACTACCGCCAAGGCGAGCGGCAGCTCGGACAACACCGCCAAGGCGGACACTAGCGCCAAGGCGAGCGGCAACTCCGACAACACCGCCAAGGCCGACACTACCGCCAAGGCGAGCGGCAACTCCGACAACACCGCCAAGGCCGACACTACCGCCAAGGCGAGTGGCAACTCCGACAACCACGTCAAGGCCGACACCACTATCAAGGCTGTGGTCGATGCTGCCCTCAAGGCTCGCATCGAAGCCGCGCTTACCGGTACTTTGACGGTCCAGGAGCGAGCTTATCTGCAAGCGGCGCTCACCGCTAATCTGACAGCCCAGGAGCGGGCCGCTCTCATAGCGTGGCTCGACGCTCATGTGAAAGTCGGGATCAGTGCGTCCCTCAAGGCTCAGATCGAAGCCGCTCTCAAGGGTAATTTGACAGCCCAGGAGCGGGCATCTCTCCAAGCGGCGCTGACGGCTAAATTGACAGCCCACGAGTGGGGCGCCATCGAGGCGTGGGTCAACGCTCTTCTGAAAGCCGAAGAGAACGACTCGATGAGCTCTGGCAGCACCGGCAGCGTCGGGAGGAGCACCGGCGCGACGACCGGGACCGCACCCGCCGTCCACAGCACGGGCAGCAACGGATCCAGCGTCGGCGCAAGCACCGGCGCGACGACCGGGACCGCACCCGCCGTCCACAGCACGGGCAGCTCTGGCGGCAGCGTCGGCGCGAGCAGCGGCGCGACAACCGGGACCGCACCCGCCGTCCACAGCACGGGCAGCTCCGGCGGCAGCGTCGGCGCGAGCAGCGGCGCGACGACCGGGACCGCACCCGCAGTCCACAGCACGGGCAGCTCTGGCGGCAGCGTCGGCGCGAGCAGCGGCGCGACGACCGGGACCGCGCCCGCCGTCCACAGCACGGGCAGCTCCGGCGGCAGCGTCGGCGCAAGCAGCGGCGCGACAACCGGGACCGCACCCGCAGTCCACAGCACGGGCAGCTCCGGCGGCAGCGTCGGCGCTAGCACCGGTGCGACAACCGGGACCGCACCCGCCGTCCACAGCACGGGCAGCTCCGGCGGCAGCGTCGGCGCAAGCACCGGCGCGACAACTGGAACCGCACCCGCAGTTCACAGCACGGGAAGCAACGGCAGCTCGGGCAGCGTCCTGGGCAGCACCGGCAAGACGACCGGGACCGCACCGGTCGTGAGCACGGGCACCAACGGCAGCTCGGGCAGCGTCCTGGCAAGCACCGGCAAGACGACCGGGACCGCGCCAGTCGTGAGCACGGGCACCAACGGCAGCTCGGGCAGCGTCCTAGGCAGCACCGGCAAGACGACCGGGACCGCACCGGTCGTGAGCACGGGCACCAACGGCAGCTCGGGCAGCGTCCTAGGCAGCACCGGCAAGACGACCGGGACCGCGCCAGTCGTCCACAGCACGGGCACCAACGGCAGCTCGGGCAGCGTCCTGGGCAGCACCGGCAAAACGACCGGGACCGCGCCAGTCGTGAGCACGGGCACCAACGGCAGCTCGGGCAGCGTCGTGGCGAGCACCGGCAAGACGACCGGGACCGCGCCAGTCGTGAGCACGGGCACCAAC
>Ga0209117_1000180_pt1 | contig 37888 bp, 44 predicted proteins | sample BlaSpr_A8_OM2_M2_FD_187978 | JGI IMG/M metagenome (GOLD analysis project Ga0209117, IMG submission 187978) | Forest soil microbial communities from Thunder Bay, Ontario, Canada - Black Spruce, Ontario site 2_A8_OM2_M2 (SPAdes) (version 2) | ecosystem: Environmental > Terrestrial > Soil > Boreal... | reverse complement strand
GAGAAAAATAAGCGGACCAGATCTGCCACGCCGTTGTGTCAGCTACCCGCTTAAATCAAGGGGTTGGGCCCTGGGTTTTGCAACAGCCTTTAGCTAGCCAGTCCCAAGAATTCTTCGGTATCCTCTGGTTGTAGACAGGGCGATGGTACGCTGCGATGGTCATCAACAAAATGATGCTCACCGCCATCAGTACCAAACTGATTAAATGAACCTGCTGGGATGACCTTGCAAGACTGTCAAAGGGCTTCTGGAAGAAGGTAGCGAACTGGAAACCGAGCAATGCCTGAGCCCCTGGAATTACCATTCGAGCTCGGCGAGATATGCTGGAAGAAGAAGAGAAAAATCGGCCCAGCCCTTCTAGCCTTGATTTCTCTCAAGGCACGACGATTTCCCATCTTCTTCTTCCGGTCAAGCGGTACTGCCGATCCGCACTGACATGATCCTACGGATCGAAGGGGCCAACAATACGGTGCACTCTCTAGATGCTCGTTAGACTTGCTGTAGGCTCTTTGTCAAACAGAGAACTTACCGATGAAGGGAAAACCGATTCCAATGGGTGGCGCCATAAGCCACAAACCACGTGTGAGAATCACGGTTCGATGATTTGATTGCGGACGGCGTAGCGGACGAGCTCGGTTACTGTGTGCAACTGGAGCTTGCGCATAATATTGGCGCGATGGGTTTCAGCGGTTTTCACGCTGATGCACAATGAGGAAGCGACTTCTTTGCTGCTCTTCCCTTCGGCGAGCAGTTGCACGATTTCGCGTTCGCGTGAAGTCAGCCTCTCGCGAACAGATTCGGGAGTCTCCGAGCGAATGCCCCGTTCGCTGAAATTACTAAGAATCACTTCGGTGGCGCGAGGCGTGAAAAATGGCTTGTGGTTGGCCAGCGTTTCAACGGCAATAATCAGATCACGGTCCGAGTCTGATTTTACGATGTACCCGCGCACGCCGGCTTCAAGAATTTCCCGGATGAGCTGGTCGGAGTAATGCACGGATAAGATCAAAACTTCGGTGGTGGCCGAAGCTTTGCGAATCCTTCTGGCGGCTTCAACACCATTGAGGTCAGGCATACTGATATCGAGAATGACGATGTCGGGCTTAAGCTCCTCCGCCTTCGCAACGGCTTCGCGACCGGTGTGCGCCTCGCCGCAAATTTCCCAACCGGGGTGGGATTGCAGTAGGGCTTTTACGCCGCGGCGCATCAAATCGTGATCGTCGGCAATCAAGATACGAAGATTTTTCATGAGTTGCTCCAGCAAGCCGGAGTGCGAGCAGAAAAGGAAATGCCTGCAGGGGGCGGTAACGCCAGGATGATCGTCGAGACCAATTTGTACAGAAAAAAGTCTTCGAGCGACATCCTTTTCCGTCTATTCACTTGTATGTGCCTCCCAAGCTATCTAACCGGCACCACGGTTCCAGCGGTTCGCAGCAAATCAGCAATTCGCCGTCTTAACGATTAGAGGATTATACATGACATTGGAACTAAACCCGCCTGTGCAATCATGCGTTATGCCATCGTAGAAAGCGCTGCGAGGTCGTTAAAAAAAGGTGCCACACCTCCACGTCCAGAGGGAAGCACAGAATCCTAGGAATTGGATACGTTGTCGAAAGGGTGTCCTTGGCGTTCCGTGCTGCTCCGAGGGCATCACAGGCTCTCCGTAAACCCACCACTTGGCCTAGATACGATCTGCCAGGGACTCGCGCAATTGCACGCGCGCGCGTAGAAACCGCGTTTTTACAGCGGACTGTGACAGGTTGAGGATCTTGGCCGCTTCTTTAGTGGGCCGTTCTTGAAGCCCCAGGAGCCAAACCACGTCCCGCGAGGTGCTTCTCAGGCCGTCAATAGCTTGGCGCAAGACTCGTTGCGCTTCACCTTTTTCGTACAGGGTTTCCGGATGAAAGGCATCGCTTGAGCGCAGCATTCCAATAGAGCCCGATTCCTGACCAGGATCTACTTCATACGACAGAAAACAATCTTCCGAGCGTCGTTTCCGGACCACCATAAGCGCTTCATTGATGGCGATGCGAATGAGCCAGGTGGAGAAGTGCGAGTCTTCTTGAAATTGTCCGATGTGCGAATAGGCCTTCAAAAGACTCTGCTGCGAAGCATCTTCGGCGTCTTCACGATTTCGCGTAATTTTGAGGGCGACGTGATATGCCTTGCGAATGTAGGGTCGAACCAAGTCTTCAAACGCCGCTTCATCACCACCTTGCGCCTGCTTGACCAGCGCGGAAGATGTGAGCGCCCGGGGCTTGGTTTGATCGCCATTGCCCTCGCCGGTCTTGCCGGCCACTTCAGATTTCTTTAAATCTCGCTGATCCTTTTTCACACTACACCTCTCGGCTGGGATGAGTCTTGCGCGCTGCGCTTACAAAATTTCTGATGTGTACCCCTCGTGCGAATGAACTCCCTGAATCCGTGCCGGGTGACGAGAACTCACGATGCACGAAGGCTGAGAAGTAACCGATCCCCCACCCCGTTTATGAAGCGAGTCAACCGCACTCGGGACTAAACGAGAATCGGTGGGCACCAGCGAAGAACTTCCCGGGGCGGGGTGATCGGCTGATAAATTGGGGAATGAAAGAGAACGATCCATTTTTCCTGACGTCCTTTGCTCCCGCTTACAATGCGACGGTAACGGAACAGGATCAAAACGTCTATAAGAGGCATGCTGTAGCTGGGCTAGCCTATTGCTGTATTTACTGTAGAGGGAAAGGCACGCGTGAGAGGAGCCGAAGCAATGCTTTCGCGGGCCACCCACCCGGTTACCTAAACCTGTTCCCGCAAGGTAAGTCCTTGCTACACAAAGAATTGTGCGATCGGGGGAAAAGAATGCCCAAATACGCAAGAGTATGTATTGAATGGTTCAAAGCGAAAGGATACAAACAATCAAGACACACAAACCGCTGGGCTAAGCCAAGATCGACTCGCCAGTCAGCCCAGACAAGGAGGAGCGCAATGCTTCGTTGGGCCATGGGGTTTTTTATTATCGCGCTGGTTGCGGCAGTATTAGGGTTCAGCGGAATTGCAGCGGCCGCAGCAGGGATCGCGAAAGTGTTGTTTTACATCTTCTTGATTCTGTTCTTGGTTGCATTGCTCGGGGGCTTGGTTCGCAGGACGTAGAGCCGCCACCTCCAGTTCGGCGTAGAACCAGCTTGTGCACCCACCCGCCCAAGAGTGTCGCAAAAATTCCCTTAAGGAGGGAGCAATGAGAAACATATATAGGGGTGTGTTGGTCACTCTCATGTTGGCATCAGTCGCGTTTGCCAAAAGCGATAGCGACCGCAAGAAACAGGAAGAGCGCCTGCAAAATGCCGGGCAGGTGATGAGTGAAATTCTCGGTATGCCAGAGTCAATTCCTCAGAACTTGTTGCAGAAGGCGAAATGTGTGGTGGTGTTGCCATCGGTTAAAAAGGCCGCCTTTATCGTGGGCGGAAGCTACGGTCGTGGAGCGATGGTGTGCCGTACGGGCCAAGATTTTATGGGACCTTGGGGTGCACCGACGATGATTGCACTCGAAGGCGCAAGCGTCGGCTTCCAACTGGGCGCAGAGGCGACGGACTTTGTATTTTTGATTATGAATGGAAAGGGGGCCAATAGCCTGCTTCATAGCAAAGTCAAGATCGGCGCCGATGTCTCAGCCGCAGCGGGACCGGTCGGGCGCGCCGCTGAAGCGGATACCGACGTGGCGTTGCGGTCAGAGCTGCTGGCTTACTCAAGGGCGCGAGGTCTTTTCGCGGGCATCTCCCTCGAAGGATCAACTCTTCGTCCCGACGGTGAAGCCAATGAAGCCCTGTATGGCCACAAAGTGAATGCAGAAGAAGTGGTAACCGGAACCACAACCCCAACTCCAGAAGCTGCGCGGAAGCTGGTTACGGTTCTTGAAAGGGCTTCCGCCGTCCGTACAACCAAAAGCTCCTAATTGCGCAACCTAACCAACCAGCGAGGGAGATCTGTACTGTGGATCTCCCTCACTGTTTTTAGCACCGTCCGATGACGATTGGCCTTGGTTGCAAGCGTAAAAATTACGATTTAAAAGCAGATTTTACTCTTCATAAGTGCCTTGGTATCCGTAATTTGAACCCATCTTCGGCCTACAGAACATCCCCGGAACAACTGCGCTGAACACGGTATTCTCTACAACTAGCCAATGTGGTTTTCTTAACGTCGGATGTCGAATTTCAATTTTGGTGGGGGAGGGATTATGAGGAATTTCAGAATCGCGACTTTGTTGTTGACAGTTCTCTTGATTATGGCGGGGGTGACAAGCGCCGATCAGCAGAACAAAAAGACCGTTTTCACGTTCAAGGACTCAGTGCAGGTTCCCGGTCAGGTTCTGCCCGCTGGCACGTATGTATTCAAGCTGGCGAACAGCGACGCGAACCGGCACATCGTGCAGATTTACAATCAGGACGAAACCAAGCTGATCACGACCATTCTTGCTGTGCCCAACTACCAGTTGACGCCCTCTGGCGAAACCATCATCACTTATGCCAAGGCTCCGGCGAATCAACCGGTGGCTCTCGAGGCATGGTTTTATCCCGGAGATAATTTCGGACAACAGTTCGCTTATCCCGAGGCTGTGGCTAGTGAACTTACCACGCTAAACACCATCAAGGTTCCATCCACGGGAAGCGAGCAGGCATATCCGAGCTCAACTTCGGATACCACCAGCGCGAGTGCTTCTTCCAGCAGCACAACGACTCCGTCAAGCTCGGCGGCCAGCTCCTCGAGTGCTCCGTCAACTACTGCTCCGGCAACGTCGGACAGCATGACCTCGACCACGACGACCACGACGACTACCGCCACAGCAACCGCGCCGGCCACTTCGTCGGACACCATGAGTTCAACCAAGCGCACCGACGACACCACTCCGGCGAATAGAATGGCTAACACTCCCTCGGCCACGAGCACCGAGACCAGCAACATGAACCGCTCGACCGAGACGCCCGCTACGCAGAGCTCGAGCGATACCAGTGCTCAATCAAGTGAGCGCAGCTCGCAGAATCTGCCGCAAACAGCAAGTCAGCTTCCCTTGGCGGGACTGATTGGCTTCCTCGCAATCGGCGCCGCTGCCGCATTGCGGAAGATCACTCTTTAGTTTTCGTTCCAATTTGGATCTGGCGCTTGGCCCGGCGCCAGATTTATTTTTTAGCTTTTGTGGTTTGGAGCGAGAATGAATAGAACGATCCTTCATCGTTTCCCACGAGTACCGGTTTGGCGCACACCCCATTCAAAACTTAACAGCTCTGGCCTGCAACTTCTGCTGTGGGTCATTGGTGTTGTTTCGCTGGGCTATGTAATCACTGGATATTCGGTATCTGCGTGGCATCAGGCGCAACAGAAAGCTAACTTTGCAGCGCTGGCCTCGGCGCGCAGCTCCGATCCCCACCCGGTAATGGGAAGCTCGAAAACAGTCGTGACCAAGCCCGCTGCCGGAGGCTTGATCGGGGTCCTTGAGATTCCGCGATTGGGAATATCATCGGTAGTGGACGAAGGGGTGGATAACGACACGCTGCTCGTCGCTGTCGGGCATGTCCCTGGGACTGCATTTCCGGGTGAGGTAGGAAATGTCGCCCTGGCGGGCCACCGCGACACTTTTTTCAGAGAACTCGGTCAATTACGCAGTGGCGATGACATCGTCGTAACCACCCTGGGCGGCAGCTATCGTTACCGTGTCGAAGCAACGCGCATTGTCAATCCGTCGGCTAATGAAGTATTAGACGCATCCGATCGACCCACACTCACGTTAATTACTTGTTACCCCTTCCGTTATATCGGCTCCGCCCCGCGCCGATTCATCGTTGTAGCGCGACAAGTGGCCAGCCTGGACCCTGAGTCTCTCCCATAACCGCAGATTGGCCTCGCTTAATTCCATTTTCGGCGCACAGGTGATCATTCTGCCGTGCGTCTGGTTCCCCTTTCGTTTGTACGTTGAAATCCGGCGCGGGTGTCAGTGATTCACGGTATGGTCACATTCTCCCGCGGGGTCTATGGTGTGCGGGCGGAGGGTTGTACGTGTCGTCGCGCACCGCGAGAAGAGAGAAAAGGAGACTTATGAAGAAATTGTTACTGTCAATGGCAGGGCTTTTACTGTGTGGGCTGATCGGCGTTCAGGTTCATGCGGCAAAGAAGCACCCGAATAAAACCAAGAAAACCAGATCCATAACCGGTTGCCTTCGTCAGGGAGATAGTGCGAACGAGTATGTCATTACCGGCAAGGACGGCAGCACATGGGATCTCGAGAGCGAAAGCGTTAGTCTTTCGCCCCATGTCGGACATACCGTAACCATCGCTGGGGCGGTTTCGCACGCGAAGCTGCACGCTGCTAAGGAAAAGACCAAGGAAGAAATGAAAGAGCATGGAATGAAGAAGAGTGACCGGGAGCACGGCCGACTGATGGTAACAAATGTCACCATGGTCAGCGAGTCTTGCACCCCATAAAAGGAGGGCAGAGTTTCTCTGTCCTTCTTTTTCCTGTAGGCGATTCTTGGTGCAGTGGCCATGCCGCGTTGGGATGAACTGATGGAATGAAGTCTTTCGTGCAATGGTCGCTAGGCCTGTTCGGGCTATTACTGGTCAGCGCCGTGATTTTGGCTATCTTGGCCACCAACGGCGGTTTGCTCCGGCACCAGTTAAAGCGTTACGGCGTCCGCGTGATGCGCGAGCGTTTTAATGCTGATGTTCAGTTGTCAAACCTCAACATCTTACTGTTCCCCGGAGTCCGTGTTGTAGGTACAGACCTTGTGCTACGCCAGCACGGCCGTAGCGACCTCCCGCCTTTACTGACTGCGCGCACCTTTTCGCTTGACGGCGAATTTCTCGCGGTCCTCAGCAAAGCAAGGCATTTCCGAAGGCTGCGACTGGACGGTCTGCTCCTTCAAGTGCCGCCACGAGCAAGCAAGACAAGTTCTCCTCCGGAACAGGCAATAGAAGAAGCCGAAGAAAAACCGCGTCACGGTGACTTGCGTTTTACCATTGACGAAGTCATCTGTCAGGACGCAGAACTCGACATGCTGCGGAATGCAGACAAACCCGCTCTGATATTTTTACTCCATCACTTAAAGCTTACTTCGGTCCGGCCCGACGCGCCGATCTTATTTCATACGAAGCTCACGAACCCAAAGCCTATCGGCCAGGTGGATAGCCATGGGGAGTTTGGACCGTGGGATAAAGACGAGCCTGGTTTGACACCATTGAGCGGGGAATATTCCTTCAGCAACGCAGACCTTTCGACTATTAAGGGAATCTCTGGAACGCTTTCGTCAGAAGGAAAATTTGCTGGCGTGCTGGACTATATCAATGTCCAAGGTGAAACTCGAACTCCAGACTTCGCGCTAACTGTGTCGGGTCAAGCCGTGCCGTTGGCAACCACGTTCAACGCGATCGTAGACGGAACGAATGGGAACACGATTCTGAAGTCTGTTCGAGCACGCTTTTTGAAGTCAACCGTTTCCGCCAGCGGCCAGGTCGTAAAACGCCCGGGGGATCCGGCACGATCCATCCTCTTGGAGGCCACTTCGCGCGACGCCAGAGTGGAAGATCTTCTGCGTCTGGCGGTAAACTCCCCAAAACCAACATTAACGGGAGCCGTAGATCTCCGGGCCAAGATCGCGATCGCTCCACGAAAAGATCTGGATATGGTGGATCGGCTCAATGTGCACGGCCGATTCGAAATCCGCGGCGCGCAATTCACTTCGGCAACGGTACAGGAAAAAATTGACGCGTTGAGCCGGCGCGGACGAGGAGAGCCCAGGGCTGTAGACGCGGAGAGCGCCATTTCCCGCCTGGAAGGCGATTTTATCCTGAAGCATGCCGTCGCGAACTTTTCAAAATTAACATTCGGCGTGCCGGGTGCCACCGTGGCCTTGAAAGGAAATTACAATCTGAAGAGCGAGTCATTGGATTTCCGCGGGTCGCTCCGCCTCCAAGCCAAGCTGTCACAAACGGTCACCGGGGTGAAATCGTTTTTCCTTAAAGTGGCCGATCCTCTATTTAAGAGAAAAGACGCCGGGACCGTGCTGGCGATTAAAGTTACTGGCACGCGAGGAAAACCATTTTGGGGAGTAGACATGAAAAGCTCAATTACACGAAAGGTGGATTGACGCTTGATTTCGCCTACAGCCTTCCATGTCAGTTCATTTCCCACCGGGCTCGGCGCTTCACGTTTCATTGCGCTGAGCATTGTACTGCCGAAACGGGAAAGCCAATGTATTGTAAAAACGCTTATCGCAGAGGAGGCAGCGGTAGGGGCGGATGAACACAACGCGCAGCAAAACCCGCTCCACGAGACCATTCCTGCGCGAGCGCCGCACGTGGTGGCCTCCGCACGCTGGACAGGAACGACGCGAGGATCGATTGCGGAAAGCCATGGTAATTCCCTGCTCCTGTTGGACTTGGGCTACAACCGGTCGTTGCAAGCTTGAAGAACCTAGCGTCAAAGCAAGCTAACGGATTCGAATGCGTCACCCGCGGTGAAGTGACGCTAGGGTCGGGACACCAAGTTTGGGGTACAAGTCTGAGGGCGGCAATACGGGAAAATGCCTAGATTCTAGCGAGCAAATACGGTACCAGTCAGAACCTGCAGACAGTCCCTACGTCGAAGCTGCCCCTGGCGAGTGGCTAGCTGGGCTTTGAGCCTGGTCGCCTATTGGCAGTCTCACCGTAACTGTGGTGCCTTCTGACCCAGAGATGAGCTCCAGGTTGCCGCCGAGCTGACGCACCCGTTCTCGCATTCCGCGGATCCCTACGCCAAGTTCCCCGCCAGTTCCGTTCAAAGTGGCTAAGGTATTAGGTGGTATCCCCGAACCTCGGTCGGAAACTTCCAAGTTTACATTGCCATCGGATCGGGATAGTCGAATCGTGGCAGTAGGGCTTCCAGAGTGACGAAAGATGTTCGTCAGGCTTTCTTGTACGATGCGAAACAGCGCCGTTTCCAGGTTCTGGTGGAGGCGCCCAAGATCGGTCGAGATTTCCAACTCAACCTGCAACTTGCTCCTCTGCATGAAGCCATCGACGAGCCACTTCAACGCGGAAGTCAATCCAGCAAGGTCGAGCGTTGGGGGATGCAAAAGATAAGAAAGAGTTCGAATCTCGTCGGAAGCCTGCTGCGACAGTTTCATCGCCTCGCACAATATTTCGGCAGACGTGGGATCTAAGGTTCCGATTCGTCCGTTAATGGCCGAAAGGTGTATCACCAGAGCGGCTAGGCTTTGCCCGGTGCTGTCATGTAATTCCCTGGCAATGCGGCGGCGTTCCTCGTCTTGCAATTGCAGCAACCGCACGGAAAGCCTCTGAAGGGATATCTGCGCCTCCTTCTGAAAGGTAATATCGCGATTGATCTCGAGAATTCCACTCGGCTTCCCTTCCTCGTCTCGACGCAAAACCTGGCGGCTTGCCACCGCAATGCGCCGGCCATCGCGCATACGCTGGACAAGCTCCCCTTGCCATGCACCCAATTCAAACAACTTTTTCGTTACTTCCGCGCGTCGTTGCGGGAATTCAGTTCGCAAGAACTCAGCGGCGAGATTCCCACATGCTTCCGCAGCGGACCAGCCGTACATTTCCTCTGCACCGCGATTCCAAAACTGAATCATTCCGTCGATATTGGCGACAATGATTCCATCATGGGCCAATCGCAGCAGTTCCGTCAGACTCAAATCGGATGGCGCTATGCCAAACGTCTGAGAATCGGTCTCCGCACGAGATCCGTCGCGAGTCCCCTCCGTCGCCCTCTTCTGTTGCGACTCAGGCGAATTGGACGGCCCGGTCTTCCAAGGGCTGGATGAGCCCATTCGTGCCCTCCGGGGCAGCGCTCATGCAAGGTCGGCATAAACTAATTTTAGCAAGTCGCACGCATTTTGCGAGTGATGGCAAAACCAACGCCCGCTGTCTCCCGACTCCGCTTGAATTGCGCGAGAGGTTTGGACCGCCAAACTGACCTGTGTAGAGTTACAGCCGTCCCATTAAAAACAAAATCAGCAAAATCAACAAGACCAAGCCTATTCCCCCACTGGGGTAGTAGCCCCAACCTCGGCTGTGCGGCCACGTTGGAAAACTGCCAAATAGCGCCAGGACCAGGATGACCACCAAGATTATCACTAGCATCTAATTCCTCCGAAGTTCGTACCTAACCTGTACCGAGACCGTGCCCTAAGCCCAGCAACGAGCTCAAATAGGTTTTGCCCGAAAGAGGCTAGAACTCATCTCGCTTATAAACAATAGAGCGAAAACTGTAGTGCTGGTAGCGCGTTGCCGTAGACAACTGTCTGCCCTTGGCCCCCCAAAAAGCGCTGAGCAGCGAAAGGCGGCCCGCATAGTTCACTGCCTCTACAGTCAAATCCGCTGGTCTATACACCAGCGAACGGATTGCCGAATTGTATCGTTGCGTTACATTGCAATGCGGGATGCAAAAATCGGCCATCATTTCTTGCGTCGAGTGGCGTGGGGGAAAGGCATAGTAGAAAAAACGAATCGTTCCGCTCACAACGGCCATTCCGGGCCCAAATCTTCTCCCAAAGCGCAAGGGAAAGTTAGATACGCCGTAGTAGGTCTTGGCCATGTCGCCCAAGTCGCGGTTCTGCCCGCCTTTGTTCACAAAGCCGCGGCCACGACCGTCGATTTGGTGAAGTCGAAGAAGCGGTGAGCGTGAGAGCGACCGTTGGTGGGAAAGCGAAACAGCGGGTGTTCGCTAAAAGCGATCAGTTCGGCCCGGAAGTACTGTATTTCTCAGATTGCGTACTCGAAAACAAAGACCCGGAACCGTCCGGCCGCGATTGTCTGTCCGACGTAAGAGTTATCCTGGCCCTGTATGAGTAACTGGAAACGGGCAAACCCGTCGAAGTGAAATCGCTAGAAGATGTAAAACGCCCCGACATAAAACAAGAAATCCGACGCCCAGCCGTTTCCAAACCGGATGTAATTCATGCCGAGACTCCCACAGCTGAATAATCACGAGGAACAAAATGCCAGGAAAGCAACATCTTCGCGGAGTGAGTTCGAAGGAGCAAAGGCAATACGAGCACATTAAAGAGAGCGCGCAGAAATCCGGTAGGTACGGGAAGCGCGCCAAGGAAGTGGCCGCCAGAACAGTAATGAAGAAGCACAAAGAAAAAGGCCACAGCGAAGGTCATTGAAGGTTCCGAAAAACGGCTGCTCGCCTGCACCTAACTCTGCCGAGCCCGGTCTTCTGAAGGCTGTGGGGAAACCCCTGTTTACAACATTCTCTCTAAACGCTCCACGGCCGGTTCGATTCGTTGTCGCTTTTTCCAAAACTCTGCCCATAGGTCGCCGACTTTTTTGAGACGAGGGATCATGGACTTGATGTTCCAGTTGTCCAGGCGGCTCTTCGGAGTCAGCTCGTTTACTTTGACAGGCGCGGAAACTGGTGCACCGGGAAAAGCGCGTACCGAGTACACCGAGGCCAGAGACTGAGCCTCGGAATTTTGATGCGCATCCACATAGATCCGGTTAGTGGGCCTCTTTCGTACACTTCGTTCCGAGGTAATCAAATCCGGATGTTCCCGAGCAATCAGCAAAGAGACGGTTGCGACAAATTGTCGGACCTGCTCGTAGGTATACAACCTCTCAATGGGAATGAAAATGTGACAACCGGTAGCTCCCGAGGTCTTGAAAAAGAAGTTCATGCCAATCTTTTCAAGCTTGGCGGCGATGAGTTTCACCAATTTGACCACCGTCGGAAAAGGGGTTCCTTCCGTGGGATCCAAGTCGAAAAAGATGTAGTCCGGATGCTCGGGCTCATCAAACCGGCTCGACCAGGGATTTTGATCAATACACCCAAAATTCACGAGATACAGCAAACTCGGTAAGTCATTGGCGATAAAGTGGCGAATGGATCGGCCCGTACTTTGGGAGGTAATGGGAACCGTCTTCATCCATTCGGGAACGCCTTTCCCCGCATCTTTCTGAAAAAAGGACTGGCCCGCAATTCCCTCAGGATAGCGCCGTAGGACAAGCGGGCGATCCTCCAAAAAGGGCAGCAGCAAAGGCCCGACTCGATAGTAGTAAGCCAAGAGGTTTCGTTTTGTATAACCTTCCGCAGGAAAATAAATTTTGTTTAGATGCGTCAGATGCAGGAATCGGCCGTCAATCTCGACAAACACATCTTCGCGTTTGCCGCGCTCGAGCTCTTCTCTAATGGTTGATTCCGAGGTTAAGGGCGCGCGACTTGGCATTTTCGCAGAGACGGCCACGACCGGAGTAGCAGTTGGCAAGAGTTGTCCGGAGTGGAGGCTGGCCTTCGGGCGTGCCACTTTCTGCGATGCCATTTGCTCGTTGAAGGTACAGCTTCGTGTATCAACATCTTCGCGGAGTCCAATGAATCGCGGAGCACGCAGATGGCGGCCCTCGGTCACACTCCCATACCTGACCCGCGCCGCCAGCTCCGGTTTCACCCAATAAGATTTTTCTCGTGTGGTTGGCCGAGAATCAAAAGGGCATTGGTCCGTCTTCACTTTTTCCAGCTGCGCCATGACCCGGTCTTGCAGCGCGCCCGAAAATCCGCTCCCCACACCACCAATATATTTCAGCTTCTCGTTCTCATACAGCCCCAGTAGCAGAGCCCCGAAATGCTCGCGTGCTCCCCGTGGGTCGGTCCAGCCGCCGACTACTGCGTCTAATTCCAAATCCACTTTGAATTTAAGCCACGCCGTCGTGCGCCCTTTGGGGTACGAACTGGCAATTTGTTTCCCAATAATGCCTTCCAAATGACGGTTGGCTGCGAGATCGTACAATTCCCTGCCCTTTTCAATCTGATGGTCGGAGTAGCGAATCACTGAATCGGTCTTCAACATTTTGCTCAGAAACTTCTTTCGTTCCAGGAGCGGAATTTCGCGAAGATCGTAGCCATCGCAATACAGAAGGTCGAAAACGTAGTACGTCACCGGAACTTTTTGCACGAGATCAGGGCTTGGCTTGCGGATGGACATGCGGCGCTGCAAAAGCTGAAAATCGCTGCGCCCCTCATTGTCGAGAGCCACCACCTCTCCATCCAACCAGACCTGACGGCCTGCCAGGTTTTCGGAAAGGCGCGCCAGTTCCGGATACTCTTGGGTTATGTCTCGCTGGGCGCGCGACCACAGACAGACTTCATTATTTTTAACGCGGGCAACGGCCCTCACGCCATCCCATTTGATTTCGAAAAGCCAGCCAGGATCAGAAAAGATTCGGTCGGATAATGTGGCCTTCGCCGGAGAAATGGACTCGGGCATATCCGCGCGTCGAGCTCCGGATGGGAATTTGAGGTCTTTGCGCACTGGTGCCAGGGATGATGAACGTGCGGCCGAATGCACTGGTGCCGGTTTGCCTTGCGATTTTCCAGTTCCATTCATTACGAATTTAGCTCGCTGCGCCTCCTTAGCAGCGCCGGGCGTGTCACTATGGCCAATAGAGTCACGATGCTTGATCATCAGCCACTCTCTTCCAGTCTCGCTTCGCTGCAATTTAACGAGCACAAAACTTCCCGCCAGTTTTTGGCCGTGCAAAACAAACTTCAACTCGCCTCGAGCGATCTGTTCGGAGGCTTTGAGGGATCCTTCGACCTCAAATGTGCCGCGATCCCAAATGGTGACCTCTCCGGCTCCATAGTTTCCCTTCGGAATCACTCCTTCGAACTTCGCGTATTCTAGTGGGTGGTCCTCAGTTTGAATGGCCAGTCGTTTATCGGCGGGGTCCATAGAGGGGCCCTTCGGTACCGCCCACGACTTCATTACGCCGTCAACCTCCAGCCGGAGATCGTAATGAAGCCTGCGGGCATGGTGCTCTTGTACGACGAACCGGTTGGCGCGGGTGTCACGCGCCTTCCCACGGGGCTCGGGGGTTTCCTTAAATCTCCGTTTTCGCTGGTACTCGTCGAGCGCCATAGATGCGATTATAGCGGCTATCGCTAAGCCCAGATATCTAAACTGCCTGACTACAACATCTTACTTATGGGGTTACAGCTTTGCCCCGATAGGTTCACAGGTTTGATGCCTGTATACAGGTGAACTGAATTTAAAGGGTATGGGCTATGGCAGCGTCAGTTTGGAAAGGCTCGATCACGTTCGGTCTGATATCTATCCCGATCCGGTTGTATGCAGCCGCGCGCAGTGCGCGAACGTCTCTGCATCAATTACACCGTAAATGCAGCACCCGCCTGCGTCAGCCGCTGTTCTGCCCGACGTGCAACCGCATCGTCGAGCGCACCGAAGTGGTCAAGGGTTATGAATACGATGACGGCAAGTACGTGCTTATCGAACCGGAAGAAATAAAGAAGATCGCTCCACGGTCCGCACGCTCCATGGAGATATTGGCGTTCGTTCAAAGCTCTGAAATTGATCCTTTGTTTTTCGATTCATCTTATTTTGTGGTTCCCGAAGAAGAAGGGAAAAAACCATATCTCCTGCTTACAAAAACGATGGAGGACACCCACCGCGTCGCCATCGCCAAAATAGCCATGCACCAGCGCGAATATACAGCTTTCCTGCGCCCTTATGATCACGGGTTGGCATTGCACACCATGTACTTCGCTAACGAAATTCGCGAAGCCCCCGGCTATGGAGACGTTGCGGGCGTGAAGGTTTCTCCACAGGAAATAAAGTTAGCCGAACAGCTTGTTGCAACCCTTTCCGAGGAATTTCATCTAGATAAGTATCACGATGAGTTTGAAGGTCGGCTTAAGGCTTTGATCGAAGCCCGGCAGAAAGGTCGCGACATCGCCGCAACGCCTCAACCGAAGCGTGCTCCAGTCATCGATATGATGGCCGCGTTAAAGAAGAGTCTCGAGACCACGGCTGCGCGCAAGCGGCCCATGCGCGCCAAGGAAGCTGCGGCAAACGGAAAAAGATCTGCGAGGAAAATCGCGAGTTGACTTTTGTACAGAAAAACCGAGGACAACAGAACATGCCTACTACAACACGAAATGCTCCTACGCCAACGAAAGCTCCGCAGCGTAATGTTTCTGAGGTCGAAAAACAGTTGGCTTCGATCCGCAAGGAGCTGTCTGCGAAGCTTCAGGAACACCGCGCCGGCGTTTTGATCGAGCGCGAGCCCGATGACGAAGGCGCCGCGGCCAGCCAAAGTCTTAATCGCCATCTCACCGTTTCGATTCTCGAGCGCGAGAACGACACGCTGGAGGAAATCGACCGGGCGCTGAAGCGTTTGCGCACGGGCGAATATGGTATCTGCGAGATTTGCGACCAGACCATCGCTGAAGCGCGCCTAAAAGCTTTGCCATGGACCAGGTTCTGCATTCAGTGCGCGGATAGGATCTGAACCGACTGGCGGGTACTGTTTGAGATAGCACGAACCAGGAGGGACCGGGATCGCTTGTCATTTTTCGTTTGGCAAATCCATCCATGTCATCCAATGCGCCCCATCAGTCACCTGCGTTTCCATCTATCATCACCGGTGTAATGGTCGTTGTGGCTCTTTATTTTGGGCGCGGCATTCTTGTACCCATCGCTTTAGCCATTCTGCTCGCTTTTCTGTTAGAGCCAGCCGTCACTTGGATGGAGAAGTTGCGTTTGGGACGTGCTGGGCCGGTCATCATAGCGGTGCTTCTCGCCATCTCGGTTCTCGGCGCAGCGAGCTGGCTCGTTTTTGTGCAAGCCGTGGATTTGGCCGATAAATTCCCTAACTATAAAGCCACCATCTCGAAAAAAATTGAATCCTTGCGCGGTGCAAAAGGAAAGGGATTAGCGAAAGCGAAAGCTACCGTTAGCGAGCTCGGCAAAGAAATATCTTCGACCATCGGCGCCGGCGAAAATGTTCAGGAGCCCGCGGGATCACACCCAGGGCTTCCCGCCGCTAGCCGGGCAAGACCTTTTCCGGTGGAAGTTATACCGCGCACCAACCCCCTTTCCTCACTGTGGGCGGTAGTGACGCCGCTGTTGTCACCGTTCGCCATAACCGGCATAGTGATGGTTTTTACCGCTTTTATCTTGCTCCGCCGCGAAGATCTGCAACGTCGCATCTTTACAGTAGCCGGGCTCGCTCGATTCCACGTGACCGCCCAAGCCTTTCAAGAAACAACGCACCTCGTGGGCCGCTATCTAATGCTGCAATCTCTCGTAAATCTTGGCTACGGATTGGTCTACGGCACCGCGCTTTTTTTCATCGGAGTGCCTAACGCCCTGCTCTGGGGCGTCTTGGCTGCGGTGCTGCGATTTATTCCGTACGTTGGAATGCTTGTTGCCGGCGCTCTGCCGATTCTCCTGTCGCTCGCCGTTTTCGAAGGGTGGATGCGCCCTTTGCTCACCGTTGTCGTTTTCGCAGGCTTGGAAATCATCACTGCTTATGTTGTTGAGCCGCTTTTGTATGGTTCGCAGGTCGGTATTTCGTCGCTGGCTATTCTGGTCGCAGCTGTTTTTTGGGCAGCTTTGTGGGGTCCAGCAGGTTTGCTGCTTTCAACGCCTCTGACGGTAGTGATCGTGGTCGTCGGCCGATATATCCCGCAACTGGAATTTCTCAGCGTTCTGTTCGGTGATGAAAAAGTGCTCACGACCGAAGTGCAGCTTTACCAAGCTCTTCTGCAGATGGATTTGTCCGGAGCTAAAAACCTCGTCGACGAATATCTGAAGGAAAAGTCCATCGTTGACCTATATGATTCTGTTTTTATGCCCGTCTTGATCTTTACAGAGAAAGATCGGCAAGAGGCGGCGTTGGGCGACGATCGTGAACAATTTTTGCTTCAGTCTTTGAAACGGCTTATTGAAGACCTCATGATCGATCCGCGAGGCGAGGTGCGAATGATTCCCGCGGGCGAAGCTCGAAACCAAGGCAACGAAGCTATGACCCTGGCGTGTATTCCAGCGCGAGATGAAGCCGACCAAATCATGGCGATGATGCTGGCGCATTTGCTGACGCGTGCGGGATGTCGCACTAGCGCAGTGCCACCGGCAACTCTCGAAGAGATGCTGGGAGAAATGTCGGAACACGATACAGACATGGTTTATATTTCATCGGTACCGCCATTGGCGGTTTCGCATCTCCGCAGCATTTACAAGAAAGCGCGCCTACGATTTCCGAAGTGCAAAATTGGTATCGGACTGTGGGGCTACCCGGCCGAACCCGACGCCATCAGGACGCGCCTGGGACTCGTCGATACCGATATTGTGGTGACTACGCTTTCCAAGGCGGTGGCTCAGGTTTCCTTGTCTCCTGATACGGTTGCCCAATAATACCCGAGAAACAGGGAGCATACGCGTTTCTGAATGGGTTTCAGGATTTAGTTTCAAAGCGCGTTCTGGCATGCCCGGTTATAATCATTGATCGGTGCCCAAGGAGGATAAATGGCGGAGCCATCTTATGACGAATTAAAAGCGCGCCTGGCGGCGATGGAAAAACAATCCAGCGGCCGCCGTACCGGTGACCTTGAATTTCGAGTGGGTGAAAAAGGCGGTGTCAGCGTCTACGGACTAGGCCGCTTCCCGGTCACACTATATTACGAGCAGTGGGTCCGCCTGCTCGGGTCTGCCGAAAAGTTGCGCGAATTTCTCGAAGAAAACAAGGCGAGCGGCAGGCTAAAGCTCAAGGAAAAGTAACCGACTCAACTTCATCCGCGTCCGAGCCGGGCTCGAACTCCGCGACTGCCGCGAGTACCGTGAGCCATCTTGCCGATCTGAAGAAGATTTCTCGAACGCTTTGCTGGTGTGCGCTTACCTCGTCATCGCGGCAAAGTTTTATCCGCCGGTTTTTATGCTCTGTTCGGCGAAGTAATTCTCTGCGTGAAGCCGGCGATAGATGCGCCCTGCAATTCCCGCGGCCATGGGCCCGCGCACGATTCTGCTGTGCCCGCGCACCAGGATGACCAGTACAATCTTACGGCCCTCCTGGCCCGCGAAAGACACAAACCATCCGAGGCGAGAACCTGCATCGGAACACGTGCCGGTCTTCCCCGATTCCTCTTCGCCATCCGACACGAAGCTGCGTCTCGCCGTGCCGTGCAACACGGCGGCCAACATGCCGTCACGGACGTCCGGGAGCAGCGCCGCGATCTGCAGTGCACGTTTGATGCGCGGTTCGAAATTTTCCTTTTCCTCGGCAGTTCGCGGATATTGCAGATAGTATAGCGTTCCGCCATTGGCGACCGTCGAAACAAGCGCGCCCAGCTGCAGCAGGGTCATCTGGATCCCTTCGCCGAAGCTCGACATTCGGGCCACTCCGCCTCGCTTTGGCGGTTCGCCGGGCACGGCCCCGGTCTGCTCCTCGGAAATCTCATAACCGGCAAGCTCGCCAAGCCCGAGCAAGCGCGCGTAGCTCGTAACCACATCAAATCCCATGCGCCTGCCAAGCTCCTCGAAAAAGGGGTTGTTGGAATGCGCGAGCGCTTCGGACAGGTTCAAAGACTTACGCCGCCTGACGCGAATCAGCGTGTCGCGCGTAATGAGCCCTTCCTGCAGCGCGGCCATGGCAATCACCGGCTTGATCGTCGAGCAAGGTTTGAAACCGGTTGAGAAAGCAAGCTTCTGATTCACAATGGATAAAATCCGCCCGTTCGACGGATCAATGGCAACCACCGATCCGTTGTAGCGGCCTAAGGCCATGACCGCAGCCTGGCGCACAAGCGGGTCATCGTTGGTGGTGACATCGTCCTTGGCGGAGTCGGCGAAAGTTGGCACGCCGGCGGTGGTGGCGGCGCGCTTATGTGCCGTCACGCGGGTGCGCACAGGCGCAGGAGCAGCGATCGCCGGCAAGCACGCTGCAAGCAGCAATGGGTAAGACAATAAGAAGTAAAATCTGGGTAAGATCCTATGTTTTCGCATGATGTGTTAAGCGCGACCGCGGGTCGCGGCTGTCAGAATCTTTCCTTGATTCGCGCTGTTATTCGCATTTCCGCCCCCCCACTTCACACTGTAGCTGGCTGAGATTGCCGCAGTTAGCATCTAGCTGTTCAAAGGCAGGGGGACTCCGGTGCACACACAGACTACATCGTGGTGGAGCAGGATTCGACTGGTCGTGGGGACCAAACGAGTACAGGGAGTTTGCGGTGCAAAATATTGATTCGAGCTGGCCCAATGGCCATTCTCCGTCGTGCATCCGGCGCCCCTCGAGCGACAGCCACGCAGCGATGGCGAAATTAGAAACGTCGATGGGCGATGGGGCAACGGAGAGAAAGGTAAATGCCAGCTAACCCTAGCAGAATGATGGTGGGCCTGGGGAGATTCGAACTCCCGACAAACGGTTTAGGAATTGGTGCGTCCCGCCTCGGACTGCATGTTTTCAATCGTTTAGCCTGACGTGACTCAGCACAATTCGGCGTAGTTCGGGCGTTGTCCGGCAGCACTTTGGGCAACGTTTTGGGCAACGCCTGTGTTTTTAGCGGTGGATTTTATCGCGAGGAGAGTCTATGCCTGAAAATAATTTGGAAATCAAAGTCATAGCGACGGTCGATCAGCTTCAGGCTGGCATGAATGCAGCGGCCGCCGCGACGCAAGAAGCAACCGCGAAAATTGCAGCGGCTTTTGGATCGGTCGAGAACGCTCCTGCTGGCCTACAGAACGCCGCTATGGCTGGGCTGCCGTTTCCCGTAAACGTCGCGACGGCGCCGGGGGTCATGGCCAGCGCGATCGCGGAAACACTCAGCAACTTGTCATTGGCGTCCGCCGCGGGGGGAGGTTGGAAGCTGCAGGCAGACATGCCGTTGCTTGCGCACAAGGACGAGATGGTACTTCCCGCCGCGCAAGCGCAGGGCTTGCGTGACCTCATCGACGGCGGTGCGGGTTTTGGAGGTGGATCGATAACCGTCCATTACAAGCCGACGATCAATGCAATCGATTCCTACGGCATGGAGGACGTGCTTCGACGCGAGCGCGGGGCGTTGGTCGCTGCACTCAAACAGGCACACCGGGAAGGTATGTTTTAAGAAAGAAAAGCGTCAGTGTATGGCCTGTACAGAAAAGCGCAGATTCATCAGGACTCGCGAGCAAACTCCTCTTCCCCGTTTAGAGGCCGGATACCTCAAAAGGGCTAGGGCTGCGACGCGGCTGGCAGTGTTTCATAAGCGGTGATTAGTTTCTGAACGTAATTGGCTTTAAGCGTTGTGTTCTCATAAATTACGAGGGCACGTTCGCGCAGATGTACACCATTCATGCTACTGCCAAATACGCTAGGAGCAACCTGCGGAAACTCCTTCATGTTGATGAGCATCCGAAATATAACACCCATTTGCTTCTCAGACAGCTGTCGGCCAAGGAGTGGCTTTATAATCCTTTGTTGCTGGCTGAAGGACCACGCGGAAACGAACCGTACTGGGGCTCGCGAAGGTTCATCTCGCATCAGACTTTCCAGCACCTGCTCCGCCTGTGGATCAGCCGCTCCGTTGTTGTTTCCGCCCCACGCAGTGCCCTGTCCCCGATGTGTCTGGAGTGAGGACGTGCCCGCTGAATCTAAGGGCTTTAATTCTCGTGTGTCACTTTTCAATGATGCCGGTGCATCAGCTTGTGAGGGCGTGAGCGCGTTCTCCGCCACTACCTTTTGTGGTGCTGGCTGCGCCGACACTAGTGGCAACCCATCACGAACGCGCGCATGATCTACCGATGTGGTATTTGCTCGCCGCAGGTCCACGGCGGCTGTATTGCCCCGGTCAAACGGCTCGCCGGCAAGCGCCGCGGCGTGCTCTTCGGAAGTTAAATTTGTAGCGGACTGCGAATCGCCAGAAGTTTGCTTCAACTGCTGCATCGCGGGCGTTTCTGTCTGCACAGTTGGGCTTTTCCCCTGAAGCTTTAGCGCAAGACGCGGCTCTTCCGTTCGCGCAGGCTCGTTGGCGCCTGACGTCGATTTTTGCGTTTGAAACGCAGGGGGTTGCATGTTCTCCATCTGTTCCAGAATCTGCATTTGCTGCTCGGGCGACAACTGTGCGAAAAGTGCGGCAGCTTGTTCCGGACTAAGCTGGGTAGCCGCAGGAGTCGCGTCGGCCGTCTGGCCGGAATTGGCACTTTCTCGGCTGTTTGGATTGGCTGCGGGCTGCGGAATCGTAGCCTCGGAGCCGAGCTTCAATTTCAAGGCGTTTGAATGCGAATCAAATGCTTCACTGCAGCCGCTGCGCTGGCCTCCCGTCGCAATGCCCGGCAGCCCACAGATGCCATAGCCGCTACCGGCACTGTCCCCCGACTTCAATGAGAGGTGCGGCAGTCCTTCGAGCTTAAGCGAGTGTTCTAGCCGGCCGATCATCGCGTTCAGCTTCGCAACTTCCTCCAGCCGGTGCTGCCGCTCGGCCTCCTGCTGCTGCAACTCGAGCTGTCGCCGCGCCGCCTCCTCGAAGGCTTTCTTCTGCTCTGCGCGGCGGTTTGCATTGGTCATCATCTGATTCAGCCACAGTCCGAAAGCGACCCCGGCATTGCCGTATGAGCTCACCGTATTACTACCCGAAGACGTATTACTGTTGCGGTTCGGATTGCAGGGACTGAGTGACAGATCCGCCAGACTCGTATACTCTTTGCCATCGATACCGCAAAAGTACGTATGCATCGAAGTCTGGGCGGCCGCAGCACTCGACAGGACCGCTAGCATCGCAACCGTAACAAATAGAGATATGACTTTCATTGTGATCCCCTTCACGTAGTCAAAAAGTTCTCGAAGAGATGATCTTCCATCCCGACCTTCCACTACTATTTAGCCATGTCTTCCCCGTCTTCCGGATCATGGGGGCGTTGGCTTTGTCCTTCACTCTTTGGCCTTCTCTTCCCAAATTATGATCTGCTCCCGAGCATCTTTGGCATCGGGGCTGTTCGGCTCCAGCATGAGGTAATGCTTCATATAAACGGCAGCGGCGGAATAGATGTGATTTTCGCCTGCGATCAGCGCCGCATTATACCAGCCTTGAGGCCACCACGGAAAAGCCGCCAATCCTTCTTCATAATACTGCAGGGCCGCGGACGCGTTTTTCTCGCCTATCGCGTTTTCGGCCAGCACTCGATAACGCTCGGCAGTCTGCGACAACGGCGGCTTCTGCGCCGTTGTCCGCCATTGGTCAGCCAATGGCTGGAACCATTTTTCATCGTCAAAGACACTGCAAACGAGCTTCAAGTCAGTAGTTCGTTTTTTCCAATTACTGTCGTAGAACTTGACCTTGACCGTGTCTCCCGGGAAGCGCTGACCCGCGAGACTGCCTAGCCAATCCAGCGTTGCCTTTCTGCCTTCGACTTCTACGATGAAATCCCCAGTCGCAAGACCTGCAGCCACAGCATTGCCTGCGCTCGTTGTGACGAGGAGGCCAAACTTGGGCGCCTCTTTACCTGCTATTCCAAAACTGGCACCGCCGTAGTAGCATTCGCCAGCCGAAAATGGATTTGCAGCGATCAACTTTACGGTGATCAGCCGGGTCGGCATCCTTCCAGTGACCACACCAAGTGTGACTGTGTCACCCGGCTGATGCGCTAAGACAGCGTCTACAAGAGCTTGCGGTGCAAGCACACGTACGCCATCAATCGAAACAATGCGGTCCCCGCGATGAATGCCGGCGGCGGGAACGAGGCTGTCCTCAGAAAAGCTTACAATCAACGCTCCGGAGTGAGCTGCATCTGCTCGCCCCATCAAGATGCCTAGAGCGCCGCGTGCCGTGCTCGGGGATGGACTCGATGCGTTAACTGTGGCTTGTAGACCTTGGCGCGCTCCAGCTGCCGTAGAACCGATTGGACACAAGACGGCCAAGAGAACTACTCGCGACATGAAAGTCTGGAAGCGCTGAGAAGAGTGATGCATCCTGCGTTAATCCTCCCGCTTCGGACCAGCGACCTAAGAACGCATTGAATGGGTTGTAATTATTGTCATTCAATCAGCGGTCGTCAAGCAGTATCTCCGAACGTCACAGATGTGAACGTGGTCAGCGGGTGCATTAAGTCGACGACTCAGGCCGAGGAAATCGAACAGCGGCAAGCGTCTCGACTTGCTTATCGAGGGGACGGCGGCGCTTGGGACTGCCGCAGTAAACAATTTGCACTCGGCACTATTCTAGAATGTCCAGCTTAAACCGCTTTTTCATTTTCATGCTTACCGCGCCCAATATCGTGCGGATGGATTTGACCGTGCGCCTTCCCGGCCTATTACTTTTCCCAGATCAGCAGGGTGGACGCGCAACTGCAGCACTGTTACCTGTTCCCCGTCGACCGTGGTTACCTGGACTTCCTCGGGATGATCAACGAGCGCTTTCGCGATCGCCTCGACTAGCTCCTTCATCGTGTGCCCTCCACTGAATCGGTACTACCAGCAGGAACTTGAAAAGGGGAGATCTGGCGCGTAGGGTACTACAATATCGTTGACCGCCGGGGGCTCCCTTAGTCGAAAAAGGTCGGACGGTCCCGAAGCGATCAAATCTCACTGCGGGCAGTGAATCGAGCAGTGAAAATCAGTTATGAATACGAAGCTCAAAACGACTAAAAAGGCGGGCGCACTTCGCAAGCTGAGCCAGCGTCTCTTCGTGTACGAAAAGATTTTCGGATCGAACGACAAAGAGGCTGCGCTTGCGGCCGGCTACTCGCTGAGCGTCGCCGAAAACACGAAACAGAAGATTTGGCGAAGCCTGGCGTCAGGAGAGAGTTTCAACGATTGAAGGAACAATTTCTCGTGCATGAAAAGAGCTCGCTGGTCCACATGAATACGGTTTTGTCGGTCCTTAGGGATTGAAATGAATGAGAATGCGACAACTGCCATCTATCTCGCAGGGCACGGCACCAAGACTAGACCCCGTCTTATTGAGTTGCAGCATCACCGAATCATGAGATATCGCCGTGCTTTTGTTAAGCGCTACGAAGTAGCTCATTCAGCTCCCAACGTTTTCATGGACCTTCAACTGCCACGATTCGGGATGGGACAAGTTGACTTGGATGATGTCCCTGGATTCACGAAACTACTCCAGGAAGTTCAGAAGAAGCGATATGAGATTGTCTACATCGACTTGGACGAAGTAACTCCGGGGCTCACACCGGACTACGAGTCCGCTTTTGTTCGTTCCCTACTCGAGAATGCAGGAGCAACCGTCCTAAATGCATTTAGTGATGACAGCGACGCTTTTAAGCAGGCCCTACGAGATCGATGTGGAGAACGAGCGAGAGATTACGAGGTCACTGACAGTTCAGATTTCGTCTGTTTCTTTCCGTCTCTGACAAGTGAGATTACAGCGTCTGCGCTTCGTAGAGAACTTCAGGATGCCGCCTCTCTTCAATCAGAACAACTTCAACGTATATATGAGCGCATAGACGATCTTAAAAGACAAAGGCCATATTCAGGCGGTACAACGCCTTTTATCGAGGATCGTTTGAGCGCGGAGTGGAGGAAGCTGAAGTAGAAAATCGTCGGTCGCACGCGGAACAGCCCAACACAAAACCGTGAGATACTTTTCCTGTGGATCAAATGCTGGGGATTAGTCGAGTAGCAAAGCATTCCCCAGGTGTATGCTTTGTGGAGCAAAATGGGCAAAAATTTGGCTACAGAACGTGAAATCGCAGAAAGATCGGAGAAGCTAAGTCAGTGGCTCAACCGCGCGCTTCGCAAGATGGCGATGCAACCATGCTCGGCGCGTGACCGTCGCACATGGGCAGACGCGATGGCACTAGCGCTCTTTCGCAAGGCGATTAGAGGAGACGTCGATGCAGCTCGGGAAATCGCCGATCGCGTCGAAGGTCCGGTGCAGCAACAAGGTCCAATGCTGAGAAAAAGAAAGCGCTGAGAACAACGTGGAAACAACGGGGAAAAAGCCCGGCGGTATAACTGGTAAAGGCTTCAGGCCGGGGCAGAGCGGTAATCCGGGCGGCCGTCCGAAGAAAACTCGCCTGAGCGATGCGACTCGCGAGTGGTTAGAAGAGATTGATCCAAAAACTGGCAAGACCAACGCGCAGATCGTCGCTGAGGCTCAAGGGGAATCGGCGAAAAAGGGCAACACAGCGGCTTACAACGCGATCGCTGATCGTACGGAAGGTAAAGCGCGTCAGGCTTTTGAACTCAGCGGGCCGGATGGCGCCGACATTCCGGTCGATCTGAAACTGATTGATGAAGAAATTGCAGAGTTACTCTTGGGAGCAGGACTTACGAACCTTCGAAAGGTTGCTCGCAAAAAACAGGCGACTCATTCGCCTCCCGCAGAATCCTCTCGTGCTCCGCAATAGTAATTAGAACCTGCAAAAAGCCCGCGTAGCATCGCAGTTTCCTCGCGGTGTCTCCGAGATTCAGGACGGACTCTTGTTTCATTCCCTGCCGATCACAGTATCGTGCAATCGATGCCGGCAGATCGTAGCCGACCAAAACTTTCTGCATTTCATCTAGCCGATTGGCGAGAGATCGAACATCACGCTCGAGCGCGCCGAATTCCTTGATACGTGGATCCGTGTTTTTACGTGGAGCTGAAACGAGCGCTTGCCTGGCGGCCATTTCGAAGCAGAGAATACCATAAGGCAAGAGACTGGTGGGAACAGGTTTCGCGCGTTGACAAGTAGCCAGGCTATATCTAGGATCCGATGAAATGACCAATACCGATTGGAAAATCGTCGTGGGCGCCGTATGGTCTGTGGCGTTGCTTTTCATCGGGCCATGGGTGAGCCACCTTTATGAGAAGCGCGGAAAGCTGATCTCCTACTTTGGGCATGTATCATCATTCCGCACCACGCCGCCAGGTGGTGCGCCAATCGTAGTGAACGCGCATTCGGTCATCCTCTACAATGCAGGTCGGAAAGCTGCTACCAACGTCCGACTGCGCCACCTTGTTCTTCCGGATTTTACAATCTTCCCAGGAGTTCTCTACAGCGTCGAAAATCTTCCAACTGGCGAAAGGGAGATCGTCATTCCCACGCTTGTGCCGAAAGAACAAATTACCGTCTCGTATCTGTATTTCCCGCCTGTGACCTACGAACAGGTCAATGCGGGGATCAGGTTCGACGAGGGGTTCGCGCAGGCAATCCCAGTGCTCCTTCAACGCCGGTATCCGAAGTGGTTTAACTTTCTTGTCGGCTCATTGATGCTGATTGGCGTTCTGACCGTCCTCCACATCGTTTACCACTTGGTGCTGACACGGGCACTCTCCAGTCATTACTATGGGAAATGAGCCGATGAGCCTTGGTTAGATAGTACCCAGAATCTTGACTTCTACTTTTTGGACCTAAGCTAGTTCAAAAACATCTGTTTTCGGAACCCGAAGAACGACATATTTGCCTTACTGATTCTTCTCGACTTACGGCACCGCGAGAGAAGGGGTTTTCGGAACCCCCGTCAAAGTGATCCACACCATTTCTCGAACGCTCCGCCTCGTCGCTTTCTCAGATTGAGGCCCTCATGCGCCACGTTAGGTACCACTCCCATCCTAAGTCGGCTGGTTTCCCATCGCACTAGTTGCCACTGATAAGGACGATTTGGAAATGTTCAAAGAAGATAGTGTCAAGTGGCAGAAGGCAATGACTCCTGAGAAAGAAAAAGAGAAATCGGCGGGAGCCTAGCCGAGTCGAGTTAGCCTTGAATTTAGTCCTCTACATTTTGGAAACGGTTCCTGTTTTGTCCTGCTCCGCGCGACACCAGTCTTCAACCAGCCCAGGCCACATGCGGGAATTGTACTTCAGGTCGCGGTCACTTCGGCGGGATCGAATTGCGCCGATGCCGTGCCTACTTCTTGGTTGCGTTCTTGCTCGCGAGTGCTGTTAAGTTTTTAACGTACAGCTTGGCATCTTCAGTGCCAATGGTGAGATGACGAAAAAGATATTCGAAAACAAATTTGACCTTGTCGAAAACCACCAGACACTCATCCTCCGTCTTGGAGTGAAGCCCCTCGCTTGTGAAGTCGTGCAGCACATCAAAGGGATTGTGTCCATCAGGTTTAAGGTGGCCCGGAAGTATCGAGGACGCAAACTCAACTTTATCTTCAAATCTTCGACTCTCACGAACCTTTGCGACATCGGCTAGTTTTTCAGCAGGAACGCCTGAGGCCCTTGCCGTTTCAACAACCAAGTCCAGCAATGCGTCCATACGATTATGGACAACTCGCCTCAAGTAGGATACCGCTCCTACTCCGAACGAGAAGTTTCGACTGGTCAGGGCCTTCTTATAAAAGTCACGATCCTCTGTTTCGAGTTTCAAGTTTGCAGGCGGATCGAATGATAGCGCCGGATACTGACCTGCTTTAAAAAATTCCCCGCCGCCGCTTTTCGCCTCGGTCCAAGAGAAGAAATAGCTGATCCGCGACTGACCGCAATTCTTGCAACGGTATATCGTGGTGTTTAAAGAGCCAGTCGGGTACACCTTGCTATTTATGCCACTCCATCGCTGTTCTTTGGAGCACTTCGGGCAGAGTAAAACTATTTCTTCAGGTAATAGGAAATACGAGTTCGCCGTATAAAGGCCGCGCTCATCTGTGTTTAGCAGCAAGCTCCCGTCGTAACGGAAACGTCGATACAGCGGCCAGGACTGTAGAATCACGGCGATCACTTCTCGGGCGTCTTGGGGGTTTGGATTCTGAACCATGTCATTGCTTCGGGTTTCGCCGCCGCCACTCTTGACGCGCTTCCTTTAACTGAATGACAAAAGCTTGTCGCGGCGGGCGGATATGCGGGGTACTTGCCGCACAAGCGTAAGACACTTAGAGATTTCGCAGTGCTCCCTCTGCTTGACGCACGATTGAACTGGTTAACTCGGCGGTCTTGTCGCTGCTACCGAAAAATGTGTCTGCGTATGTGGGAAAGAGAAGCACCACGCTGTAGGTTTCCTTGGCTTCCGTCTTGTATCCTGCTTTGCTTAACATCTCGCCCATTAGCAGCAAAACTTCGGGGTTCACGTAACAAGCCCACGCCTTTAGATACGTAGAAACACGCGCCTTCCAGTTTTCCGGTAGTTCTGACCTATCCGAGAATTTCCAGCCCTGACCGGCCAAGTCTTCCAGTGCTTGTGCGGTCTGCATTCGGCTCTGCTGCTTCGCGGTGGAAGACTGCTGTTCCGCCCATCACGTCATTAGCGATTTGCTGAAAGGCGCGTAAACTCGCGTCAATGGCGTTGGCCTCCTCGCGTGTATATTCTAGCGAGGCGTTCTGCCAACCTTGTAGCTGCAAACTGTCAACGACCTTTTGTGTGAGTCGGACACCAGCGTCCATGTAAGGCTGATCCGATATTTTCATTAATATGGCTGCCCAACTCTAACATATGCGTGAAGGTACTGAATCAGCTATCATACGCCGTGAGTTTGGGACTGATATTCCAGCGCTCGTGAGGATATAAAGTCCTTATGTCCGAAATCTACCTGACCCTAGTACGCGACCGTAAAGAGTGTCGCCTCTGCGAACCTCTTGGTCTGACCAATCCGGCTGTGTGCGGCGATGGACTCTATGATTCCGATCACATTGGTCCCTGGTCAAAGTGGCATGGAAACCTAAATGCCGAACTGATGGTAGTCGGACAAGATTGGGGTGACACGACAGCCTACATCGGGCATCGCGGAATTGAAGACCCGCAGAATGCGACTAATAAAGTTCTAGTTGGTCTAGTGCGTTCGGTCGGCCTGGACATGGATGCAGTATTCTTAACGAATGCGGTCCTTTGCTTGAAAGAAGGTGGTTGTCAAGCACCTGTGAATAAGGAGTGGTTCCGAAACTGTGGCGAGCGGTTTTTAAAGCCAACCATCGAAATTGTTAAACCCAGAGTTCTCGTTACGCTCGGCGAGCATGCATATCGATCCGTGGCCTTGCTTTTCGGAGTTTTGCCCGCTTTATTCAACCAGGCGGTCAACTATCCGAAAGGGTTCATGCTGCCCCAAGGCACCTTGTTCTTTCCCATGTACCACTGTGGGGCGCGAATCCTGAATACATATCGGAATCTTGATAAACAAAAAGAAGACTGGCTACGGGTCAAACGGGCATTGCAACACAGTCCTACATGAAACTCTTGCGTCTCTTGAATGCGTTGACATCTGCCGCGTCAAGCTCAAACCATTCTCCGTTTTTTCGTTTCGCCGCAAAGCGATTGTGCCAGTAGGTTTCAATGCCGATTGGGTCATCCGTGCTGATGACGTGGACAGTTTTCAGCGGATCAGGAAGCTGTATCCCAAGCTCATACTTTCTTCGCCCGGCTGAGTTGGTCCTACCAATCTTGTAGGACCTTCCAGATTTCATCAGGTAGACAAAGCCCATTTCTCCGTCGGAAGGGTCAACCGTTTCTGAATCGTGATTGACATGCGAAACGTAACCCTCACACAGGAGCACAATATCTTCGTATCCTTCACGATTCTGGCAGTACTCCTTCACACTTTTCACAAGCTCTGCCTTTGAACCGAACTTCGCAAAGGTTTTGGCGTTTGGAAAAGTAGAATCACGTCTGGTCTTGTAGAGAAAATCACCCCTGACCGGAAGTTTTTTCAGTTCTCGCGCCAGTGCAATGAATTTTTCAAAAACAAACGATTCATCATAAGCAGTATTCATTTGGTTTGGAGTGCAGCCAGCTTCGCGTAGAGCATCGCTCCATCTTGCCCAGTGCGTACCCAGCCAATCCGCTTCCCTGATGCCTGTCTCTTTGACGAACTTGCGCCAACCTAGGGGCACGCCGCCGTTGGCTTGGGCGGTTCTCTTGATTTCTTGGAGGATGTGTTCCTTGTTCATCTTGAAGGATTATATCAAGAATAGACTATGGCGCTGATGTGCCTAAACAGAGCCGCTTTTGGTTCGCTGGGGATTGTACTTCAGGTTGCGGTCTTTGGGCGGGATCGGCTTCCGTCGTCGCCACTCTTGCCGCGCCTATCGCAACTGAATGACGAAGCCTTCTCTCGTATTTTGTGGTAAGTATCTGAGTTAAGGGGCCTCCGATGAGGTGTCTTTTCAAATTGCTGCTTTGCTCGACGTTGACGGCTTCGGCTTCTGGGCAAACGGCGCATGACTACTTCAACGAACTGAAAGCCGCGAACACTTTCAATCATTATAAGGATGAGTACGTCTGCTTCCGTGACGACGATTTCCCCACATTTGCGATCATTGCCAAGGGGAGCGATGTACTTGACATGATGAAGAAGAACGGAAAAACAAGACTGAAGATGATGTTGCCAGCGAGGGATAGTCTGTTTGTAAAGACCTATTACAAAGGTGTTGGAAGCGAAGACTACCTCTACGAGCCTGTTAAGAAAGACATACCTGATGAGATCAACAAGGATTACAGCTTAGAGTTCAAGGGGCCGATGCCTGGCAAGATGGTTTACTCAATCAATTGGGCGACAGGCCGCTATCTACTTCGCGTGTTCATGTTTCAGAAGAGTAGGACGATTCCTGCCGATGAAGGGGCCGGGAAATGCGAACTGATTCATCTGGGAAAAATCGTGAATTGAAAATGATGAAGCGGCCCCGATGCCACGTGACTTCCTAACGCTGGCTATTTAGTTGGCATCCTTCATCTCTTCGATTTCTAAAATACCCCCAGGGCCATCGAAAGCAGCCCGGCCCAACTGTCTTTTCGTTTTTAAAGAAATGACCGGGGTGCCAACCCAATACGCCTTCCGGCTCCGCGCGACCACCGGATTTTAGCCCGGCATGCTTTGTTGTTTACGACAAATAAAACTCGTGTAAGAGTGAGGCAGGAGCATCACATGCGCAGAACTCTTTCGTGGATTTTCTGTTTCGTTCTCTTTCTCTTCCCACACAAAACAGTGTGCGGACAATCAGCAAATCAAGCGACAAGTCAGGCACCTACGCTAGCAGAGCCGAATCCGTTCCTGCGTGCGCTAAACAACGGGACTTGGTGGAACAGCACCCCAGCACAACAGAAGCGGGATTTTGTCGATGGGTACGTTGCGGCGATGGCTACTGTTCGCCGAAACTTGCTTGCTATCTTCAATATCGATAAGAAACAGCTTGTGGCTGGCGACCCTCAGTTTAATGCTCGCACGGATGCTCTTCTAAACCTGACGGGACTCGCTGAACACTACGACTATGACGTAGGTCTGACCAAGCTAGAAACTGGCGTGGATGATTTCTACAAAGACCCACGGAATACACGCATTAGGATAGAACTTGCGCTGCAATATGTGCGGGACACCCTGAACGGTAAGAATGCACCGAGGGATTTAGAGAAGCAGTTGAACGAATGGCGCGAGATTGTGACCAAGTAAGCTTTGGCGCGTCCAGTTCACGGCGGTTTGAGTCCGGCGCGTGATAGAATCCGGCTTGACATGGCGGATAAATCCTCAATCCTTCAAGCAGCGCAGAACGAATTGAAGCGCCATAATTGGGACACGTTCGTTGAGAACCCGCCTTCGATTGCCCAAGGCGGTCGCGGCGTTGTTGTGCCCGGCTGCGCTGTCTGCAAGAAAAGGATCAATACCACCAGTCAGTTTGTTGAGCACTTGGCAAACGATGTCCTGCCGGGGATCATATCGCGAGCAACCCAAGATCAATAATTCTTCGCGTCACGTACACTTGCCTAAGGTTGGGGTTTGATTCTGGGAAGTTGACTGAGAAGAACGCCGCGATACATCAAGCGAGTCTGCTAACTATTTAAGTAGCATACCCTTGAACTATTATATACATATGGTGTATCGCAGTAGAGGTCAACTGCTGCCACGGGAGTTTCGCAAAAAGGAATCACCAAAGCACTCCGATTCCTGGGGGCACAGAATATTCCATTTATAGGCCCGGTCCAGAGCCGTAGAGGTCACCATGTCGTTCTCGTCGGAAGCTTTCTTTTACTGGAAGCCGAACTCATAGAACTGCTTGAGAAGGGCGAACTAAACAGCGATGGCATTCTGAAGATGGGAATTCGTAGCGGGCAAATGCGAGATTAGTCAGCGCTCCCTAAGTGTTTATTGAAAAGGTTAAATGGGCGGGAAAAACTTCTCCCAGCGTTCTTTGTTGATGATGCGGGTTCCATCACTAGCGTTAGTGTTCTTCAATCGGTCGATGAGCTGATTCCAGTTATCCTGCACTGCTGACTCTTCGGCGTCGTCGTTGACTGCCTTCACGCTGATTTCGATTTCACTGAGTTTATAAAGATACTCTTGAATATGCGTCCCTAGCGGCAGTGATTTAAGCAGTTTTCTTAGAGCGGGCCATCCCTCGTCGAGAATCCGTTTTGATTCCATAATTCAGGATACTCGCAAGCACAGGATTACGGTACAGGTTATTTCACGCTAGTTTTAACTCGTGTGGATTAGCGCAAGCAAATCCGAGTCAATGATTCGTTCAAGTGCATTCCTTAGGTTGGATTCAGTAGTTTTACTGAACGACGTAGAGGTGTGGCCGTGACCCGAGCACACGATGAAATTCACAGACTTGACGATCAAACAAGTGTTGTCCATTGCATGTCCTACTTGCGGAGCCGCAATCGGACAGGGCTGCGTTCGGAATTCAGGCGGCGAACTGCGGGTTGAACCGCACAATGGCGGGCTAGTCTTGGTCGCGAAACCGGAAATGTGACCGATCCGGATCATCCGGGGAAGGCTAACTGTTGGGTTCAAATAACCCTTTCCCGAATTTTGGAACCACCTAGCGAGAGACGGTATAGCGTCCCCACTCCTACCCCTAATTCGGCAGCAATTTTCTTCCATCCGAGCCCCTGTGAGCGCAGGGATGCAACTCTTGAGGCATCCACCACTGACCGAGGTCGGCCGAGCCTCTTTCCTTTAGCAACCGCGTTCCGCAACCCCGCGCGGACACGTTCGACGATGAGACTCCGCTCGAGTTCCGCTACGGAAGCTAAGACAGTAAAGACCATCTTTCCAGTTGGCGTGCTCGTGTCAATCGATTCGCCCAACGACACGAAGCCGATGCCGAGCGCGTTGAACGTCTCCAAGGCTCTGAGCAAATGTGAAACAGACCGAGCGAATCTATCAAAGCGCCAGCAGCAAACGACATCAAACCGGCGTTTGTGGGCATCGGCCATCATCCGGTTCAGCTCTGGTCGGGAGTCTTTCGCGCCGCTCACTCCTACGTCTACGTAGGAATCCGCAACCCGCCAACCCCGTGCCTGGGCAAATTGCTCAAGCTCCCGAGTCTGAAGCATCACGTCTTGGCCGTGGTTTGTGGTGCTAACTCTCGCGTAGACAGCCACGCGTATATTCGGGATAGACTCTGTGTAGCCACGTTGCACCTCCATTGTGCAATTCGGTTAGGGACGCGTTGATGTTAAGAGCACCGACGCGTCCCGTTGAGTTTTCTAACTGCGCTTTTCTCCCCGACCCTTGTATGGGTTCTGTTTCATCCAACGTCGGATACCAGCCAGATCGTGACCTGTCCAAAATCGGACTTGAAAACTTACGCCGTCCCCGGCGCGGAGTACCTTCGAAGGGTTCATCCTCTTCGCCTTCATCCAGCGATACAGCGTGTCGCGAGATATACCAAGCTCATTCGCTGCTTGAACTGTGGTATACAGCTTCATACTCACATCTTAAGACGCCGTGTATTGAGTCGTCAACGATAAATTAAAATTATTTCAGTAACGCTCTCTGACGATGCTCGTTAGGTTCGAATCAAGGCGGGAATGGCTTTCATGGAACATCGTAGCGAGATGCGACAAAATCGGTCAAAGCACGCGCTTTTCGCGACTACGGGCCATGCAATTCAAGTTCGAGGCTGAGTGTCCAGCGTCACGCGAGACACCGCATACCTAGAAACCGTGTGGTCGTCGTCTACATCATCAATACCTTCGAAAGCCTCCATACTCTGATTCTTCCGTCAATTCGATCACCTGAGCCCCCCCCCCCGGGCCCGATTTCTCCGTGAACAATTCTTCTTGGAGCTTCCCAGATGAATTAAGATTCCTAAAGCGTCGTGGGAGGTTTATGAATGGAGCCTACCCTTGCTCCAAAACAAGAGAACTTAAGTCTCGACGAACGGATACGGCAGCATCCAGCCGCGGCGAAGACCTTGGAGAAGCTCGTCAAGGTTGGCTGTGATCGTGCTGATTTGTTGCGTCTCCTCGCAGCCCGAGCTCCAACAGTTCGGCAGTGGTCGCATCTGCAAAAGGGAGTCGTGACCGAACCCGCGCAATTGCGTACATTGGCGCGCAAACTGGAGGCAACCGCGCAAGCAGTAGAGTCGATTGCGGTCGAAACTCTTTTTGGGCCGGTTTTTGATCTGAAAGTAAATCCGAGGAAAATTGTGGAAGATGTGCGAGTCCTTGCCTCAAGTCTACGCCATCTCGCAAGCAGCCGGGAGGTCCGACTAGTTCGCAAGGCGTTCTCGTATCGGCAGATGGGCAACCGATTACCCATTGTTCTTCTCTGCAATTACGTCAAATTTAAGACCGGAAAACCTCGGTTCAGAGAGATCGCGGAACTCCTGTCGGCTGCGAGCCAGAACAGTGTAGCGGAGGATGTCGTTAGACATCGGGCGGATCGTGCTGTTGAAAAGCTCACCTTGAATGGTAAATTTCCACAACTCATCGATGCATTCCTAGCTTTGATAATCCCCGGTCATAGCCAGTTTAGGACGTGAACAGTTTTAAAAATAGTTTTGTTCACGTCCTCGCGCCCTGCACACAGGTAGGGGAAACTGTGCGCATGAGAACGCACTTAGATAGACTCGCGGTTTCAATCCGCGAGGCGGCATTGCTACTTGGCATTTCGCCCCGCAGTGTCCAGAAGTACTTATCTGCTAAAGTGCTTCCAGCTCGCAAGATTGGGCGGCGCACGGTAATTCCCATCAGCGATTTAGAAGCATTCATCCGGAAAGACCAATCCTCTACCTGCGTGGACCCGGGCGGTTCGAATCGTGGCTGAACTAGGTATAACAGTCACAAACGCGGACTCATTCGGGAAGAGTCTGCCGCACAATGCGGAGGCCGAACGTAATATGCTCGGTGCCGTGTTGGTGGACAACGCACACCTTCGGGTGGTCGAGTCGACCGTGAGTGCTGCCGATTTTTTCTTGGCCCCATACCGCCATATCTTCAGAGCAATGCAAATGCTTGCCTCTGGAGGGCAGTTAATCGATCATGTCACGCTCTCCGACGCCCTCCGGGACGATCCGATCATACGCAATGCAGGGGGAGCTGCCTTTATCTCCGCTCTCGCGGATGGAATGCCTAGACTCGCTCCCGTACGCCAGTGGGCGCGCATTGTGCACGATGCATCTGTTCTCCGAACCGTGGCTCATGTCGGACAGACGATTATGGACGATGCCCTAGAGTCCAACGCCAAAGCTCCAGAAGTCGTAGAACGAATGCAGAACCGTGTAGGGTCGTTGGGTACTCTAAGCGCCGGTTATATTGCCGGCGTGCTGGCCTCAGAGGTTCAGATCGAACGCGTTGAATGGGTTTGGGATGCCCGTATCCCTTTGGGGAAAATAACAGTTTTGGACGGTGATCCCGGGCTGGGAAAATCCGCGCTCACCATCGATCTTGCAGCACGCATATCGACAGGCCGTTCGATGCCAGACGACACCCGTGGTATCGAAGGCGGCGTACTTATCATGAACGCGGAAGACGGAGAGGCGGACACGATTGTCCCGCGCCTCGCAGCTATGGGTGCAAACCTTGATCGAGTCCGAATTCTCAAAACGATTACCGATTCTTCCGGCGAGCGACAGCCAGCAATCCCCGGAGATTTGGCAACTATAGAACGCGCGGCTGTGTCGGTTGATGCGCGATTTATCGTTATTGACCCACTCATGGCGTTCCTAAGCGGAGCTACAAATTCGTTCAGAGACCAGGACATACGGAGAGCATTGGCCCCTCTAGCAACGATGGCGGAGCGCATCAAGGCCGCAGTACTGACTGTCCGTCATCTAAACAAGGCACTGGATGGAAATCCCCTTTATCGCGGAGGGGGCAGCATCGGAATCATCGGCGCGGCACGAAGTGGGCTGCTAGTGGCCCGCGACCCTGATGACGAGAACGGCGAGGTCCGAGTCTTGGCTGTGACCAAGACCAATCTCGGGCCGTGCCCATCTTCTCTTCGTTATTCCATAACGCCGGAACGGGGCTCAATAAGAGTGCATTGGGGTGGGGAATCTAGACACCGCGCGTCTGCTCTCCTCGCGCTGCCAGAAGACAGCGAGGCGCGGAACGCCGTCGAGGAAGCGGAGCTATTCCTTAGAACGATCCTCGCGGATGGCCCGTTGGCAGCAAACGAAGTCAGTCGTGTGGCTAAATCGTCCGGTTTTGCCCGCCGGACGCTTGAGCGAGCGAAGAAATTACTGGGGGCGAGGGCACGACGCAGTGGCTATGGGACCGGCAGTGAGTGGGTCTGGGAGTTACCGAAGAACGCCAACGATGACCATACCTCGGACTTGGCAGTCTTCGGTCAAGCCAATGGATCATCCTGAGTTGATTTAAAGGGTTACCGAAGAACGCCAAATCAGAAGAGACGTGGCCTTTGCAAAACAGTGGCGCTCTTCAGAAACCAGGTGACCGTTAAAACCAACCATACTGAATAGGGGTTTAGGCGGCCAAGCTAAATGAGTAAGCTGAGTCAACGACAGAGCAAATTTCTCGAAGAATTGCCACGCTCCAAGTCTGTGTCAGAAGCGGCCCGACGTGCCGGTTACAGCCCAAAATACGCAGGCCAGGCGGGCTATTTGGCGCTAAAGAGGATCGCAGAAAAGGCTCCCGATCTACTGGACGATATGGAAAAGTCTTTAATGGAACTGATAGAAAAAAGTATAAAACCGGGCCTCGATGCGAAAAAGACAGTTTATTTCAAGTATCGCGGCAAGATAACAGACCAACGCGAAGTCCCCGATTGGACGACTCGATTAGAAACACTGGATATGGTCTTTCGAATTCTTGGAGCGTATCGCGAGGACTAGATACTGACTATAAGTTCGAAAACACCATCAAGATTCGAAGGGATTACCTTGGAGCAGATGGCGCTTAAGCGGATGAACTAAGTATGCGTCCAACAGTAAGTTTCGCCACTCTAGATCAATCGGTAGATTTTCATAACATCCTCACGCCTGAAGAGTTGGCAGCGAGGTTAAAGGTTCCGAAGAGTTGGATTTTTGAAAAGACCCGTTCCCGTTGTTTAGACCCTATCCCCCATTACCGAATCGGGCGGTACGTTCGCTTCAACTGGACACGCATCGTAGAATGGCTTGCGACTACGGAGGAAGGTGATGCAAAAAGGCCAAGTCTTTCGTAAGGGTGCAAGCTGGTTCTTACGGTATCGGGACAGTGTGATGAAGAACGGCGTGCCCACGCGCGTGCGAATCTGCCGTCGGCTGGCGCCTTTTTGTGATCGATACCGGTCGAAAAAATCAGTCGAGTCACTGGCGCTCGAGATTCTGGGTCCAATCAACTCGGGCCGGGCCCAGGCGGAATCAACCATTTCTGTCGAAGAATGGATCACGAATTATTATTTGCCTTACGTTCGCGAACAGAAGCGGCCTTCGACTGCAAAGGGATACCGCGACATTTTCAAAAGGTATCTGAAGGGCAAATTCTTGAAGGGCAACGTTGACATATCGCTTCGTGATTTCCGCTGTGTGGAGGGAGATCGACTGCTCGCGGCTGTGGCCCACGAGTGGGACTTATCGCACACGACGTTGAAGCACGTAAAATCGTTCCTATCGGGTGTTTTCACCTTCGCGAAGAGGCAAGGAGCGCTGGATGGGATAAATCCAATGCGTGACGCAAGTATTCCGAGGGGCAAGCAAAGCAGAGACACCTACGCGTACAGTCTTGAGGAGATTCAGATAATGCTCGGCGCGACTCCTGAGCCGGCGCGAACTGTAATAGCCGTCGCTGCATTTACTGGCTTGAGGCATTCGGAGATTCGCGGACTGCAATGGCCGGACTTCGGAGGTGACGAAATCCGAGTTTCAAGAATCCTCTGGAATAGTCACGTCAGCGAGCCAAAGACGCGCGCGAGCGCAGCTCCTGTTCCCGTACTTCCCTTCTTGTGTCGAATGCTAGTGTTGTGTCCCTTAAGTAACTAATATAATTCTTGCGCGACTGTTTTCCCCTTAGGCATCTTCTATGGAGAATGGAGGTGCCTATGAACTTAGGA
>Ga0209117_1000178_pt1 | contig 38228 bp, 29 predicted proteins | sample BlaSpr_A8_OM2_M2_FD_187978 | JGI IMG/M metagenome (GOLD analysis project Ga0209117, IMG submission 187978) | Forest soil microbial communities from Thunder Bay, Ontario, Canada - Black Spruce, Ontario site 2_A8_OM2_M2 (SPAdes) (version 2) | ecosystem: Environmental > Terrestrial > Soil > Boreal... | reverse complement strand
CAACGTGTCCGCTGGGGAATTGCCGAGCGGCCATGATACGACGTACTTGAGCGTCGTGGACCGCGACGGAAACATGGTGTCCCTGATTCAGAGCAATTACGACTCGTTCGGCTCGGGCATCGTGGCGGCGGGAACGGGATTCGCGCTGCAAAATCGCGGTGGGTTGTTCAGCATGGATCCGAAGTCAGTCAATGCTCTGGCGGGACGAAAGCGTCCTTTACATACGATTATTCCGGCGTTTGCGCAGAGGGGGGATACGCGGATGTCGTTCGGGATCATGGGCGGGTGGAATCAGGCGCAGGCACACGCGCAGTTTATTTCGGATATAGCGGATTTTAAGATGAACATTCAAGCCGCGATGGAGGCGCCGCGGTTTGTGAAATACACGTTTACGGGATGTGATGTTTCGCTGGAGAACCGATTTTCGGCGGGAGCGCGAAAAGAGCTGACGGGCTGGGGACATAAGATCGAGGTGCTGGGTATGTATTCAAGCAAGGTGGGCGGCGGGCAGGTGGTATTGCGGGACTTTGCGGCGGGAGTGAACTATGGCGGGTCTGATCCCAGGAAGGATGGGGCGGCCGTTACGGAGTTACCGGAATAAAGCTACGGAATGCGTGCGAGTACCAAGGGTACTTGGTACGGCAAAACTATTCCCGTTGTGTCCCATGGAAAAGAATGAACCGGGAAGGTCCAAACCCGCGCTGTAAAACCAGCGCTTCAAGTGCTTAATTTCTAAGGGGATAGCGATAGTGGTGAGCGGAAATTCGCTGGCGAACTACGTGCAATGTGTCATCGTAGATTTCTATCTCGGAGACCATGGCATGCAATTCAGAAAAGTGGCGCACGTGTTCGGGCGAGTGGCGTTACTGGCGGGTATGGCGTTGAGCTGGGCAGCGGCGGGACGGGCGCAAACGGTGGCGGACGTTTCGGGGCGATATAACTGCATGCAGATGAAAATAGCGGGGAAGACAGTACCCTGTACGGTGACAACGCTGGATTTTAAGAATGATGGACGTTTTGAAGTACGGGGACGCGAAGGAAGCTATCTGGTCAGCGGCGAATGGGTGGAGCTGAATAACTCGATATTAAAATCGCGCGCGAAAATAGAGGCGGGGCACAAGATTGTGTTTCGCTATTACAGCAAGCGCGGACTGTGCGAAGTTACGTTTGAGCGGCGAGTGGCGGAGCTGGGCAAAAGAGCGCTGAGCTAAGCGCAGCGCGCCCTAAAGTTCTCAACGTTTAAAGACTGTGTTTGAATGTCCGGGCCAATTCCTAGTCGCGATATTTTCAACATTTGAGTACGTAGCTTTGACCTTGTTCCGGCCATTAAGAGCTATCAGCACAATCTTGTCGGATTCAATCGGAGAGTCGGCTCGCTGGCGTGTGACGTAATAAGTAAAAATGCGGTTTGTCTCGTTCTTCTTAAAGGTTTGATCTGAATCGGGAACTCCTACGATTGCCACAACGTGGTCGACCTTGTCACCCAAATTTATCGCGTTGACCCTCGTTCTAAAGCCATCCACAGCACTGGGCTCCATGGACCAAGGAGCGGTGAATACGCGTTCGGGCAAAGCAGGCTGATTAGCCGAAGAGCAAGCACTTGCGAAGATTATGAGCGCCAACGGTGCGAACAGCATGGCTTTGGATCTCATGCAGGCGCCCTTGAGAAATTACTTTTTGGCGCTGGCGGCCGTTTCTTCCATTCCCGGAGCGACGATGGGGTGGAGGAAAGGCATCATGGCGCGAAGTTTGGGGCCAAGCTGCTCGATGGAGTTTTTCTGCTCTCGTTTGCGGGTTGCCAGGAAATTGGGGCAGCCCTTTTCGTTTTCTTCGATCCACTTGGACGCGAAACTCCCGTCCTTGATTTCGGCCAATATTTTTTTCATTTCATCGCGGGTTTGCTGAGTGATGATGCGCGGGCCGGCGGAGTAGTCGCCGTGCTCCGCGGTATCGCTGACGGAGTAACGCATATAGCTGAGGCCGCCGCGGTAGATTAGGTCGACGATGAGCTTCAGCTCGTGCAGGCATTCGAAATAAGCGACCTCGGGTTGATAGCCCGCGGCGACTAAAGTTTCAAAGCCCGCTTTAATCAGTTCGCTGACGCCCCCGCAAAGAACGGCCTGTTCGCCAAACAGATCGGTTTCGGTTTCCTCTGTAAATGTGGTTTCAAGCACGCCTGCTCGGGTGGTGCCAAGGCCCTTGGCATACGAGAGCGCGAGAGCTTTGGCGTGACCGGTGGCGTCCTGCTCGACGGCCAAAAGCGCGGGAGTGCCGCCGCCTTCGGTAAAAACTTCACGAACGCGGTGGCCGGGAGCTTTGGGGGCGATCATCGAGACGTCGATGGTTTTGGGCGGCTTGATGGCGCCGAAACGGATATTGAAGCCGTGAGCGAACATGAGGGTCTTGCCGGGCTTGAGATGCGGCTCGATGGATTCGGTGTAGAGTTTTTTCTGGCGCGTGTCCGGAGCGAGGATCATGATGACGTCGGCCCACGCGGCAACTTCGGCGGGAGTGCCTACTGTGAGGCCTTCTTTTTCCGCTTTGGCGCGCGAGGCGCTGCCGGCGGGAAGCCCAACGCGAACTTCAACGCCGGAATCGCGCAGGTTCAGCGAGTGCGCGTGGCCTTGCGAGCCGTAGCCGATAATCCCGACCTTTTTTGCCTGGATGAGTGAAAGGTCCGCGTCGTTGTCGTAATACAGATTAGCCATGAGTTTCCTCTCGAAACTGCCGCGCGAATATTTTTAGGCGCTCGCGTGGACGCCGGAATAGTTTGCTGCGCAAGAATTTACGGTCAGCTACTTAAAATCTCAGGCTGCGGTAACAACCTGCTCGTCCACCGGTGGACGAAGCAGATCGCCGCCACGAGTCATGGCAATGCGTCCAGAGCGAGCCATTTCCAAGACTCCGAAAGGACGCAAGACTTCGAGCAGGCCATCGATCTTGTCCACGGTGCCGGAAATTTCGATGATAAGTGATTCGGGAGCGACGTCAATCACGCGGCCGCGAAAAACTTTGATGAGCTCCATAAGATGCGGGCGGTTGGCCTGGTCGGCAAGGACCTTGATGAGCGCAAGATCGCGTTCGAGCGAAGCGCGCTCGGTAATATTTTCGGCGAGGCGCACGTCGACAAGCTTTTCCAGACTGGATTCGAGGCGGTGCGCGCCTTTTTCGTCGGTGTGCGCGACGATGGTCATGCGAGCTATCGCTTCGTTTTCCGTGGGGCCCACGGTGAGCGAATCGATATTGATGGCCAGGCGTCGAGCGAGAGAAGCGACGCGATTCAGCACGCCTGGTTTGTTTTCGACATAAGCGACAATGGTCTGCATATTCGTAGTCTCCAGATAATTTCTTTATGGTTCGGTGGCGGTTTCCACCAGCGGACTGCTGGGGCGTCGAATCATGTCGCTCAGTGAAGCTCCCGCGGCAACCATGGGGTAGACGGAATCTTCCTGCTCGACGCGGAAGTCGAACAAAGTTGTTTCCTTGGAAGCTCGCGCGGCGCGAATGGCGGGCGCTACCTCGGCGCGGCTGGAAATGCGTTCACCACGAATGCCGAACGCATTGGCAAGCGCTGCAAAATCCGGCGCGACGAGCGGGGTGGCCACGTAGCGCTTATCATAGAAAAATTCCTGCCACTGGCGGACCATGCCGAGAAAGCCGTTGTTGATGATGGCGATATTGATTTTGATTTTTTCCTGAACGATGGTGGCCAGTTCGCACATGGTCATTTGGAAGCCGCCGTCGCCGACAACCACCCAAACGTCCGCTTCAGGGCGGGCGAATTTTGCGCCAATGGCAGCGGGCAACGCAAAACCCATGGTGCCGAGGCCGCCGGAAGTGATGAGCGAGCGCGGTTTTTCGTGGTGATAATACTGCGCTTCCCACATCTGATGCTGGCCGACGTCGGTGACCACGATGGCTTCGCCGTGAGTTTCCTTCCAAATATCGTTGATCACGTGCGCGGCATAGAGATGGCCGTTATCGGGCAGGGACTGAATGTCGCGCACCGCGGAATCGCCGCGAAGTTCTTTGATGTGCGCGAGCCAGTCACCGTGTTCGCGAACGTTGACCGCGGGAAGAAGCTTGGCAAGGGTTTCGCCGGCATCGCCGATCAGGGCAGAGTCGACAGGAACGTTTTTGTTAATTTCCGAGCGGTCGACTTCGATGTGAATTTTTCGCGCATTTTTTGCGTAGGTGCGTAGATCGCCGGTGACACGATCATCGAAGCGCATGCCGATGGCGATGAGCAGATCCGCTTCTTGAATGGCGGTGTTGACCCAGGCTTCGCCGTGCATGCCCATCATGCCGAGATTGAGCGGGTCGCTGGCAGGGAAGCAGCCGATTCCGAGCAAGGTCATAGCCACGGGGATGTTGGCGGTACGGACAAATTTATCGAACACGCGCATCGCGCCGGAAAGCATGATGCCGCGTCCGGCGAGAATGATGGGGCGCTTGGCGGAGTTGAGCAATGCCACGGCGCGATCGAATTCCGCTTGATCATAGTTCACGCGAGCGCGCTTGGGTGGAAGTTTGGGTGCAGCGGCGTCCCAATCGAATTCGGCGATGGCTTGTTGAGCGTCCTTGGTGATATCGATGAGCACTGGGCCTGGACGGCCGCTATTAGCGATGAGGAACGCTTCGCGAACCGCGCGCGCGATGTCTTCGGCGCGAGTGACGATCACGTTGTGCTTGGTGATCGGCATGGTGATGCCGGTGATGTCGATTTCCTGGAAGGCATCGGAGCCAAGGAGCTTGCTGCTAACTTGGCCGGTTATGCAGACGACGGGAGAAGAATCGAGCATGGCGGTGGCGATTCCGGTGACCATGTTGGTGGCGCCGGGGCCGCTGGTCGCCATGGCCACACCGACGCCGCCGCTGGCGCGCGCGTATCCATCGGCCATGTGGGTCGCGCCTTGTTCGTGGCGGACCAAAACGTGGTGCAGCTTGGAGCTGCCGAGAGCGTCGTAGACCGGAAGAATGGCGCCGCCGGGATATCCGAAAATGTCGTGCACGCCGAGTTTGGTCAGCGATTCACAAAGTATTTGTGCTCCAGTGAGCTTCATAGAGTCCTCGAACTTTGCCCGGAGAGGGCAGGTGAAGAAAAACTTGCAGGCACGGTGGTAACCGCGCCGAGCGAAGATGAAGAGACGAGCAAGGCGTATTTCGCCATGACGCCCCTGGTATAACGCGGGGCTGGAACTTTTACAGCGGCAAGGCGTTTTTTGATTTCAGCGTCGGTTAGATCGACGCTGAGGGTACGCTTCTCAAGATTAAAGATGATGGTGTCGCCATCGAGGAGAGCGGCTATGGGGCCACCGTTCACAGCTTCGGGAGCGACGTGACCGGCCATGAGTCCGTGGGTTGCGCCGGAAAACCGGCCGTCGGTGAGCAAGGCTACAGAATCGCCGAGACCAGCGCCGACGAGCGCAGCGGTGACGCCCAGCATTTCGCGCATGCCCGGCCCGCCCTTGGGTCCTTCGTAACGAATTACCACGACGTCGCCAGCTTTAATTTTTCCGCTTTCCACGTCAGCGAAGGCCGCTTCTTCACTGTTGAACACGCGCGCGGGACCGCGGAAATGCAGCGTGTCGTGTCCGGCGACTTTTATGACGCAACCTTCGGGGGCAAGATTACCCTTAAGAATGACGAGTCCGCCGGTTGCTTTTACTGGCGATTCGCTTTTGCGTACGACTTCCTGGCCGGGCGTTTCTTTTGCCGTGGACGCTTCTTGTTCGAGGGTGCGTCCGGTGACGGTGATGCAATCGCCTCGGAGCAAACCCGCATCAAGCATGCGCTTTGCGATGAGAGCAGTGCCGCCTGCTGCGTAAAGGTCGGTAGCAACAAATCGTCCTCCAGGTTTTAAGTCAGCAAGAATGGGAGTGCGAGAGCTGATGCGATCGAAATCGTCAATAGAAAGCGAAAGATTCGCTTCGTTAGCGATGGCCAGCAGGTGTAGAACAGCGTTGGTGGAACCGCCGGTGGCGGCCACGCCTGCAATCGCGTTTTCGATTGAGGCAGCGGTGATAATTTTAGAGGGCGTCAGGTCACGGCGAAGAAGATCGATGACTAATTTGCCAGCGAGTTCTCCGGCGTGCGCTTTGCCGGAGTCGGTGGCGGGAACGCCGGAGATGCCCATGGGAGCGAGCCCGAGGAATTCGCAGACGAGCGCCATGGTGTTGGCAGTGAACTGTCCGCCGCAGGCGCCGGAGCCGGGACACGCAGCGCATTCCAGTTCTTTCAATTTTTCGGCAGTCATGGTGCCGCGAGCGTGCGCGCCGACGGCTTCGAAAACGTCTTGAATGGTGACGGAGTGATCCTCGAAATGGCCCGGAGCGATAGAGCCGCCGTAAAGAATGAGGCCGGGAATATTCAGTCGAGCCAGCGCCATGGCGCCGCCGGGAATAGTTTTGTCGCAGCCGACAAGCACGATGAGGGCGTCGAGAAGATTGCCGCGCGTAACCAGCTCGATGGAATCGGCGATTACTTCGCGGCTGACGAGCGAAGCGCGCATGCCTTCGGTGCCCATGGTGATACCGTCGGAGATGGAGATAGTGTTAAATTCCAGCGGCGTGCCGCCAGCGGCGCGGATTCCGTCCTTGACGTGCACCGCGAGTTCGCGAAGGTGATAATTGCAAGGACCGATCTCGATCCAAGTGTTGGCAACGCCGATGAGCGGCTTGGCGAAGTCGTCATCGCCAAGGCCGGTGGCGCGTAACATGGCACGGGCAGGGGCGCGGCTTGGGCCGTCAATGAGGGCTTTGCTGCGAGGTTTGGGCAAACTATTGGTCACGGTGCAGCGGCCTCCACAAATCTGCGAAGTATTAGGATGAGCGCGAATGGCGAATTAGTCCAATCAATAGTTATGGTGATTTATATAAGAATATATTATGAAGGCGGCGGCCACTGTTAAGGGCACGTCTAACGATTCAACATGCGTGCGACGCAAACAATGTCATTGACTAAATTAATAAGCTCGCTGTGCGCGGTGATGATGGTCGTTTCCGGGAGCGCTGTGCCACCGCCGCAAACTTTGGCACGAACGCCTAGCGGCAGAATTATTCTGGCCGTTGATCCAGCGAAGAGCGAGGTTCACTGGAGCGTTGGAAGCACAATGCATACGGTGCACGGGACGTTTGTCATCTCGCGGGGGCTTATTCAGATTGAACCGGCGACAGGGAAGGCCAGCGGCGAGATCGTGGTGGATGCGAAGAGCGGCGAGAGCGGAAACGAATCCCGCGACAAAAAGATGCATCGGGAAGTTCTGGAGAGCGACAAGTTCACACAAATCGTGTTTCGGCCGGAGAGAATGGACGGAAAGCTTTTGCGGGACGCGCCATCGACGGTGCGTCTTCAAGGGGTATTCCTGCTGCATGGTCAGGAGCATGAAATGGACGCGCCGGTGGAGGCCAGGTTTGATGGCGAACGCTGGACGGGAACGACGCACTTCAGCGTGCCGTATATACAGTGGGGGCTGAAGAATCCGAGCAACTTTATATTGAAGGTGAAGCCGGAAGTTGAGGTCGAAATAAAACTTGTGGGAGTGGTGCAAAAAAGAGCGGAGTAAGATTTGCAGGTTTGATTTGCATATCGGCGCGGCATCGCGCATCATTATTCTTCTAATTTAGGGGTCTTGCACGCAGTTGGTCGCTGCGTTGACTTTTCCGTTTCGTAAGAAAACCGGATCGCAAACGGTCAAAATAAAGAGGAGTGGCATGGATAAGCCTGCGAAGATAGCGCCGCCAAAAGGGAAACTCGGGGTGTTGTTGCCCGGAATGGGGGCGGTTGGCACCACTTTTATGGCTGGCGTCGAATTGGTTCGCAAGAAAAAAGCGGCGCCAGTAGGCTCGCTGACGCAATTGGGAACCATAAGGCTGGGAAAGCGAACAGATGGGCGCTCGCCAAAAATCAAGGATTTTGTACAGCTGGCGTCGCTTGAAAGCCTGGTGTTCGGCGGGTGGGACATTTTTTCCGACAATGCTTACGAAGCGGCGGCCAAGGCAGGGGTGTTGGAGCCGCACCACTTGAAGCAAGTAAAAAACTTTCTTACCAAGATCAAGCCGATGCCGGCGGCGTTTGATCATAATTATGTGAAGCTGCTGGACGGGAAACATATCAAGAAGGGAAAAACCAAGTACGACATTGCACTGCAACTCAAAGCGGATATAGAAAAGTTTCGCAAGAAAAACAACTGCGCGCGCATGATCACGCTGTGGTGCGGATCGACCGAAGTTTTTCTAGTACCAGGGGATGTGCACTCCACGCCGGAAAAATTTGTTGAGGGCATGAAGAAAAATCACTCGGCCATAGCGCCTTCGATGTTGTATGCGTGGGCCTCCGTGACGAGCGGGGTGCCGTACGCAAATGGCGCGCCGAATTTATCGGTTGATATTCCGGCGATCCGGCAGTTGGCTATCACGCATAACGTACCCATTGCCGGCAAAGATTTTAAAACGGGACAGACACTGATCAAGACGGTGCTGGCGCCGGCGTTCAAGGCGCGGATGCTGGGTCTGAATGGATGGTTTTCTACAAATATTCTTGGCAATCGCGATGGGGAAGTGCTCGAGGATCCGGGGTCATTCAAGACCAAGGAAGAATCGAAGCTTGGAGCGTTGGAATATATTTTGCAGCCGCACTTGTACCCGGAGCTGTACAAGAAGATCCATCACAAAGTTCGGATAAATTATTATCCGCCGCGCGGCGACAACAAGGAAGGCTGGGACAACATAGACATCTTTGGCTGGCTCGGCTATCCGATGCAGATCAAGGTGGATTTTCTCTGCCGTGATTCGATTCTGGCCGCGCCCATCGTTCTTGATTTAATTTTGTTCATGGATTTGGCGCAACGCGCGGGAATGCGGGGAGTGCAGGAGTGGCTCAGCTTTTATTTTAAGTCGCCTATGACGGCGCCGGAACTCTATCCGGAGCACGACCTGTTCATCCAATTAATGAAATTGAAAAACACCTTGCGATGGATGGTTGGCGAAGAGCTGATCACTCATTTGGGCCAGGAGTATTACGACTAGAGCATCTTTTTGGCCTGTGGTGATGCCTACTCTTACCGCTCGGGAATTTCCCATTTCGAAGTTTCCGCGGAACGATAAACCGCTTCGATTACCGCCATATTGCGAATCGCATCCTCCAACGGGTTGGGAATTTCGCCCATGCCCCGAATTGCTTTTGAGAATTCGTCGCCCTGAATCGTGAATTGATTGCATGGCGGAACGGTTTCAACCACGGTGCTACCTGATGCGTATAAATTTGCGCCATCGTCGATCAGAATGCGGGATGGCTTGTCGATTGGCGGGCCGAAGGGAACTTCGACTTCGATACGCCCTTTGGTTCCAAAGAATTGCATGGTCTGGTAGTAAACCACCTGGGTTCCCGACGTGAAAATGCACTGGCCGCTCGGATAGTCAAGAAGCACGGACGAGAGGCGATCGATTTTCATTTGCGGATCGCGGTCGAGCTGGGAACAGACGCGGGTGGGTTCTTCGCCAAAAATAAATCGAGACGTTTTGATGGGGTAGCAACCAATGTCCATGATTGCGCCGCCGCCGAGTGCGGCAACATTGGCAACGCTGGCGGGATTGGGATCAAAATAGCCGAAATATCCGAAGGCGGAACGCAATGCTCCGATGCGCCCCGAATGAATCAGTTCGCGCGTGAGTAACCATTGCGGATGGGTGCGCACCATGAATGCTTCGCCAATTTTTACGCCATAGCGGTCACGCGCCTGCAGGAGCGTTTTCGCCTCGGCAACATTCAGGCTGATTGGTTTTTCGCACAACACGTGTTTACCGGCTTCCGCGGCTTTGATGGACCACGGCACATGCAGATTGTTGGGTAGCGGATTGTAAATTGCTTCGACCTTCGGGTCCGCGAGTAATTGCTCGTAAGAGCCATAAGCCTTATCGAGGCGCAGATCGCGCGCGGCGTTCTGTGCTTTCCGCAGATCGCGGGATGCAATGGCGGTTATTTCGCACCATTGCGAGTTTTGCATGGCGGGAATTACGCGGCGAAGAGCAATGGCCGCGGTGCTGAGAACGCCCCACTTTACTTTTTTTGGCATGATCGTTGTTTATCTCCCAATCAAAGCGCCCCACCCGAACTATTCGCACCCAGGAAGAGTAAATCTTACCGTCGGAGGGGGAGATTTATGAAATCGAAGCGTCCCGAGGCAGATAAGAGGACCTAAGCCGGGCCATGCACCAATTTGAAACTGTCTAAAATGGTACAGGAACCCGAAAATATTTCTTTTTCCATTAACTTTAATTATTAGGAACGTGGTATCGTCGGAGCGGTCCGTAACACTGCACCTCTCTTTTTTCCGTTCGACAACGTTTTTGGGAATGCGGCTTTAGCACGCGTAGTGGTCCGTGATGCCGCAATGCTTTTCTGCCCTTCTGATTGGAGACGACTGATGCGAATTTTGCTTTATAACCCGGACAACGGCGTGACACGCAATTTCATGCCGCACTTATGGATGTTCCTGCTGCAATCGCTGACGCCGGAAGGACATGAAGTGTTTCTGATTGATGGCAACGCGCAGCCGATGGATGAAGCGGGCATAGCGAAATATGTGATTGAACAAAATATTGGTCTGGTGGGAATCGGCGCGATGACGCGGATGGTCGCGAAAGCATATCGCATGGCGGATGCTATCCGCGCAGTAGGCGTGCCGGTGGTGATGGGTGGTCCGCACGTTACCGAAGAGTTCGATGAGGCGCTGGGACGAAATGGCGGGACGCGTCACGCCGACGCGGTGGCACTGGGCGAAGCCGATGAAACATGGCCGAAGATTGTGGAAGACGCGGCGCGCGGGCAATTGAAGGATCTTTATGCTCCAGTGGATGATTTTGGCCAGGAACGCAAGCCTAGCTTGAAGGAGTACCCGGCGATACCGTGGGACAAAATCAATCTCGACCAATTTAATCTCGTCCCAAAAATGGCGACGAATATGCTTCGGAAAATTGGCGAAGGCTGGGGAACGTTTCGCATTATTCCGATGGAGTCAGGGCGCGGCTGTCCTTACGGCTGCGAATTCTGCACGGTGACCGGTTTTTTCGGCGACTCGATTCGGTTTCGCACCAATGAAAGTGTTGTAAACGAGCTGCTGCTCTTGAAAGCGCGCGCCAGGAAAGAGGGCGGGCAAATCGCGGTATTTTTTATCGATGATAATTTTGCCATCAACATCAAACGTACGAAGTCCTTGTTGAGGGATATTATTGCGGCGAACGCGCAAGTGCATTGGGTGGCGCAAATCAGCGCAAATCTTTTGCGGGATGAAGAGCTGGTGGACCTCATAGCCCAGTCGGGGGGCAAATGGGTGTTTATTGGCATGGAATCCATTGACCCAGCGAACCTGGCGAGCGTGAATAAGGGCTTCAACAAGCCTGGCGAGTATGCGGCGGTGCTGCAGCGTTTGGCGAATCGCAATGTCTTTGCCATCACCTCATTTATATTTGGCATGGATAACGATACGACCGGGGTTGCCGAGCGGACGCTTTCGGAAATTCGCACCTGGCCGCCTGGCCTACCGATTTTCGGTTTGCTGACACCTTTGCCGGCTACGCCGCTTTATAAACGGCTGGAAGCCGCGGGCCGGTTGACGCGTCCGAAACACTGGCAGGAATTCATACCATTTGAAATGGCGCACACGCCGCTGAAAATGAGCATCGCGGAGGCGCATGCCGAGGTGAAGTCCGGCTGGGCGCGGTCTTACAGCGCGGAGGCTATCGCCAGTGCAGTGTCGATGTTGAAAGACAAGCCGCTGGGCTACCGGATAAATATATTTATCGCGCGGGTATGTTTCCGAGGGATTTATTTTCCGCAGATGGGGCCACTTGCGTGGATGAAGTTGATTCTGCAGAACCGGGTCACCATCACGAGCCTGGTAAAAGAAGGTTTTAGGACCTGGCGTGGGCACGCGGTGGCTCACGCTGTAACGGGTTGAAGTTTTTCCCGGCTGTTCGTGATCTGGAACAATAAAGCTCTTTAGAGATTATGACTGGAACGATCTCGCCCCGAACCTGAATTAGGTGAGGGCGGCTGATTCCACGATGTGGACGCCGGGACGCGGCGCGACGACTCCCTCGACCAACACTTCCGCGATTCTCGATGCCGGGCTGACGCGGAAACCTCGCGGCAGAATTGGCCCGAAAATTCCAAATAGACGAAGCAATACTCGTTCCGCGGGACGGGACTCGTTTCGAACGCCACCGATGATGTTTGGACGCACTATCAGCAGGGAATTGAACCCCACCTGCTGGAGGTCTTTTTCCAATTCACCTTTGGTGCGGGTGTAAAAGAATGGTGATGAGGCTGAAGCTCCCTTGCTGGAGGTTAGGGCAAAAGTTTCCGCGCCGCGCTGATGCGTAATCTTGACGAACGCCAGCGGCAGTTCATAATCAATGTGACGAAAAACTTCTTTGGAGCCGGCCTTGGCCATGGTCGTCCCCAAGGCGCAGATGACAGCGCTAACACTCCAGTTGGCGGCTTCAGGGAGCAGCTCGTCAAGCGTGGGCGCGACTGGATTCAGCAGCTTCGCATGGCTCGGTAACGGGCGTCTCGTGGGAGCGACAACTTGGTCGACGCGCGAGTCTGCGAGGAGAAGCTTCAGTGCTTCGCCTCCGACCAATCCGGATGCGCCGAGAAGCAATACCTTCATGGCGCGTATTCTAGCAATATCAGCGGTTAATAAAGAAGTGAGGAGCGGGCAGAGTCTCTACGTTTCATAGTGGGCGATTGGTTTAGGAACGAATGTTGGCTGCGCGACCTAGGCAGGATATTAGTGCGATCGGTCAGCGGCGCGGAGTTTCTTCAATGCCATCGCACCAGAGTGCGACTTTCCCCACTTGCACATGGCCTCGAGAAGTGGCCGCAGTGAATCTCCCAATGGCGTAATCGCGTATACGACCCGCGGGGGCATATCCGGGTAAACGGTACGCTCGACGATTCCCGCGTGTTGTAATTCGCGGAGATGTTGGGAGAGCATACGCTGCGTCATCCCACTGATGGCACGCTTCAGTTCCGAAAATCTCTTCGGACCCTCAAACAGTTGCTCGAGAAGGGCGCCTTTCCAGCGGCCGCCGACAATACGCGCGGTGGCTTCGACCGGGCAGAATTCTGCATCCTTGCGCATGGCATGCCTCGGTTCCTATTGTATACCACGTATCCATCCGGTGGCACGTATACGCATGTAACCTTTTCCATTCGCGCTCATCTATTCGTGCAGGTTGTATTGCCACGACGCAGGCAACTACAGGTCAGTTCCGAACAGGTAAAAACATCAGGAGAATTACATGCAACGGGAGATAACTAAGCAATGGCGCAGTGACAGCGCGTCCTTTTTGAAACTGCTGGTGTTGACGATGGTCGTGGCGCTTGTGGGTTTTAGCACGGGGTGTTCCAGTTCGGCACAGCCTAAGGGAGCTCCACAACAACCGCCCGAAGTGAGCGTAGCCGAAGTGATTTGCAAGCAAATCGGCGACGCGGATGAATTTACTGGCCGGCTTGAGGCGGTACACGCAGTCGAGGTGCGCCCTCGTGTTTCCGGTTACCTGCAGAGGGTGCAATTCAAGGAAGGCGAAATCGTTCGCGAAGGTAACCTTTTATTTCAAATCGATCCACGTCCGTTTCAGGCGGAAGTTGACCGGCTAAAAGGGGAACTGTCGCAAGCGAAAGCACAACGTTCCCGGGCGCAGAGCGACTTTGACCGCGCCGAACGCTTGCACAACAACGACGGGATGTCGGCTGAGGAGTACGACCGGCGCGCCGCCGTGCGCAACGAAGCCGAAGCTCGCATCGCCTCAACAGAAGGAGCGCTGCGTGGCGCGGAATTGAATTTGGAATTTACACGCGTCACCGCTCCGATTACAGGTCGAGTGGGACGAGCAGAGATAACCGAAGGCAATTTGGTCGAGGGTGGCGCGGGGCAGATCAAGCCGCTGACTACATTGGTTTCGCTTGACCCGATCTACGTCTATTTTGATGTTGATGAGCAGACGTACCTCAAATATGCACACTTCACGCAAAGCCACGGTTCGCACGAATTGCACGGGTCGGCCCTTTTAGGCCTCGCCGATGAAGATGGATTCCCGCATACCGGTCTGGTGAGCTTTGTGGACAACCAGGTGAGCAGCTCGACTGGAACGATTCGCTTGCGGGCTACTTTTGCGAACAAGAATCTGGCGCTGACGCCTGGACTTTTTGCGCGGATCCGCTTGCAAGGTGGCGGGACGCAGAGCGGCTGCCTGGCGAAAGATGAAGCGATCGTTACGGACTTGAACCAAAAATACGTTTTTGTACTGGCCGAAAACAACACGCTGGCCTATCGCCCAGTGAAACTTGGCCCGATGACCGAAGGATTGCGCGTCGTTCGTGATGGATTACATCAGGGCGATGTGATTGTCGTAACTGGGCTGCAGCGGGTACGGCCCGGGACTATCGTCACGCCAAAAACGGTTTCCATGGCCGCAAGTCAATCGAGCTCATCGACGGAACCATCCACGCAATCCGCTCTAAGCCATATCCAAGACAAGTCGAACCAAGAGAAGTCGCATGGCGCGAAAGCGCGAGAGTAATCGAGGACCGTCGTGAATATTTCGAATTTCTTTATTAAACGCCCCATCTTTGCGGCCGTGATTTCGATCATCATCGTTGTTGTTGGAGCGCTGGCGTATTTCCGTCTGCCCCTCAGCGAGTATCCAGAGGTCGTGCCACCCACGGTCGTGGTACGCACAGCCTACCCGGGCGCGAATCCCACGGTGATAGCCGATACAGTGGCGGCGCCTCTCGAACAGCAGATTAACGGCGTGGAAGGCATGCTTTATATGTTTTCGCAAGCCACCGCCGATGGCGTGATGACCCTGACGATTACGTTTGGACTTGGCACGGACCTGGACAAGGCGCAAGTGCAGGTGCAAAACCGTGTTTCACAGGCTTTGCCGCGATTGCCGCAAGAGGTGCAGCGTCTCGGTGTGACGACAGAAAAAACCTCGCCGGATTTGCTGATGGTCGTGCACCTTATATCTCCGGACAACCGTTATGACATGTTGTACCTTGCGAATCTCGCGATTCTCCAAGTGAAAGACGAGCTGGGCCGTCTGCCTGGCGTCGGCAATGTGCAGGTTTTCGGGGCAGGCGATTTCAGCATGCGCGTATGGCTCAACCCAAATAAATTGGCCTCGCATAATTTGACGGCCACGGATGTGGTTCAGGCTATACGCGAACAAAACGTGCAGGTTGCGGCGGGCGTGCTCGGGGCTCCCCCGACAAATAGTGGGAGCACAGCATTTCAATTGCTGGTAAACACGCAAGGGCGCCTGAAGACCGAGGAAGAATTCGGAAACATCATCGTGAGAGCCGCGAAAAGCGGACAGATCACACGTGTCCGCGACGTGGCCCGTGTGGAACTCGGTTCCAGCACTTACGCATTACGGAGTCTGTTGAACAACAAGCCTGCCGCGGCTCTTCCCATTTCGCAGCGGCCCGGTTCCAACGCGCTGGAAACTTCCCAGCAGGTGCGCGAGACCATGGCACGTTTGAAGAAATCGTTTCCGGAAGGCGTGGACTACTCAATTGTTTACGACCCAACAGTATTCGTGCGCGAATCGATTCAGGCGGTAGGGCATACGTTTGTGGAAGCTTTGATCCTGGTGGTGCTGGTAGTACTCGTTTTTCTCCAGACGTGGCGAGCGTCAATCATTCCGCTGCTCGCGCTTCCGGTTTCATTGATCGGCACCTTTTCCATCATGCTGGCGCTAGGCTTTTCGCTGAATACGTTGTCACTGTTCGGCCTGGTGCTGGCAATTGGAATCGTGGTGGACGATGCCATCGTGGTTGTCGAAAACGTAGAGCGCAATATCGCGCTTGGTCACGAACCCCACGAGGCCACGCGGCGCGCGATGGCAGAAGTCAGTGGACCGATCGTGGCCATCGCTTTAGTGTTGTGCGCGGTTTTTATTCCCACCGCGTTCATCGTCGGGCTGTCGGGACAGTTCTACAAGCAGTTCGCGCTGACTATCGCAATTTCCACCGTGATTTCGGCATTTAACTCGCTTACGCTGAGCCCCGCTTTGGCCGCGCTGCTCTTGAAACCTCATGGAGCGAAAAGGGATCGTCTCACTCGTGCCATTGATTTCGCATTCGGCTGGTTTTTCAAATTGTTTAACCGGTTTTTTGGCCGGGCATCCAGCGGTTATGGAACCCTGGTGTCGCGCACGGTGCGCTCCAGCGGAATTGCGGTGGTGGTCTACGCCGGTCTGATCGTTCTTACCGTCCTAGGCTTCTCGCGCGTGCCGACAGGATTTGTTCCCACGCAGGACAAGGGATACCTCGTTTCGTTCGCGCAATTACCGAACGGCGCGACGCTCGATCGCACCGAAGATGTGATACGCAAAATGTCTGACATGGCGTTGAAGCATCCGGGAGTGCAGAGTGCTGTTGCCTTTCCTGGGCTATCCATAAACGGGTTCACCAACAGTCCGAACTCCGGCATCGTCTTCGCGACATTGAAACCGTCGGAAGAGCGGCAGTCACCAGAACTCTCCGCGAACGCGATTGCCGCGGATCTGAACCGGCAATATGGGTCCATACAGGAAGCGTTCATCGCCATTTTTCCGCCACCTCCGGTGCAAGGCTTGGGCACCGTGGCGGGATTCAAACTCTACATTGAAGACCGTTCGGGGATGGGCTTGGAGGCGCTGTACAAGGAGACGACTTCGACTCTGCAACATGGTAACCAGACGCCAGGGCTCGCCGGAGTGTTTTCCAGCTTCGACATCAATGTGCCGCAAATTGATTCGCATGTCGACCGCGACAAAGCGAAAACTTACGGGATTCCGCTTGCGGATGTCTTTGACACCATGCAAGTGTACTTAGGTTCGCTTTATGTAAATGATTTCAACCGCTTTGGCAGAACGTACCAGGTAAACGTGCAGGCGGAGTCACCCTACCGCCTGGAGCCGGAAGATATCAGCCATCTACGGACGAGAAACCTCGCCGGAGAAATGATTCCTCTCGGATCCGTAGTCACCGTCAAACCGATTTATGGACCGGACCGCGTTATGCACTACAACGGATTTCCAGCTGCGGAAATCAACGGTGCGGCGGCGCCTGGATTCAGCACCGGCCAATCGGAATCCGCGATGGCCAAGATATTGGACGGCCGATTACCGAACGGAATGAAATACGAGTGGACCGAGCTGACGTACCAAAAGATTCTTGCCGGCAACACCATGGTGTACATCTTTCCGCTGTCCGTTTTTCTCGTGTACCTGGTGCTCGCCGCGCAGTACGAAAGCTGGTCGTTACCGCTGGTGATCATCCTGATTGTTCCGATGACTTTGTTTTCCGCCATCGCCGGCGTTTGGCTGCTGAATGGCGACAACAATGTCTTCACGCAGATCAGTTTGATCGTTCTTGTCGGGCTGGCGTGCAAGAACGCCATCCTTATCGTGGAGTTTGCCAGAGAAAAACAACTGCAGGAGGGCATGGGCAGTGTCGAAGCAGTGCTCGAAGCGTGCCGGCTGCGGTTGCGACCAATCCTGATGACTTCTCTCGCGTTTACGATGGGCGTTATTCCTTTGGTGCTTTCTACGGGAGCCGGCTCTGAAATGCGGCGCGCGATTGGCGTGGCGGTATTTTTCGGGATGCTGGGCGTGACCGCATTCGGCTTGGTTCTGACCCCGGTCTTTTATGTTTTAGTGCAGAAAATAGTCGAATGGCGCGAGCGCAAGAAGGTACCGGCTACGCCTAATCTCTCGCCTGCAACTTCGGTGGAGGGCTAAGCCTGTGCTGATGCGCTCTCAAAGAATGTTGCCATTCGTTCTGATGTTGCTTGCCAGCGGATGCTCGGTTGGCCCGCACTATCGCGCGCCCCAGGCGACTGGGGTCAAATACCATGCAGCAGACGCGAACCTCGAATCGGAAGCGCCGATTGATGCTCAATGGTGGAAGCAGTTTGAAGACCCGGTCCTTGATTCGCTTATCGAGCGCACACTCACGTCAAACAACAGCATTCGCATCGCGCAGGCCAGGCTAGCGGAATCTCGCGCCGTTTTTGACGAACGAAAACTGGACCGCTACCCGACCGTGCCCGTCAGGGCTTCTTATCAGTACAGCAAGCAGCAGATCCCCGGATTCGGCGACGAGCGCCGACGGATCAACACCTTCAATTCCGGATTCGACGCCTTTTGGGAAGCGGACATTTTCGGAAGGGTCAGTCACGGAATCGCGGCATCTCGGGCTGACAACCAGGCGTTCGAAGCGGATCTGCACGATGCACAAGTCAGCGTCGTTGCTGAACTTGCGCGGAACTATTTTGAGCTGCGAGGCTCGCAATGGCGGCTTGCAGTGGCCGAGCGCAGTCTCACGAACCAGCGCGAGACGCTACGGCTTACGCAACTGCGGCGCGATGCCGGTGTCGGCGAAGAACAGGATCTTGCCAGCGCCGCTGCACGCGTCTCAGCGATTGAAGCGACCATTCCATCCTTAACTTTCGAAGAGACCCGTTCGGAATACCGATTGGCGGTACTTACCGGGACACGCCCCGGCGAACTGAATGCGGATCTCGCGCCGAGGACTTATCCGGCGATTGCAAAGGTCCTTCCCATCGGGAACGCCAGCGACTTACTGCAGCGGCGACCGGATGTTCGCGCCGCGGAAAGACGACTGGCTGCCGCCACTGAGCGCCAAGGCGTTGCGGTTGCGAGCTTGTTTCCCCAGGTTAGCGTTTCCGGATTTGTGGGATTCCTCGCTGGACGGGGCAGCACATTTTTTACCGGAGACTCGCGAGCATTTTCCGTATCACCCAGTATTTCCTGGTCGGCGTTCGACCTGGGCCGTGTACGCGCTCATATCCGTGGCTCGAATGCCGCGACGGAAGAAATGCTGGCGTCCTATGAAGAGACGGCTTTGCGCGCCCTGGAAGAAACGGAAAATGCTTTGGCGAATTACCACGCACAACAGGCGCGACTCATTAAGCTCAATGATCAGGCTCGCGAAAGTAAGCGCGCCGCGGATATCGCTCGCTTGCGCTATCGCGAAGGTGTAGTCGATTTTCTTTCTTTGCTCGATGCCGAGAGGACGCAACTGCAAGCCGAGGACGCGGTTGCGCAAAGCGAAAAAGATGTCTATGTGGCGGTAATCGCTCTTTACAAGGCGCTCGGCGGAGTGCCGAGATAAGCCAACCTGCTGTTCAGACATATCCAAGCTGCTTGCCAGGATGTTTGAGTTGTCATTCGCGTGACCTCAACGGGAGTTGAAGTCACTTTCAAAGTTACCCATCTCTTAGAATGGTGGTGTGATAGCCCCTCGATTTTGCATCCAGCTTTTGGCTCTAGTGTTGTCGCTGATGCTGCCTTCCGCTGATTCCCAGACAGATCATTCGCGTTTGCAGCGAGCGGTTGACCAGGCAATTCAGGGCCTTAATGGCTCTATCGTGCTCATCGATATTGAATCCAACGCGGTTCTGGCTTCGAGTCATTTGGACTACGCGGGTACGGAGTTGGTGCGACCAGGGTCCACGCTGAAACCGTTCGTTCTGGCGGAGCTTCTCAAATCAGGAAAGCTGGACGCACGGCAGCGTCTGCTCTGTAAACGTCCCCTGCGCATCGGATCTTTGCGGTTGGACTGTAGCCACACGGCCGACGTCACACAACTGGATGCCGACGACGCCATCTCGTATTCGTGCAATTCCTATGTCTCCGAGGTATCGCTTCGAATGAACGCAGATGAACTCGTGCAGACATTCAAGCGCGCGGGGCTAGACTCTCCAACGGGGCTCATTAAAAACGAGGTTACCGGACGCATCCAAAGTCCAACGAGTCAGCAGCGGTTGCAACTCGCCGCACTAGGGGAAAGAGGAATCGAAGTCACGCCTCTCGAACTGCTGGAGGCCTTTCGCAAACTAGCCTTAGGCAGGAGTGCCGGGGGTAATTCGCCAGACCAAGCTGTCTTCGAAGGATTAGAACACGCGGTCACCTATGGCACGGCACATGCTGCGTACGTCGACGGGATGAAAGTTGCCGGCAAGACCGGAACCGCCTCGTCGGCTGAAAGCGCTCGAACCCACGGTCTATTCGTTGGTTATGCTCCTGCGGACCGACCGCAAATTGCCATCGTGGTGTACCTTCCGCAAGGCCGTGGATCAGTTCGTCTCCCGTAAAATGTTCCACCGGTAAACGCCGAGAAAATTGCTGTTACCGGGAAGCGGCCGCCACCGTGGTGACGGGTGATGCTGCAGCTCCAGCAACCGCAAACGGCGCATTTCCCCGGGTTGCCCGTCGATGGGGCCTGTGTGGTAAACCACGATGTCATCAGCATTCTCCGTGCCACGATCTGGCATCCATTGGCTGTGACCGACAAAGATCATCGAGTGGAATGGAGAGTTCTGTTCCAATTGGCGAAAGAACAGCATGTCGCCTGGCCGCGCCACCCGAGTATCCCGAGATAAAAAATGAGTGTTCAGCTCCTTCAGGGTCTTTGCATCTGCAAATTCCGAAAATGTCTTGTCCGTCAGATCTGACGCCCGGAAAGCACCGGGCCGAACGCGAAAAAGCAGCGCGTGTAAGGGTGTAAACGGATAGCGGTATTTCTCGATCGAAGCTAATGCCCTTGGCGGTTCGATTCCACTCTCGCGTACCCACGGCCCCTGGTGTTCCCGCAGTGCGTTGCGGTATGAATAGCGCAATAACGCCGCGCAATCGCTAATTTCTCGAGGAACTTCGGCAGGAGGCCGTAGCGCTTGGTATTCCGCGATTAGCGTGAACCAACTTCGGAACGTCGCTTTATCCGACGCAGAATCGAGCCGCAGGAAATCCGGAGTTCCGTCTCGAAACTCGCCTCCCGCAGCACGGCTAAAGTCTGCTTGCGGGTGAGTGGCAGGCGCCCGTCGCAGCAAATTGAGGGGTGGTGCACTGGGGAGTGCCGAATTTAGGAAGGCATCGACGTGGCGAAGTGCCGGCGCGCTTCCTGCTAACATCACGATCAAAAAAAAGTGGGTTCGGTTCATGGTGCGGAAGTCTCGCTTGCCAAGAGACCTTTGCTTCTCGAACCAAAGGAGCCGCAGGTTCGGGACCACATTTTAGTATGGCCAAATTTAGTTCCTCGCTGCGTGAATCCCTGAATAGTGTGTTTAAAAAAAGACATCGTATTCAATTTGCCACACTCGGCTGAGTGCAAGCAGGTGCCCGATTCGTCTCTCGCTGGATCGTCTCCATCGTCCCACTACACTTCAGTCTCTTGCAGTGCCCGTCAAAGCACGATACTTTCTTTAAACTTCATCCAAGGAGTTTGTCTAATGCTGCCATGTCGTGCCTTTGCCGTTCTCGGCGTCTGGCTTTTTGTTCTTCCTTCTGGATCCATCGGTTCGGACAGTGCGCGCGCCTGGGACCTTCCTCGGTTTAGTGCGGGGGTCACGGCGTTGTACAAAGCCGCCTCGAGTGTTAATCCCAAGGCTGGCACGGACGTAGTCGTTCTAGATGAGGAGGAGACCTACGTTTTTGATGCGGATGGAAGAGTGGTTTGGACGCATTATCTAGTCTACAAGGTACTGACGCAAAAAGGCTCCGAGGGTTGGGACGGCATTGCAGTGGGGTGGGAACCGTGGCACGAAGAGCGCCCCACAGTGCGAGCGCGAGTCATCACGCCGGATAACGTCATCCACGCGCTAGACCCTAAGACCATTACCGATTCTCCGACGCACGATGACAATGACAAGACTTATGGCGACGGGAGAACTTTGCGCGCTCCCCTGCCCGCAGTCGCGCCAGGGTCGGTAGTTGAAGAAGAAGAAGTTTCGCAGGACAGCGCGCCACTGTTTGGGGCCGGTATCGTCGTTCGAAATTATTTTGGGCGCGGCGTTCCGGTTCAGAGTTCAAAGCTGGTTCTTGACGCTCCTAATTCCATACCCCTGCGCTACGTCTTGCAAATGCTTCCCGAAATGAAGCCGCAGAAAACGGAAGCGAATGGTCGCGTGCGAATCGTTTTTGAGCAGGGCCCGACGGATGCATTGGACGAAGTCGAAGACTATCTGCCAAAGGAGCTGCCCGAGCAACCGCAAGTGGCGTTTTCGACCGGGGCTTCCTGGCAAGCAATGGCCGATGGTTACGGGAAGATCATCGACGACAAGGCATCGCAGAAAGATGTTCTATCGCTTGTCAATGGCCTGGTTGCGGGAAAGACAAGCCGGGAGGAAAAGGCCGCAGCGATTCTCCAGTATCTGAGCCAGGAAGTGCGCTACACGGGAGTGGAATTTGGAGATGCTGCAATCATTCCACATACGCCCGCCGAAACTCTGAAGCACAAATACGGCGACTGCAAGGACAAGGCCACGCTGGCGGTGGCAATGCTGCGGGCTGCGGGAATTCCATCATTTGTCGCCCTTCTGAATGCAGGGCAAAGGCATGACGTGGAGTCAGGGCTTCCGGGGTTAGGTCTTTTCGATCATGCCATCGTGTACGTGCCGGGCGATCACGAACTTTGGATCGATCCGACCGATGAATACGCGCGACTTGGGCAGCTGCCCCAATCCGATCAGGGAAGACTCGCACTGATCGCGCGAGCTGAGAGCACAGAGCTGGTGGCAATACCCGAAGCTTCTTCGCAAGACAATCGAGTGGTGGAGAAGAGGGAATTTTACCTGGCTGAGCACGGTCCGGCTCGGGTGGTCGAAACGACCGAGCCGCACGGCGTGTTCGAATCCGGATTCCGATCCGCCTACGCGGATGCCGAGAATAAAGAAAGCAGAAAGAATCTCAAAGAATATATCGCAAATGAATACCTCTCGGAGAAGTTGAAGCGAATCAATCGGTCCGACCCGGCTGATTTGTCAAGACAGTTGCAACTCGTCATCGAGGTCAGCGAGGCGAAGCGAGCGTACACGGACCTGGACACCGCCAGCGCAGCCATCCGCTTGGAAAACCTCTTTTACAAGCTTCCCGATGAATTGCAGCAGCGCGAAAAGGAGACTGAAAAGGACACTGATACCACAGCAGACAAGCCCAAAAAACCTCGCACAGCCGATTACCAATTGCCAGAGGCCTTTGTGAACGAATGGCAGTACAGATTCTTACCACCTCTGGGCTTCCAAGCGAAACCGTTGCCGCCACCGGTAAAGATGGCGTTGGGTCCGGCCATTTTGACGGAAGAGTTCTCACTGGAGGGTGACGGGTCGGTGAAGGCTGTCGTGCAGTTTGACACGGTGAAGCGGCGGCTCACGGCCAAGGAAGCGAAAGAACTACGAGAAAAGGTTGTTTCGGTACGCGAAGGCCCGGCCATTCTGGTTTATTTCGAACCGACGACCCAGGCGCTGATGAATCAGGGAAAAATGCGCGAGGCGTTTCAGGCCAGCCGCAATTTCATCGCGCAACACCCCAAAGAGGCCGTACATCACCTGCAAAGGGCAAAAATACTTCTTTCGTCCGGAATGGGGGAGGCGGCGCGGGAAGAGGCACGCACGGCTGTTAAGCTCGAGCCTTTGTCCGCGCTAGCCCAGAAAACGCTGGCGGAGATTCTTGAATATGATCAGGTTGGACGGCAGTACCGGCGCGGGAGCGACTTTGCCGGGGCCGAGGCCGCATTTCGTGCGGCGAAGAAACTCGATCCCGAGGATAAAGAGATCGTGGGGAATCTCGCAATCCTATTGGAATACAACCATGAGGGCGAACGCTACGGCCCGGGCGCGAAGATGAAGGAGTCGGTTGCGGAATACCAGAGCCTGACGGAAGACCAGTTGGCCAAAATTGGATTGAAGAACAATCTGGCGTTTGCTCTTTTTTACGCTGGGGATTTTGCAGCCACGAAGAGAAATGCGGAAAGCCTGAACCCACAACTGAGCGCGGTGATTGTGGCTTGCGATACCGCCTTGAACGGGACACAAGCTGGAATGACCGAAGCACGAAAACGAACCGGAAATGAAAATGATCTGAAGGTGGTTTTGAAGAGCGCAGGAGAGATGCTGATGCGGGCACGGAAGTACCCGGCGGCAGCCGAACTCATGGCCGCCGGAGCTTCCGGGGACAACGCGTCAAAGACCATGGCTCTCGCTTCCATGCTACGCAAAGCCGTGCCGCACGAGGAGATCAGAATTGAGGATAGCCCAGCAGGTGCGGTCACGAGGATGTTTATGAATACGATGGATCCTCAGATCACGCTCGAGAAGATGAGCTCAGTCTACAGCCGGAACGCCCAGAGAGTTATTCGGAACTCAAGTTCCGAGGACATCGAAAAGACGCTAAACGCCGGGCGGCTGATCCGCAGGTCGCTCTCAAAAACAGGATTTCCGGCGGACGTCATGCTGGACCTGGTCACACCAGCGATGCAGGTGCAAACGGAAGGAGATGACACCGCGGGGTACAGGGTCACGCTCCGACCGGCCGGCGCAAACAAAATGATCCTGTGGGTGATCAAGGAGGACGGCAAATACAAGATCCTTGATTCAGAAGAAAAACCGAATGCAATCGGGCTACAAATTCTCGATCAGTTGCAGGCTGGCAATACTGCCGGGGCACGGATACTACTGGACTGGGTTCGCGACGAAGAGCACTTGGCTGGAGGGGACGACCCGCTTGCGGGGTTTGCGTTTCCGCGCATGTGGACGAAAGGAAAAGAAGCAGACGGGGAACAAATGAAATACGCGGCGGCGGCCATCCTGGCACAAACGAAAGAGACGGCGCGCGATGCGGTGAATATTCTGGAAACTGGGAGGAGCGCAGCGAAAAACGATTCGGACAAACTGAATCTGGGGATCGCGCTGTTAAGCGCCTATAACAATCTCGAGGACTACGAGAAGCTGCATGCGCTCGCGGCGGAACTCGCCAAGCAATATCGTGAGTCGAAACGGCTGTTTTTTGATGACGAGAGCGCGCTGCGCGGACTCGGGCGGTTTGCAGAAGCGGATGCACTGGCCCAGGAGATGGGCAAACGGTTGCCCGATGATAACGATGTGAGGCGTGCTTTCATTCATACAGCCGTGGCGCGAGAGGACTATGCCAAGGCGCGTGAACTGGGCCGACAACTGATCGATGAACAGAAAGCGGAGGCTTCGGACCTGAACGGCGTTGCATGGAACTCGCTCTTCACCGGCAAGGCTAGTCAGGAAGATGTGGAAGCTGCGACCAAAAGCGCCCAATCCGCACAGAATAATAATGCCAATATTCTACACACGCTGGGATGCGTGTATGCCGAAATTGGCAAGACAAAAGAAGCGCGTGAAATTCTGATTCAGGCCATGGATCTATTGAACTTGGATGAGCCGGAATCGAATTATTGGTATGGCTTCGGGCGGATTGCCGAGCAATATGGCGAAAATGAAGTCGCCACCTCCGATTACAATCAAGTGAAGAAGCCAAAAAAACCGGCGTACGTGCCGGGATCATCCTACCGGCTGGCGCAAAATCGCTTGGCGGCGATGCGACACTCACAATAGAAGGGGAATCCGTCGAACCGCCATACAGGGAAAATGCAACCTTTTCAATTCATCCGGCTCGCGCGGCCAGCTAACATCATCACTGCTTATGCAGACATTTTTGCGGGGTACGCTGCGGCTGGCATCCAAGAACACGGGAAACTCCTTTTACTGCTCGCTTCCACCACCGGTCTCTACGCTGGCGGAGTCGTCTTTAACGACGTTTTCGACGCGAAACTTGATGCCCGCGAACGTCCGGAGCGACCTATTCCGAGCGGGGCAGTATCCGTATCGTCAGCTGCTGCGTTCGGAGCACTGCTGCTTTTGTGCGGGATTCTTTCGGCGTGGGCTTGCTCGCGCCTCAGCGGCGAACTGGCGCTTGGAATCGCGGCGTCGGCGCTTTTCTACGACGCGGTCGGAAAGCATCACCTGTTGTTCGGACCCTTTAACATGGGTCTGTGCCGCGGGCTGAATCTGCTACTCGGTCTTTCTGTCGCATCGAATCCCGCAATTTCTAAATGGGCCATCGCCGGCGTGACGCTATCCTACATCGCGGGAATCACTTCTTTGAGCAGGGGTGAGGTGCGTGGAGGCACCAATGTAGGTGCCCTTCTCACCACGGTATGGCTAACGATATCGGTAACAATACTGACCTGGTTAGGGATTCGTCAGGGCCGCAGCGCCTTATTCGTCATTCCTTTTTTCGCTCTGCTTTTATTCAGAATAGCGGGACGCCTAACGCGGGCTATTCGTACCGGTGATCCGATGGATGTTCGTGCGGCCGTCAAAGCGGGCGTCCTTTCACTCATCGTGGTTGATTGCTGCATAGCAACTTTGTTTGCAGGTCCTGTTTACGGCGTAGCGGTCTTGCTGCTGTATGTGCCAGCGACTCTGCTTGCGAAATGGTTTGCCGTTACTTGACGACAGCAATTTGCAGCGTTGAGTTACGCGGAACACGCGAATACTAGCAGCGATGTTTTCGATAGAGGCGTCTGCTATAATTTCCATCGAATCATCCTTGAGGCAAAGGTCGGAATTAGCAGTATCGCGCGGGATCTTGTTCACCAGCGGCCTCGAATTTCGCAGGAGGAAGTGTGCAAAGGCACGGCAGCGTCATTTGCGCGGTAGTCCTCGGGTATGTTGCTTTGACAGCAACCAAGCCGATCCCCCAAACCTGGCGCGACGCCGACGTGGTCGGTTACCGGGTGCCTCTTGCAGGCTTGGGCAGGCCGCCAGTGGTCGTTTCCGAGAAGGACTACTACGCTCTTCCGGAAGTCAACCTCAAGACCTACCCCGTTTATGCCCCCGACAAAGAGCCCGCCGGTTACATGGACTGGCTTAAACAACAAGATCCGCAGCCGCTCGTTGACGTTAGCAAAATCAAAACCGAAGCAGATTGGATCGCGGCTGGCCGCGAAGTTTTCTATGGCCGCGAATTGCCGCGCTTTTCCGGAAGTGAACACAATTTAGCGATCATCCGCAATCCGCAGGTATTGGCTGGTTACCGGCTGCAAACCACCAAAGATGGCGTACTGATGGGTTTGCGGTACGTTGTTCGCAATAAAGGTAGCATTGAGCTCGGCACGGATACTTGCGCGATGTGCCACGTGCAAGTTCACGGCGATAGCATCGTCGAGGGACCGCCCAACGTCACCACTCCCTTCGGACCAATCATGGGAGATCTTACCCGGCGTTACGAAAAAATGAGTCCCACGATGCTGGAGGAGCGCCGACGACGGCACATGCGCGAGGATTATCGCGTACCTTTTCTGAAGGATGATCCGAACAAACCTGTCGCCGAACTCAGTGCTGAAGAAATTGCGCAGCTCTACGAACGGCAGCCCCTCGGTGTTCACCCGCGGACGAATACCAGCCTGCTGTTCCCAGTTAAAATATCGAATTTAATTGGAATAGAAGATCTTCACTATTTCGACCATACCGGAACCGCCCGCCACCGGGATATTACCGATCTCATGCGCTACGCGGGTTCCATCGCGGATGTTACCGATGCGTTGACGCTATACGGCGACGGCCCGGATGCCAAACTAAAGCTCGAGAACATGGGCCTGCAGAATGGAATTCATCGCACGCCGGACGCCCTTCTTTATGCGCTGGCAAAATTCATTTATTCGTTGAAACCCCCGCCAAACCCGAATCCACTTGATGAGCAGGCGCGTGAAGGCCGACGTATTTTCAACCGCAGCGTTTGCGTGCAATGCCATACGCCGCCGCTTTACACCAATAACAAGCTAACGCTCGCTACCGGCTTCAAACCCACGCCGCAAGAGTTGGAAGAACTCGACATCGTCAACAAGAGCGTGGACACGGATCCTGGTCTTGCGCTGCAAACACGCAAAGGCACCGGGTTCTACCGCGTGCCTTCTCTGCGCATGATTTGGATGGACAAGGCCTTCCTTCACGACGGCTCGATCGGTTCACTCGAAGAAATGTTTAATCCCGATCGACTGAAACCGGATTTTCATTCCTCCAATTGGAGCCCCGCCACGCCGCCCCACGCGATCAAGGGGCACCAGTTTGGCCTCGACTTGAAACCCGAGGAGCGCGCGGCACTGATCAAATTCTTACGGACCCTATGACCCTAGACCCTAGCCGAATTATGCGCATGGCCAGCGCTTTCCAGGAATCCTGTCTTTTGTTTGCTGCTTCCGATTTGGGCATTTTCGCAAAGCTTGCTGAACTAGGGCCAGCTGATGGCCCGCAACTAGCTCACGCACTCGGCCTCAGCGAACGCGGTGCTCGACTGGTTCTGGATGCCTGCGCTGCCGTTGGACTCCTGCAAAAGGAGAATGGCCGCTACCGAAATGCTCCGGACGCGGCTGCGTTTCTTGTGCCGGGCCGGCCCGGCGATCTGTCGGGCGCGCTCCGGTATAACCGTGATGTATATCCGGCGTGGGGCAAAGTAGCCGAATTGGCTCGTACAGGCACTCCTGTCGAAAATCCAGAGCTCCACCTGGGAGAGAATCCTGCGCGAACGCGATCCTTCGTTCTTTCCAGCCACGGAAAGGCCATGGCCATGGTGCCGATGGTGCTTCCTCTTCTGAACGTCGCGGATCGCTCGCAGTTGCTGGATGTTGGAGGTGGTCCCGGCACCTTTTCGGTCGCGATTGCCACTGCGAATCCTAAAATTAAGTGCATGGTGCTGGACCTCCCAGCAGTCGTCGCGATCGCAAGCGAATTGATTGCGCAAAAGGGCCACACGGAACGAGTCACGCTACTTCCTGGGGATTACCACACCACACCGTTTCCGTCGGGTAACGACGTTGTGCTTCTGTTTGGTATGTTGCACCAGGAATCCATCGAAACAATTCGAGATTTATTGGCTCGCGCTTACGCGGCCATGCTGCCCGGCGGGCTACTGTATGTCATGGACATGATGACGGACCAGAGCCACATCAACCCGCCGTTCTCGGCGATGTTTGCCGTCAATATGGCATTGACCAAGGAACATGGCTGGGTTTTTTCCGACGCAGAACTCAAGCAGTGGGTCACTGTGGCTGGCTTTCGTGATTTCAGCGTGCGCCCGCTGCCGCCACCGATGCCGCACTGGCTCGCTTCCGCAAAAAAGTAATTCTTCTCTGGCGGATCTTAATTGTTTTGTCGTAAGCCGACTGGCGGTTCCAGGTCGAGGTGCTTCAATATTTCGCCGCAAACCTCAATGGCCGCCAGTTTATCGGGCGCGCCTTCTGCGATAAACAGCGGGCCCAAATGGCTGGGATTATCGATTCGGCCGTGCGAGCCTTTCACCAGCGCCGCATCCAGCGGAATGATGTCGAGCAAATTCCGAAATCCCATTTTGCGCTTCAGCAGCTTGAAACCGACTTGCAACATCGCCAACTTCAGCGATGGATCAACAAACAATTCCACTGGGTCGTAGCCTGGCTTGCGGTGAATGTCCACTGTCCGCGCAAAGTCCGGAGCTTTGCTGTCCTCCAACCAGTAATAATAGGTGAACCACGCATTCGGCTTGGCGATAACAACCAGCTCGCCTGCCCGGAGATGGTTGATGCCATACCGGCGTTTGCCCTCTTCGTCCAGAACGAGGTCTACACCTGGAATCCGTTCGATCGCCGCGCGAACCTGCGCCAGTTTGTCTTTGTCATTCACGTACACATGAGCGATCTGGTGATCCGCAACGGCGAAGGCCGTACTCGCTCCTGGATCAAGCACTTCAAGACCTAGTTCTTCACGAACACGAATCCAGCCTGACTCGCGCAGAACACGATTAATGTGCACGGGTGTGTCCACGGGAACAATCCCGTACTCCGAAAGCAAAATGACTTGTGTGTCATGCGCTTCGTAAAAGCGGATCAAATCGCCCACCACTTGGTCTACCGCGGCAAGATCAGCGCCTATCGCTGCATTGTCTGGGCCGATGCGTTGAAGGTTGTAGTCTAAGTGAGGAAGGTAAACGAGCGATAATGTCGGGCTAAAACGCTCCTCGACGTACTTCGCGGATTCCGCAATCCAACGCGTCGAGCGAATCGAAGTTCTTGGTCCCCAGAACTCAAACAGCGGAAATTGTCCGAGCTGCTGTTGCACCTCAAAGCGCAAGTCCAAAGGAGCGGTGTATACGTCTGGCAACTTGCGGCCATCGGCTGGGTACATCGGACGCGGGCTGATGGAAAAATCCACGGACGAATACATGTTGTACCAGCCACAGATATTCGCGCACGTAAAATTAGGATCCTGCCACCGGGCGATCTCCCAAAGTTTCGGTGCTTGGACAAGCTTGTTCGATTGGCGCCAGAAATGGACTTCACAATCGTCTCGGTAGTACCACCCATTCGCAACAATGCCGTGCTTTGTCGGCATTTCTCCCGTGAAATAAGTTGCCTGAGCCGTGCAGGTCACCGCTGGTAATGCGGGCGCAATATTGGCGATTTTGCGGGTGCGGGCCCACTGCGTCAGCAAAGGCATTCGTGGTCCCAGCAAGTCTTGCGTGAGTCCCACCACGTTCAGCAACGCGGTTTTTTTCATAGCTGGTCCAGGACCCATCGGTACTCGCGTTCAATCGAATCCACAATGTTGACCTTTAAGCCGGCTGGAAGCACATCCCAAGTATAGGTTTCGATCTCAAGGTGATGCGCCTGGCCAGGGTCAAGTTCTGCCAGTGCGTCCCGCACTTCTTGTTGAGTCGATCCAAGTATTCCGTAGTCTTTTAGAAAGAGGGGTACGTGGTAATGGATTCGCCATTCGGAACTATGCGCGATTGCCAGTCTCTCTAATCCTTCGCCGAGATCCGCATAACGCTCGCGATCTCCGATAATCTGATGTAGGTAAACGGGGTCCGCGAAACTCGATAGACGTTCGCGCAATTGCTCGCGCTCGGCGGCCGCCGGAGGAATGCTCACTCTCACCGCTGAGCTGAGCTGAACGCGTCCCACGCGTATCCCCGCCTGACGCACGGCCTGCAGGGTCTGGGGCCCGCCTTCGCCTTCCACCGCGAAGTGGCAAAGGTCGTAACACAATGTTATGTGCTCACGGAGTGCTTCCTCAGCTTGCCGGAGACTTAACTGCGCCAAGCTTGCGAGCTGGCTGGTCCCCTTTTGAAGCAATTGCTCGAAAAACTGCACAAATTCCGCGGTGTTTTCAAGTAATCCGTCTGGTTCCGGTTCGATATCCAGGTGAATCAAAGCGCCTGAGCGTCGTTTCGTTTCAACCAAGGCATGAGCCATCTTCACTAGATTGCCAATCAACAAATTGCGGTCAGGGGCTGCGCCGTTTTTGTACCAGGGTTTGTAGGAAAGAGGGCAGGTGGATACGCCGCCGTCCATACCTTGTGGCAGCAGCCGGAGAAGAATCTTAGATAGCCGCAAGGTGTAGTCCAGCCGCTCAGCGCTGTGCCAATCCGGAGCAAACACCTGGTCTTTTAACGCTAGTCCATGGAACCGGCCATACGGATAGCCGTTAATCAAAGCAACGTACAGCCCCGCATCCTGCAGAAAACTCGCGAACTCGTCCAAATGAGTTCCTTCTAGAAGTTCCAGGCTCTCCGAATTGGATAGGCGCAACCCTACGCCGAAGGGTGCGTCTGGGCTAAGCCGTTTTTTTAATTCGGGAGCGTAGCGGCGGAGGTTGTCGTAGACCTGCGCCCAGCCTTCGCCCGGATGAATGTTGGAGCAATAGGTTAAGTTGAAGTCACGAGCGACACGCATCAATCTGCGAATGCAGCCTGCCGCAGCTGGGCGAGGATCCCAAGGCGGGGCAGCTCAAATTTGCCGGACTGCATCAGGAACTCCAAGGGGTTTTCAAATACCAACTTGCGGATCAACTCCTCGGAATGACCGCGGCGGCGCATTTCAAGCATTAATTGTGGAACGGCGGTGGGCACGCTCGGTCCCCAATCGCAAGCAGAGCTAATCGTAATTCGCTCGGCGCCGTAACGCTCGATAATATCCACCGCGCGAGAAAGCGAAACCTTGGTGTTTGGATAGAGCGTGAGGCCGGTATAGAAACCATTCTCGAGGATCATGCCAACCGTGTGTTCCTCGGCATGATCGATCAACACGCGTTTTGGGTTAAGTCCGGAGAACTTCGCCAGATTGTCGATGGTAACGCGCGTACCTTTGTGTTTATCCTCGAGATGAGGGGTATGAATCAAGATCATCTGGTAATGGTCGAGCGCCAGCTGCACGTGGTCGTTGAAGGTGGCCACTTCGTTTCGGGTGATACGATTCATTCCGATCTCGCCGATTCCAACCACGTTGGGCCTATCCAGAAATTTCGGAATGCGTTGGATGACTTCGGCCGCGAGGCGGCGGTTCTCGCCCTCTTTGGGGTTCAGACACAGCCAAGTCATATGGCGAATCCCAAACTGCGCCGCACGCTTCGGTTCAAAATCCGTCAGCTGCCCGAAATAGTCTTCAAAACTGTCCGCGGATTGGCGATCCCAGCCAGCCCAGAAGGCCGGTTCACTCACCGCGACACAGCCAGCTGCGGCCATATCCCGGTAGTCGTCCGTCGTCCGCGAGATCATGTGTCCGTGCATTTCAATGTAGTACATATCTTTTCCTCGCTTGAGCTTATCGCTTCAGCTAAACGTTCGCTGCCGGATTCCAGGCGCCGCTCGCGCTCTTGGTATCGAGTTTTTCTTTTGGCTCGGTTGTTGGATCGCTGAAAATCAGCTGTACTTGCTCGATTTTTCCATTTCCTTCCGCGCTCAACGCGAGCAGCGCGCGGCGAAATGCATCCATGCGAAAATCTTTTGACGCCGGATCGCCGTCCGAGGATCGTTCCAATCTGTCAAGGTAAGCAGCTATATCCAGAATGCGCGTACGGTTCTCGATAAAATACTCGTCCACAATCTGACGTGTGGTGAGAGGGCAGGTTCCTTCCATTATCTCCTCCTGTTAAACACTTGAGACCGCAGCTGCGGTGCTCACAACGCTCCGTAATTGTTTTAAAACGGCGACGCTGCGCATGACCACGGCCGGATCGATCTGGTTTACTTCCACGCCGCGACCGATTGCTTCCAATAGCATGATGGTGAGCTCTCCGCCCAGATGTTCTCGGAATTCCCTCAAGCCTTCCAGTAAAGAACCGGATTCCATGTCCAGGCCGTCTTCCATCTCCGGTACATAAAGCAAAAAGCCCAACTCCTCCAGCACATCCATGATGCGTTGCCAATCGGACCGCGGCAGCACGCCAGTCAAATGCGAATAGGTCACATCCAGCGCGATACCCACCGCTACTGCCTCGCCATGCCGCAGACGATAGCCCGTGAGTTGCTCCAGCTTGTGGGCCGCCCAGTGGCCGAAATCCAGCGGGCGGGAAGTGCCGGATTCGAATGGATCACTTCCGCCAATATGTTGCAGATGCAATTCAGCGCATCGGTACACTACTTCCTGCATCGCGGCCAACTCACGCGAGGTCAGTGCGGGTACCAGGCTCTCAATGCGCTCAAAAAATTTGCTATCTTTGATCAAGGCAACTTTAACCGCTTCCGCCACGCCGCCTCGCCAGTCACGGTCGCACAGGGATTCCAGGAATTCAAAATCGTTGATCACCGCATGCGGCGGTGTGAAGGTACCCAGAAAATTCTTCTTGCCAAAAAAATTTATGCTCGTTTTTACGCCGATCCCGGAGTCGTTCTGCGCCAGAACGGTGCTTGGCAGCCGGACCAGTTGCACCCCACGATGCGAGGTTGCGGCGGCATATCCCGCCATGTCGAGAAGCGCCCCGCCACCGATGGCCACAACCACCGAGTGTCGGCAAAGCCCGTGCCTATTGATCATCTCGCGGACGATGTTGAGGTATTGATCGCTGTTCTTCAGCGCTTCACCGCCGGGCAGCACCACAGGCGCCGAAACGCAGTTTAGGGCATCGCCATGAGTGCCGCAGTAGCGTTGAATTTGTTCAAGTAGCTGGCGCTTGGGCGTGCAAACCCCTTCGTCGACAACAAAAAGTACCTTTTTGGGAAGCTCACCGCTGCTCGAAATAACTTCCCTAAGGAGGGGGTTGTCAGGATGAAAAACGTTGCGCGTGAAGTGCACCCCATAGCGGAATTCCACACGGACGACCTGCTGAATTGTAGTTCTAAGGTTCAAGGGTCCACACTTCGCCGTTCAAAAAAGTGCAGCTTATCACAACTGCACTGCACCTTGGCTTCCATAATTTGTGCAGTGGGCCCCAGAAAATGAAGGACTTATTGGCGCGGTGCTTCCGTGAAGTCCAGCGATATGCAGAATTTGGGCAATCATTGGGCACTCCCTAACTAAAGTCCTCCGTAGGGCAATGCGCTGGATTGACTACTGTTAGCCTTGCCCGGCTATGTTGACAGCGTCTTATGATTTTGGAATCATCAGGAACGCACACGGGTGTGGAACCTGCGATTGAATAGCAGTCTGAGGGCCTCTATTGGGTGTCGGGATCCGCACTCTCGATTTGCGAAAGACATACCTTTCTTCCCCTGTGAGTCCACCTGCTGGCGATGGTGTCGGCACTGCCCCTGTCCAACCTAAACGGCGAAAAGTCAAAACAGAGATTGTCGCGCTCGATGGAATTTCCCTGGAGATACAGCCTGGAGAGATTTTCGGCTTATTAGGACCCAATGGCGCCGGGAAATCCACTACTGTCGGAATCTTTACGACTCGAATCAAGCCATCGAGCGGCCATGTCTGGGTAGGCGAGCATGACGTCTGGGCCGAGCAAGTGGCGGTCAAACGCCTGATCGGAGTGGTCGCGCAGCGGCCCAACCTCGACTCCTCTCTCACTGCTCGCGAGATACTGGTTTTTCACGGAGCTTATTTCGGACTCAATTCACACGAGCGAACCAAGCGCGCGGCCTTGCTGCTCGACCGATTCAAACTAAGCGACCGCGCAAATCAGATGGTGCGCGGTTTTTCCGGTGGAATGCTGCAGCGCCTTTCCATCGCGCGCGCGATGATGCACGACCCGCAAGTTCTGTTCCTGGACGAGCCCAGCTCGGGATTGGACCCGCAGACCCGTTTGCTTTTGTGGGAGATCGTGCGCGAGTACAACGACTCCGGCAAGACCGTCCTTTTGACCACCCATAACATGGAAGAGGCGGATGCCTTGTGCCAGCGTCTCGCCATCATTGATCACGGGCGTGTCATCGCCTTGGGTACACCCACAGAGTTAAAGGCATCCGTCCCCGGTGGATTCATTCTGCGTCTCCGCTTTGGGCATCACTCTCCTTCTCTTGTTGAACAGTTGAAAGGTCTGCGTGGTGTTCGCAAGGTAAACGCAGCCCAGAATTCCGCGGACGTTTACGCCGATCGCGGAGGTTCGTTGCTCTCCGAAATCGCTAATCTAGCGTCCGCAGCCGGAGTTGCCTTGTCCGATGCGCACATCTCCGAACCCAGTCTGGAGAATTTGTTTCTGCACCACACCGGAAGGGGCTTGCGCGAATGAACTGGAAAGCGTTTCTCGCCATGCTCGCGCGAGATGTTCGAGTGGCCCGGCGCAACTTTATACCGCTGCTCTTGCAAACTTTTCTACAGCCGCTCATCTTCGTGTTTATCTTTGGCCGGGTGATGGTAGGAAGCGGTTACATGCCGGCGCAGTACAAAAGTCTGCTGGTGCCCGGCATCCTGGCCATCAGCATGTTCGCTTCAGGCATCTGGGCGGTAGCCATGCCGCTTATTGCCGAGTTTCAGATTTCCCGTGAAATCGAAGACCGCCTGCTCGCGCCTATGAAAATCTCTTGGGTGGCAGTCGAGAAAGTTGTCTTTGGCGCCTTGCAGGCATTAGCATCCGGCGTAGTCGTTATCCCAGCATCGTGGATTCTACTGCGGCCCGGCGTCGAATTCAGCCTGCACCGGCCACTGGTTTTTGCCGCCGTGGCCTTGCTCGTGGCGCTGTTTTCCGCTTCGGCCGGTCTCGTCATTGGCTGCACGATCGAGCCGCCCCAGACAGGGTTGTTATTTTCCCTGATCATTTCGCCGATGGTTTTCTTTGGTTGCGCCTACTACCCCTGGCACGCACTAGACGCCTTTCCAATCCTGCAAAAAGCCGTGTTGGTGAATCCGCTCGTGTATGCGAGCGAGGGATTGCGCGCAGCTCTTGTTCCTCAATTTCCGCATCTGCCGCTGTCGATAGCATTCGCTGGGTTGATAGCGTTTGACGCGCTGCTCTTTACCGCGGGACTCCGGCAATTCCAGAAAAAGGCTGTGAATTAGCCGGTTGCGTCCCGACAGCGTCATCTATTGCACCTGGCACATGTCGAACGCGCAGGTAGCACAGTTCTCGAGTACTTCATCTGACATTTACTGGTATTATCCGGCTCCCTGAAAATAAAGGAGAAACATGCGAACCAGCTCGAGTCGAATTCTGAGAGTATGCGCAAAGCGAATCAATCTGCTCCGATGGGCTCAACGCTCTGCGGTGCTCTTCACTTTGAGCCTACAGATAGTCGCCGTCGTCAAATCGCAAGAATCCGTCCCATCAACAAAATGCCCTCCCGTAACTAGACTCGACTCGGCCAAGGATTCCTATGGAAGTACCGTTGTGGCGGATCCCTATCGCTGGCTGGAAGACCAGGACAGCGCTGAGACGCGCGCGTGGATTGCTGAGCAGCAGAAGTGTACAGACAGGGCGCTTTCGAAGTTGCCCGGACGTACCGAAATCAACAGGCGAGTTTCCGACCTCCTACATAGAGATTTTTTCGAGCCACCCTTAGAACGTGGCGGGCGTTATTTTTTTCGCAAACAACTCGTCGGCCAGGACCTCTTCCTGCTTTATGTCCGCCGTGGCTCGAACGCGCCCGACGAAGTTCTAATCGATCCTCATCCCTGGAGCGCGGATCACTCCGCAAGCGTGACGCTTGAGAATATAAGCCGCGATGGCAAATTTGTTTTCTACGGCAGACGGGAAGGCGGCCAGGACGAAATCACCCCAAGGGTTCTGGAGGTGGAAACCAAGCGAACTCTCCCGGATGCTTTTCTCAAAGCGCAATATTTTTCTATCGAACCTACCCCAGGCAACGCCGGCGTTTATTATGCGCGGGTGACTCCCGATGGGCCGCGCGCTTTCTACCATCAAATGGGCCAGGATTCCGAGAAGGATCAGCTGATATTTGGCAACACGCTGGGGAAAGACAAAATTCTTGCGCTGCAGTTATCGGAAGACGGCAAATACCTCGTTTACCAGGTGGTTTACGGCTCCGGATCGGAGCAGACAGATATCTACGTTCAGAACGTGAAAGAGCACGGCCCGATTGTGGCCGCCGTCGAGAACGAAAAAGCACTTTTTTATCCAACTTTTTCCGGGGAGCAGTTTTTCATCCTGACGAATTGGAAAGCGCCGCAGTGGCGCGTCTTTGCAACAAGCTTCGCGGCGCCACAACGAGAACACTGGCGCGAAATCGTTCCGGAAAGCGATGTCCACCTCGACTCCATCGCGGCGGCCGGCGGGAAGCTGATCGGCCAGTACACGCACAACGTCTCCTCGGAACTGAAGATGTTCGACGGTAACGGTAAAGTACAATCATCCGTCGCTCTTCCCGCGCTTGGCTCGGTAACCGCCGCTACCAGCAGGTGGGAAAGCCCTGAATTGTTTTTTACATTTGACTCCTATAACTACCCTCCGGCGATTTTTCGCTACGACGTGAACCAGACAAAGCCCGAGGTCTGGGCAAGGGACAAGCTGCGATTTGATTCTTCGGCCTTTGAAATTGAACAGGTTTGGTATCTATCCAAAGACAAAACGCGTGTACCCATGTTTCTGTTCCACAAGAAGGGATTGAAGATGGACGGATCGAATCCCGTTCTGATGACCGGCTACGGAGGCTTCGGCGCAAGCGAAACCCCGGCTTATCAATCCATCGCTGTCCTTTGGGCCGAACGTGGCGGAATTTATGCCGATGTGAGTCTGCGAGGCGGCGGAGAATTTGGCGAAGATTGGCATCGCGCCGGGATGTTCGGCAAAAAGCAAACGGTCTTTGACGATTTTATTGCCGCCGCGGAATTCCTTATTGCCAACAAATATACGACGAGTGCCAGGCTGGCGATAGTGGGCGCAAGCAACGGAGGACTCCTCGTCGGCGCAGCAATGACGCAACGTCCAGAACTTTTCCGTGCCGTGGTCTGTGAGTATCCGCTGCTGGATATGCTCCGGTTTCAAAAATTTGAAGATGGTGCTTATTGGGTCAGCGAGTACGGCACCGCCGATAATGTGGATCAATTCCGCTATTTATACCAATATTCCCCATATCATCGCGTAGTGAATGGAGCAAAGTACCCGTCAGCGCTCTTCATTACTGGCGATGGAGATACGCGAGTTGCGCCCTTGCACGCACGGAAAATGGCTGCGCGGCTCCAAGCCGCTACCGGCTCGG